>Ga0209395_1006158_pt1 | contig 13126 bp, 10 predicted proteins | sample GOMGulsemesocosm_3_FD_184635 | JGI IMG/M metagenome (GOLD analysis project Ga0209395, IMG submission 184635) | Methane-oxidizing microbial communities from mesocosms in the Gulf of Mexico - GOM9D Gulf of Mexico (SPAdes) (version 2) | ecosystem: Environmental > Aquatic > Marine > Cold seeps... | reverse complement strand
TCTGTGGTCGCAGAACAAGTAAATCACATTAGCAACAAGCCGTGAATATACGTTGACGTATTTGAAATCCTCTACCAGCGCAAAGCGACGATCCAATGCCTGACGACCCGCAATCATAGTTTTTACATCCATGAAACCATCACTGGGAATTTGTGGTTCATGGGAGACGTCCACGGACACGCCCCAATATTGAGCCAAAAGATCGACGTAAGACTGACTGTCGGTTTCAAGGGCTTTCTGCAGGTTCACCCGCAAATTATCCAAATTCAATTCAACCATAGTTATTTTTCCTTTCAGGAATTGACACGCTTAACGGAGCGTACAGCCCTCACACCTGAAGCCGCACTCTGCCCCCTCTCTGGTAGAAAAATGCTCTTTTCTTAGGCAATGCTTCAATGCTAGGATTAAACTATTGCAACAATGGTCAATATACATCTTGCTAGTGACCATTTAAATCGAATTATTACAATTATAGTCAATACTTGAGATCGCCATTAAGGCTCAGGCCTCTCAATACCACACAACAACCCAAGCTAAGGAATCTAGCTTCATGAGCAATAGATCACTGTCACAAGGCACCATTTTTAGCTACGGGCTCTTGGCCTTGCCCGTCGGCATGATTGGCATTCCCATGGGCATTTATTTGGCGCCGTTTTATGCCGGAGAACTGGGGCTGTCACTGGCCACTATCGGTACCATGTTGATGCTCTCGCGCCTTTCCGATTTTGTAACTGACCCATTGATTGGCTTGTTGTCCGATCGTTGGCGGCCAGCCATTGGGCGGAGAAAAGTGTGGATCCCTATCGGCACAGCGGTGATGATGACGGGCGTATATTTGCTGTTCCGACCTCCAGAAAACGTTGGCACTGTATACTTCCTACTGGCCGTCTCGTGTACCTATTTTGGTTATACAACACTGCTACTGCCCTACCATGCCTGGGGGGCGGAGCTGTCGCCACACTATCATGAGCGCACAAAAATCACCGCCTACTCAAAGTTTTTCGACACCACTGGGCTGGTGATTGCGACTCTCATTCCTGCGTATATATTGTCCCGCCCGGGTGCCACCAGCGGTGACATCATGAACGGGCTAAGTGTATTTTTTCTAATTGCTTTGCCCGTTTGCGCCGCGATCACTTTTTTTCGAGTGCCAGAGCCTGAATACAAGGCGACAAGCAAGACTAAAATCAGCCTGCCACAGGCGGCCAAATTGCTGGTCCGCAACAAACCCTTTGCCTTGGTAAGCGCCTGTGTGTTTATCGCCACAATAGCGGAAGTTTTTCGGCAGACTACCACGGTATTTTTCGCAAAAGAAATCATTGGCGTTGAAAATATTGGTATGGTCTACGTTGCGTATTTTGCGGTCGCGCTGATGATGATTCCCGCTTGGAACCAAGCGGCTAAGAAATTGGAAAAGCATCTGGCGCTCGGGCTTGCTCTTGCCATTGTAGTAATAACCAACCTCTGCATGATTTTTTTAGAGGAGGGACAAAGCACTCTATTCACTCTGTTGTTTGTGATTAAGGGTAGCTGTTTCGGTGCGCTTGCCCTACTGCCAGGAGCAATGATTGCCGACACCGCAGATGTAGACACTGCCCTAACTGGCGAACACCAGCAGGGATTGATTTTCGCCATCACGGGCATGATCCAAAAGCTCGGTTACGCTATAGGCCAAGGCTTGCCGTTGGTTTTGCTCGGATGGGTAGGCTTTGATGCCACAGGTGGAAACGGTCCAGATCAGCTTTATTGGCTGTCATTTTTTTACGGTATCGCGCCTGCGGTAGTCGCTTCTTTTGCGATTCTCGCACTCGTTCCTTACACACTCACGGCGGCGAGGCACAAAGAGCTGCAGAACTACCTTGCAGACAAAACCGATAATAATGAGGCGCGACTACCTGCCTTTCTTCAAGGCACCTAAGGTCGTAACGTACCGTGATGGGGAGCCCCGCTATGTGGACTGCTCCCCTTCAAAGGCGGGTCCAGGCAGGTTCGCCTCACCCTTGACTTTCAACTCAGCGATAATTTCTTTATGCCGATCCCTTGGCAGGCAGTAACCCTGATAAAAGAAGAAGGCCGTTATTGCCAGTACTCCGACCACCGGTCCCGACATAATACCGAGGCGCACCAATAGATCATCATCAAGTTGACCGGGAACGGCCTTGAACGGTAGCTTTACGAACAAGTCCAAGCCCACCCCAGCGAGTAAGTGGCCGAATGAGCTGGAAGCTTTGGCGAAAAGTGCCCGCGCGGAGTAAAACAAACCTTCTTGACGGCGACCACTTTGCAGCTCATTTTCATCGACGATATCACCCAGCATAGACAGTACCGCCACGGAACACAGACCAAGAGAAAATACAAAGACGGCGACGTTTGCAAGCAAAATTGGCAGCAGCATGGGACTGTGGTTTTCGGGCATCAAGCCCAACAGACGTAAATCCACTGTCAGTTGACAAAACACGATAACACCACTTAATCCGATGAGCAGCACCGGCTTGCGATCAAGCTTTTTCATCAATACCGGGGCCATCAGTGCGCCAAAAATAACAGAGGGAATGGCCGTCAGCCCAAACCAGCGGATCTCCTTAGGTGCTAACTCCCAAAAATAAGTATTCATAAACACGCCCGTTGTCTCTAATACACCGGCGACTAACATCAGAAAGAAAAAGCCAATAAGCACCAAGAGATAGTTGCGATTTTTTAAGGTAGACAATACCTCCCTAAAAAATACCCGGGGCGTTATTTTTTCTATTTGATCTTCGACTTTTGACAAGCGAGGTATTTGATTATAAGTACCTGCAGCGCAAGTCCAAATGGTGACTATGATTAAAGAGCAGACGAAAAGTACTATAGGCAAGTAAGAGGAGGCGTCCAGATGCCCCGGTACCGAGAGGCCATCTGATTCCCGGATGCGCTCACCAGCAAAAAAGAAGCTCCAGGCAATAAAGCCAAAAGCCGCCCCAGATGCATAGCCGATCGCTGCATTGACGCTGAATAACTGTGAGCGCTCATGTTGATCTTTCGATAACTCTCCTCCCAAAGCCAGATGAGGAACGTGATACAAAGTTAGAAATACTCGACTAATAATGGTCCAGGCCGCCAGCCAAACAAAAAGCAGTAGCTGTGATGATTCTACGGCACTTGCGATCAAGAATTCTGGCGGATTAAAGATGTAATAAACCGCCAAGGCAATGGGAACCGGTGCTACAAATAAGAAAGGATGGCGACGGCCATGCCGGGATCTAAAGCGATCGGAGACAATGCCCATCAGGGGATCGGTAATACCATCGACGATCAGCGCCAACATAATGGCCGTGCCGATGAGTGTATTGGAAAGCCCCAGAATCTGATTGTAAAAAATGGCAATAAAGCTATTGAATAAGCCTAAATAGACATTTTCACCGACAGCGCCAATACCAAAGGCCAGCTTGGTGCCCAGCGATAATTTGGGCAGGCCACTGGCTGTGTTAGCCGATAAACTATTATTATTGTTCGTATCCATCATTGAAAACGCCTGTTGTAATTCCCGTCCGTGGAATGTGAGGATGATTTAGGTTTTATGTTGCTTTGATTTTCGCGGCAGATAACTTCGCCATCATCTTTAAATTCTCCCCCTTGCCATAAGGATTGGCTAAATAGACATGCCTGCACTGACAGACACCAACTACTCCACGAGACCACTATTCTATATTTTCTATAATAGTAGTCAATAGCATTTTTCCTTGATAGAATAATCGTCAATAAGCGATAGGCTGCCTTTATAGGGTCCCAGCCATCAAATTACTATCGAATGACGGCGTAAATATTGTTATGGACTTAAAACTAGAAGGTAAAAATGCGATTGTCACTGGCTCAACCGCGGGTATTGGTCAAGCCATTGCTCTTGAGCTGGCGGCGGAGGGGGCAAATGTTGCCATTTGTGGCCGCAATGCTGATGGGGTCGAACAAATGCTAACTCAATTGCAAGACTACCCCATTAAGAGCGTCGGCGGAGTTGTCGACGTCAGCGATGCAGAAGCATTCCCTGAATGGGTAAATAGTGTTGCAGCTGAACTGGGTACTCCCGATATCTTAGTCGCTAATGTTAATGGAGCCCCGCTCGTCGAAGGGGAGTTTACTGCCCCAGATGTTATGAGCAGCATACGCGCTATACGCACAGTCATCCCGTGGCTGAAAGAATCTGACGCTGGCAGCATTGTCTATATCGGCTCAATCGCAGGCGTAATAGGCGTACCGCAACTCCCAGAGTATGGAGCCGGCAAGGCTGCTTTAACCCACTACATGAAAAGCTTGGCACAAGAGCTGGTTCCCTTTGGCATTCGGGTAAATACTGTGTCTCCGGGAGACATATTCTTTCCTGACGGCGCTTGGGACCGATTTCAACAAGCCAACCCAGAACGCTTTAAAGCGATACTAGAGCGCAATCCGCGAGGCACCCTCGGCACTCGAGAAGAAGTCGCCAAAGTGGTTAGCTTTATAGCTAGCCCTGTCGCCAGCCTGGTCAATGGTGGTCATTTGATTGTCGATGGATGCTGTACGCAGCACGTACACTTTTAATTTTACAAAGAACAAAAAAGCTGAATTTAAGGCGCTTGATCGATCATGGACGATTAAGTGCTGTATTTATCTGGAATATGTTATGCGTGTAGATATAATGCACACCATGAAAACACCAAAGAGAACTCGCCTCTCACCAGAAAAAAGGCGCGCGCAGCTACTCGATGTCACCCAGTCATTGGTTCTTGAGCATGGCTTGAATAGCTTTACTATGGAAACTCTGACTAGGATGGCTGGGGTTAGCCAGCCTCTGGTTTATAAATATTTTGACACCCGTCTCGAGTTGTTACAGGCCTTACTCCTAAGGGAATATCAACGATTTAACGAACATATGAAAGAGGAATTGAACAAGGCCTCTAGTTATATTGAAATCGTAACATTCATGGTAAGCGTCAATTTCGACCAGTACTCCGAAGAAAATATTATTCAAGTATTGCAAAGTCAGTCCGACGTCGCGGCAGTACTAAAGCCCATTGAGGAAATGAAAATTAATAAACTGGGTAAGTTATTGGTTGACGGGCTTATGGAGGAATATAAGGTCAAGCGAAAACAGGCAGAACAACTCGCGCGAATGGCCTCGGGCGCATCCCTCGCAGCCGCAGAGCAATACAGCCTGTTAGGTGGGAACCGTAAACAACAGATTCAGGACACGGTGAAATTTATTTTTGGCGGATTTGCAACATCATCATAAGGTTCACACTGATTTCGGAGAATTGCTAGCCCCTCTTCCTGAACGCAGCCAGAACATAGTATTCCCCACTGCATTCAGAATTAATGCAACTCGAGCACAAGCAGCTAAAAAATTAGTGCTGCGCTTGATGACGCGTACGACTAATTTTCTAGCAAAGGCTCTCCCATAATCTCTTCCATGTTCTTGAAATAGAACTTATCCATGGTTTCATCATCACAAGCCATCATCTCTCTTTCGAATTTACCAATAGGATCACTGGTGCCTTCGGGGTGCGGAAAGTCTGACGCATAAACAATTAAGTCGGGTCCGATTTGGCCAATAACCCAGTCCAGCGGCTCGCCCGCGAAAGGTGCAAACTTCAGGTGCCGACGAGCGTATTCCGAAGGTGGTATCTCTCGTTTTTGTAGATGGGGAGTAAAGACCTTGAACACATCATGCCCCACGTCCATTGCTTGCAACCAAGATGGTATCCAGACACTGCCAAACTCCATAGAGATACCTCTTAGCTTGGGGTGCCGGACAAACACATCGTCAAAAATCATCGCCGCTAGAAATATTTGTGCGGTTTGTGCAATGGAAACCATGCCCAATGCGCCTGCAGGTGCGTCACCACCTAGTTCCACAGTTTTTAATCCATTGTTAAAGAAACTCTTGGAAATTGGTTCGTACTCTCCCGTTACTGCAACATGAACAACAAACGGTACACCGCGCGCTGCAAACAGAGCCCATACGGGGTCAAAGTCAGGATGAGTAAACGAACGAGCTTCAGGATTGGGCTCATTGGTGTCTACCATGAAAGAGTAACAACCATCTCTAAAGCCCTGTTCCATGAGCTCAACCGCCACTTCAGGGCCTGCTCGCAGCGGTATATAACCGATGGCTAAAAGGCGACTATCACTCGAACAAAAATTACCCATTGCGCGGTTTAACGCCCGGGCGCCAGCCACCATAACAGCCGTGTCTTTCGAGTGCCCTACTTGATGATAAGTGAATGTGGGTAAGACCAACTGACGCTTGTACCCCCAGAGGTCCATCGCTCTTGAGCGCTCGTCTGAATCGAAGGCTCCAAACCGGCTCCAACCGCCTACCTTGTTATCCATTATGCTGGCTTCGGCCTCAGCCGCTTCGGCGGGATCGTTTTTTCGTTTTTCAAATAGGGCCTTGCCTAAATCATGGGACTGTTGCGGCGCCACCAGAAATTTTTGGTCCATCATTGGTGGTATCAAGTGACGGTCTTCGGCATCTGCAAAGTTATGCAAAAGATCATCAAGTTCAATAATATGACTGTCAGCGTCAATAATTTTTCGTTCACCGGCATAGCTCATCGCGTTCTTCCTGTTACTGATTGAGAGTTCAAGTTGAGATCGATACAGACCAATTATCTATTCTAAGATTATTTCTTACAACTCTTATTATAGGTTTCATATAATTGAAGTCAAGATCTTATTCCTCAAATTAAAATGGCAGCTTTTACTCTTATTTAGTCGAGAAAGAGGATGGTTTAGTGGAGATAAAGAGGAGAACTGGACTTTGATTTAAGCTTGACTTGAGCGGGAGGTATACCTCAACAATCAGTGAAAAGAGAGACGTATAGAAACGAAAACAGAACCGTGGAGGCACCCGTTTTCGCCCTTAAGCAGCGAACAAGTATCGGTCAAATGTCGCTACGAAGCGTTGCCTATTCCGCCCAAAATAAATTTCACTGTTTTATTGATCAACTGACTTCGATCACCACCTGATTTCCGGAAATGTTCCGCGGCGGCATAGGACGCCGCAGAGGCGATGCGAACCAATAACTCAGAGCTGGCGTCGCTATAGCCATATTGATTCTGGAGTTTTCTAATAATCAGCCCGCCTGTGCTATGAGCTCTTCTGTGACGGGAGAGAATGACTTCGTTAACGTCCGACTGCTCGCGTAATATTGAAACAATATTACCACTGGAACTTTCGTCAAAATTCACGCTAACCAACTTTTCAACTAATACATCAAATTCTTCTACACTCTTGAATTCTTGTTTCAAATTTCCGTAAAAGCTCTGGTATTCCCGCAGCAGAAGATCTTGCAACAACTCGAGCCGCGTATCAAAATATTTATACACAAGAGGAATACTCACACCAGCCTCAAGCGAAAGTATCTCAATGGTAAAACTATTAATTCCATCTCTAATAATTAGGTCTTTGGTTACGTCGAGCAACTGCGCGCGCCGGTCTTCCGGGGACATTCTTGTCCTCAGCTTAGATTTCATGCTTTTTCCTCGATTTTGCCTACTCCGAATTAAAACGTGATGCGAGATGCCACGTCAACGGCTCAACAAAAGTTTATGTTCTTGAAACGCATAAGCTTAAGAATGCGGCTCTAGAGAAGTACAGGTACGAACATTGTATATGCTCTAAGGACATATTACCTTATTTAGACGCTCCGCAGCTTCTGTAAAACCTAGGGCTAAATTTGATATGCCACACCAACACCGATAAGAACTGCTTTATGAACTAAAAGACCGCTAGTGCAGCCTTTTCCATATAACGGCAAGGTGACGCAATGAGCAAGTGTGAGGGAAGTGCTAACGTTCAATAGACTCGTAGCGCAGGAAGTCATCACGCCAATCCAACAATGAGAGAGACAGACGACCATTTTGGCCGCCGTCCTCTTTGCTAATGATTACTCCTAGTGAAAGGTGTAAGCCATACTCAAACCATAAGTTCTTGGCTGATTAAGAAATGAGTTAACCGTTCCCGACTGCAGAACACCGCCAAAACCACCCGTAAAGTACTCGTCATTGGTGAGGTTACGTGCCCACAGCTGGGCACTAATTCCGTTATTGAAGTCAAGTCCAGCACTGGCGTTTGCGGTATTTACTTGTCTGGAAATACCTGGGAAGTCATTGCTGAGCTCTGTTGCACGTTCGTACATATACTCGCCCCTAACATATCCACTAATGCCATTATCAAGCATCAGATTGTAAGTCACAGTCGCCGTTGTACTGAGGGGATGAATACTACCTGGGCGAGTACCTGAGCGATCCATAGTAGACAGCCCGCTACCCACCGGCGCTGGCGCTCCGGTAAAGTCTTTATAAATGGGGTCTAAGTAGGTAGCCCCCAGTGTCACCAACCATTGAGCATTAGGCGCATAGGTTAGATTAAGCTCTGCGCCTTTTACCGCTTGCTCACCGGCGTTGGTCTGAATGAAGTTAACGCCGTCAAAAGCCAAGGTTTGAAAGTCTTGGATGTTTTGATCAAACACCGCTAGGTTTAGACTGCCATGATCGAACTTGGCTTTCATACCCAACTCATAGACGGTTGAGTATTCGGGGGAAGAACGGCGAGAGCCTGTTTTTTGATTTGAGGTGGCAATGCCAGCCGCTTGGATAGCCAGAAGATCATCTGGGGAAGGTTGGCCAAAGATTCCCAAGGACCATGAAGAGGACTTAAATCCGGTTGCAGCGCTGGCGTAGAAGTTGTAGTTATCGTTCGCTTCCCACGCAGCTCGAGCAAGCCAGGTAACTTTATCGTCGTTGCTTTTCCCGTCTTCAACAAGATTGGGAAGTCCCAGATGTGGAGGTCTAATTTGAACCGCCGCTAAAGGTGCAAATGCACCACCCGCAAATGTGTTCAAGTCTAAGGCGGAAAATTGATCGGGGTTGGAGTATTGATTTACATTCACCTCTTTTTTGTCATTGGTGTAATTCAAGCCAGCGGTCAGAGTGAGCGAATCGCTCACTTGATAATCTACGGTACTAAAAAATGAATAGGATACATCTTCTTGGCTAGCACGGCTGGCAACTTGTATACCTGCGGGGTAAATTTGAAATCCAGCCATTGATTCGATCAGCTGCAAAACAGGTATGAGAGTAACAATGTAGCCTCTTAAGTCTTCCCCGTAGCTTAGATACCCATCACTCGCAATATCTTCTTTATAGTAAAATCCCCCCGCCATCCAGCTCAGCGGACCGTTGCTGGTTGATGTTAAACGAATTTCTTGGCTGAAATTCTCAAGCTCCTCACTGCCAAATTCCGTCGCCAAATCTGAGCTTGTATAATCGACATCGCCTAAAGCTGGGGCCGATTCATTTTTACGCCAAGCGGTAATTGACGTTAGTGTAAAACTGTCATAATCAATATCGACGTGCAGTGAAATACCTTGATCTGTTATCTTATTCTCAGGATCAACGTTGGTTTGAGACGTATAGGAGAATAAGTCTTCATCCGTTATTAACTCGCCGCCTAGAGCCTCGATAACGGCGGCCGTTGGCCCATTGAGAACAGCGCCGGTGGTACAGCAAATTTCATCGAGCTCTGAATAATCGGCAATTAAACGTAAACGAACTGAATCACTAGGTTCAAAAAATGCCTGGGCACGGAGATTAAAGCGGTCTCTGTCATTAAGATCTTTTAGACCGGGCTGCAAGGCTTCGGTAAAACCATCCCGCTGGTTGATACCACCTGAAACACTTAGCGCGAGCGAGTCTGTCACGCCTCCGCTAAGGTATGACTTAACGATTTTCTGGTTATAGTTGCCAACTGTAGCCTCAACACCAGCTTCGAATTCTTGCGAGGGCGGCGCAGTGACAACGCTAATAACGCCGGCCGACGCATTTTTTCCAAACAGAGTGCTCTGTGGCCCACTGAGCACTTCAATTCGCTGTACTCGAGGCAAGTCTGATATGGAGGAACTGGACCGAGCTCGAAATACGCCATCAATGTTCACTCCCACTGAAGGCTCAGTTCCTCCACCACCATTACCAAAGCCACGGATGCTGAAAGTGGCGTTATCGGATCGGATTGTAGTACTAACTCGTAGAGAGGGGACCAGTGACTGTAGGTCAGTAATATCGACTATTTTACTTCGCTCGATGGCTTGAGCACCGGTAACCGTTACGGCGATAGGCGTATCTTGAAGTGTTCTTTGTCTTTTGGATGCTGTCACGACAATTTCTTCTAAAACAAAACCATTATCTTGGGAGTGCGCGATATTGGTGCCAAAGGCAGCCGTGACCGCGGCCGCTAGCAGCGATTTTTTAAAAAACTTATTTGATTTGAACATCATCTCGTTCTCCAATAGTTATTATTATCTTCCGAGTATCCTTAGCGAAGGAAATCACACGGACACCACCTTAGTATTAGAAACATATAATAACAATATTGCTGAGGTCAAACTAAAATTTGGGCTGGATTCGTACATCAGGCCGCGAAAAATTGACGTTTTTGGAATTTTTCCTATATAACAATGGCTTATAACACTTTAGTGGCATGGAAACATTCTGAATCACGACATTAAATTCAGTGAATTTATTACTATCACTTCAAAAACCCTACTATAGGATATTAGTAATAGTGGATCTTTGTAGCAAATGATGCTGTGATAACCGATACCAGAATATAAATATCCTTGATAAGCAATTGAGAGTAATTTTTCTATGCGACACAAAGTTCTCAGCAACTGGACGAAATTTTTCTTTGGTCTTGGTGCCGTCGGTGAAACCGCCTACATGGCAATGTTCAATACCTTTATCGGAATTTACTATAATCAAGCTGTGGGCCTTTCAAATTCACTCATTGGCACTGCCATTTTACTGGCCTTGGTTGCCGATGCGGTGTCGGACCCCTCAGTAGGCATATTGTCTGATCGCTGGAAGTCAAAATTAGGTCGACGCCACCCTTTTCTGTTTATCGCCCCGATACCCTTAGCGCTTGGCTTATGGATGATTTTCAATCCCCCGGCAACAATAACGGCCGCCGATACAATCGATTCTTCCAGCGCTCAGCTGTCATTATTTGCATGGTTAACTTTTTGGTCTATTGTCACGCGATTGGCTCTCACCTTATATGCCGTTCCACACATGGCGCTTGGCGGCGAACTCAGTAATGACCCGAGGGAACGCTCTCAGGTGTTCAGTATTAATGCCCTCATTGGTTATACGAGCGGCGCAATGTTCACTTTTATCGCGTGGTCTTTTTTCCTTTCTGGCGAAACCATTGGGGCAGATGGCGTGGCGGTGTCAAATCACCTAAAAGCATCTTACTATGGCCCCTTGACGCTATTTGCAGGCGCATTGATAGTTATTTGTGTCAGTCTTTGCGCCCTTGGTACCTATTCACGAATTCCCTATTTAAGTCTTCCGAAAAAAAATCAGGAAAATATTTCTGTCTACCTAGTTTTCGGAAAAATAGTTCAAACTTTAAAAAATAAAAACTATCTCTACCTCGTTGTTGGGTTCTTTTTTTTCATGGTTTCCAGCGGCTTGTACGAGACTTTCAACGTCTTTATCGCCACTTACTTCTGGGAACTGAAACCCGAAGAAATGCGCTGGCTCGCTTTATCTTTTGTGCCAGGGATAGTAGTAGGCGCCTCGATCTCCCCTAAACTCATGCACATTTTTGATCGGAGGCCGGTCTTGATTGGGTCAATTATCATCGCCATTTTCTTCGCTCAACTCGCCGTAGACCTTCGCCTTTTGGGTATATTTCCAGAAAATGGCTCGCCTATGTTGCTGCCCGCATTGATAGCGAATACTTTTGGCTTTGGCTTCGGGGTTGGTATGGGGGCGGTTACAGTACCCGCTATGCTAGGTGATATTGTAGACCAACACGATCTCGATACAGGCCATAGGGAAGAAGGATTATTTTATTCAGCCCGTTCATTTTTCGCTAAAATGTCCTTCTCTGTAGCATTTTTTATCGGCGGAATCATGCTGGACTATTTTGTGCGACTGCCCTTTGACGCGGTTCCTGGTCAAATCCCTGACGATGTGGTCTTTCGCTTAGGGCTGGCCGCAGGCCCTATAATGGCTGTGGGCGGAATTTTTGCCGTGTACTTTTATGCCCGCTACGACCTCAACAAGATCCAGCAAAAAGAAGTGCAAAGGCAACTAAGGGAAAGGCTCACTCTGCAACAAGAAGCTATGAGTATTTAGTGCAATTGGTCGCTTGAATGCACGCGGCCACAGAATCAAAGATCTTGCTACTGCAATGAGCAATTAATCATGAGTTAGGCGAGCAGATCGGCTAAATTTGCACGCTCGCTTAGAAACGTTTTAAAGGCACGACATTCATGAAGACTGAATAGTAAAAGCAAGATCAAAATGGCGTTAATAACAATTGAACAATAAATGCCACGATCAGCAGTAATATTGGCACATAAAAACCGGGCTTTACGAAAAACGACATTGCTATCTGAACAGGATAGCTCGCAGTTTTCTCGATTGCGGTGGTTTTAAAGATGTGAATATCGGCAAAGCGAGGATCCGATGCCAATTCAAGCATGTCTAGACGGCTTCTATAGCGCATCATCGATGTAGCGTCCCACTGCTGGTCGGGATAAACCTCCCAACTATCAATATACCCACCCACTTTACGGGCGACAAACACCGGGTGCCCACCACGCATCAGCAGTGCTTTTGTAAACGGACCGACATATTTTGATAAGAGCTTAGATGCGTACGATGACTCACCCGTTACAGGGTTTGTTAGCGGGCCTTTCTGCAATTTAACAAAATTTTGCATGACAAATTCTTTACCGTCGTCATGCATTAGAAATTTTCGAACAACATCAATGTCAGTATGTTTAGCCCCAGAACTGCCAAATAATTTTTTCAGTCCGGCTTCAATCTCGTCATTCTTGATTGGACCGGACCAGTTGTAATACCAAGCCAGAAACAAACCATATATCACTGCAACAGAAAGCCAAATAAACATTATAATTGTCTACCCTTTAGTAAATCGTAATTGAACATTTTAATCTCAAGTCAAAGAACAGAATAATAATGGCACATTTTATGACAATAGCATATCCTTCATCTGTTCCCGGAAGATGAATTAACAAATTGTATTGATACTTGAGTGAAGGTGCTTTTATGTCTATTTTGGTCGAAAATCAAACAC
>Ga0209395_1006157_pt1 | contig 13127 bp, 6 predicted proteins | sample GOMGulsemesocosm_3_FD_184635 | JGI IMG/M metagenome (GOLD analysis project Ga0209395, IMG submission 184635) | Methane-oxidizing microbial communities from mesocosms in the Gulf of Mexico - GOM9D Gulf of Mexico (SPAdes) (version 2) | ecosystem: Environmental > Aquatic > Marine > Cold seeps... | reverse complement strand
ACCCCGCATCTTTAGGCCGCGGCACGTCAACTTGCGACTCTACGTAAGGTGTAAGTTCTTCACGCGCGCGCTCAAAAGTCGAATCCAATAAACGCGCCCTGCCCAAGCTAGCACTCAGCGCTTTGGCCGAATCGGCCGTAAGCATAAGGTTCGGGTGCACATCAGCGTGGGCCTGAATGCCCACCAAACCCAAGACGACAAACAGAGATATAAAAAACTGCTTCACTTGCAAAAAACTCCTAAAACGCCACCGAAACGGGCTGATTTTTATAGGTAATTTGAGGTTCAATTTTTCCCCATCGATTGTTGGAAAAGCTGTATTTTGGCTCTCCAACTTTACTATTAACCCTCAGAGGCGCTGAAGACTGAAAGGTGTTGTTATCGAATCCAAGCACCTGCACGCCCTCAAACGCAAAACTCGCCTGGCTCGCATTGCGCTGGCCAAAACCAAGCTTATTAAACTTTGAGCTTGAGACCAAAACATGAGGGCCAAAGGTGCTCTCGTCCCTGCCACCGCGATACAGCTTAGCAATCGCACCTTCAATGTTGCTGAATGTGCTGGAGTGGATGCTCACGTAGTCAGCATTGAATATTCCAAGGTCGTCAATTTCGGCGTCAAGTTTCAGTACGTCACCCGTGATATTAGTGAACTCACTGTTGCTCAATACGATCTGATCGGCCATGGTGGATTTCGCAACTTTCAACAAACTAAAGGAGTGATTAATGTCCAAATTCATAACGCGCACATTATCGAGCAAGAGAGAGTAGTTGTTCAGCATCCCATAACGAGTTGTACGTATCAGGCTATTGCCAGACGAATCATCAGCTTGACTGCCATCTATGTCGACACCAGACAGTTTTAAACTTGCACCATCCTCAAGTTGAAACAATGCGTTGCGGTTGAAAGTAATGATGGGACGACTGTTAGCATTTTCTGCTTTAATGGTGATAGGCGCTTTCAACATCAACACCCGGTCGGCATGATGCTCGCCATCAGCAAGCAACAAAACATCTCCGGGCATGGCTTTGGCAATTGCCTTCACTAAATAACTCTCACCCGCCTTAACCTTAACTTCAGCACCCGAATCTAACTGATCGCGCAGATCACCTTTCGGATACCAAGAGACCCCCGTGAGGTTTAACTCGACGGATTTCAGGGCTTTACTCGCCCCCTTCTCCGAATCAGACGAATAGACCATACCCGCACTATTTTTCCCGACACTAACGATAGTGGTATCACCTAGATACGCGGATTTTAATCCCACCAAAGCATTGCCGGAAAACTGGATCCCAGAAATATCGTCGTAGACTCTTACTGTCTCTTTAGAATTCTTAGAAGATACAATAAGATTATTTCTGAATTTTGTTTCCTGAGGTCGAGCACTCCGCTCAGAATCAGCGCCTGCGGACAATTGAATGTGATCCACGTCAACTAAAGTATTATTTTCCAAAACCACATTTCTAACTTGATGATAGCGATTTATGGGTGAATTCGGCACACCGTTCATCACCACCAAACCGCCACCAAAACGATAGCCAGTAAGACCAGACAAGTAATTATTTCTAATGACATGATCTGCATTGATGACACGAATACCTCCTGTATGCTGTTTCCCCTTACCCAGAAATACGTTATTTTCAACGATATTGCCATTGCCGTGACGCAGCGTCAGGGTTCCCGAAGACTCTTTAAACAAGTTTCCGCGAATAATATTGGCGCCCGATTTAATTGATATAATCTCTACCTCACCATCACATTGGTCGAAGACATTATTTTCAATAAGAGTACGAGATTCACTCAAGGAGTAATGACTGGTTCCCACGCGGAGGGTTTCGCCGCCGTTGGCTCCTAATACCTGGCGAGGACCAAAGTAGTTGAATTCAATTCTATGGTTGTTTTCTCGGCTGTCTGGAGTATCCAAACGCACAGCCATAGTCACGCCTTTATTCATTTTTCCAACCAGATGATTGTGATCGAACTGGTTATTCTTACCAAACATGCTTACCCAAATGTCGGATTCGAAACGCTCAGGTTTATTGAAACGATCTATCACGGTTTCCGTTACGCGTGAGTGGTTAGCCAGTTGATTTTTCGATTTTCGGAAACTAATGACTGTACCAGTGGGAGAATACCCATCTTTAAACACCAGGCCACGCACCACTAGGTAGCTGCCAGCTAAAGAAAGATTTGACTGACCAGAAATAATAACTTTGCCAGGGTTCTGAGCCACTAGCTGTATGGGGGCACCTCTCTCCCCTTCTCCCCTAAATACAATTTCGATATCGGACCAGACACCGTTTTTCATGATTATAGTCTGACCTGGCCTAGCGTTTTCAATCGCCTCTTCCAGCTCTGCTTGGTCGCTCACCAAAAAATCACTGCTTACACAGGCCGAAAGCGCAATTAACAAGCCAAAAGCAAGGCTAAAACACAATTTTTTCAACATGAATTAAAACTCTCAATGGTAACACATAGAGGAAACTCTACTGGGAAAAATTCGTCCGTAGCCGAAACCTCCCAGAGAGTAAAACGAGACCGTTGAGCGCGCCCCGCTTCAAGCCTGCTCAACTAGAACTTAGCACTCAGACCAACAAACACTCGAGGGCCGTAGTCATTCACTTCTCCCAAGTTGTCGCGCACATAGAAGTACTGTTTCTTAGGCTCACTGAATAAATTGATCGCTTCAACTTTAACGGTAATGTTATCCGTCACCTTGTAAGACGCGCGAGCTTCCCAAACACCCACATCGTCAACAAAGCGGAGCCGCGTACCATTGCTGGTGTAAGGTTGAAAATATTCACTACGGTACTTGTAGATCGCCGCCACATCTAAGTTGCCAATCTGATAATAAAGCTGGCCTGAAAAAACGTGCTCTGAGAAACCTGGGATATTACCTGGAGCCACAATACCGCTTGTCAACTGAGTTGTAAGGCCATTAATGTCTGTGGTGTAGGTTTCTCCATAATTACTGTCCTCAAATTCGAAATCTGAATCAGAGTAGTTATAGCTCGCTTTAAAACCAACACCACTGTCCCAACGATGAGATGCTGTTAATTCGATACCGTAAAGATTACTTTCGTCTTTGGTGGTCACCGTGTTAGTGATGGGCAACTGAAGAGTCTGGCCATCTATGACGAAATCTTCAATTACCGTGCGCTGCTCAAAGCCACCGGTAAATTTCTTGACGTAAACGCCTGCTGATAATATAGAGTCATCGTTAGGATAATACTCAAAAGACACATCAGCATTCCATGAAGTCAGTGGCTGGGTATTTGGGTTTCCCGAGCCATTTGCGGCAATCACTAGGTCGCTTACAGAAGTAGCCGTGCCCGTTTCATCCGAATCGAAAGTACGGCCGTACCCCAAATCACTGGGGTCTGCGCGGGACATACCCCGGAATACACCACCACGAATAATCACGTCGTCATGATAATCCCAAACAAAATTAATACTGGGCAGCACTTCGGTATAGCTTGCTTTGCCCTGAATTTTCTCGATGGCATCATCTATTTCTTCTAATAAAAGACCACCGTCAGATGAATCGACAACTTGATAAGGAGCGCGATAGCCCATTGATTTAATTTCGGTGTCGACGATACGCACACCAAAATTACCGCGAATATCACGATCCATGAAGCTAGCTGAGTAATCCGCCATCATATAAACGGCCAAGGTATCTTCAGTAACGTCGCGAGTACCTGCGTTAGCTTCCTCAACATCTGGATAAGCAAAGGCTTCACCATCTAAAGACGCCAGTGCATCTGCGACACACTGATTCCTAAAAGCCGCGTAGCCACTGCCGGTTCCCTGAGAGATAGTATTGCCACTAGAATCAACGTTGGTAATTAAATCGCCATCGCTCACAGATTCTAGGAAATCAGTTTCAGGGAATGGGATCGCACAGCTATCAATAATTGATACTCCATCCACTAATGTAGCGCCATCGACAGAACCTCCGTACGTGGCTCGTGAGCCATTACCGTTGGTGCCGCCAAACTGAATGAAATTCAAAGAAGAACTGCGAAAGCCGCCTTTTACAGCACTTATTAAGTCCGACTCTAAGGTGTAATCGAAATCCAAGCGCAGGGCCTTAATAGTGTTTTCACGAACATTTTCGTGGTCAACACGCGCGCGGAAATTGCTATCAAAATTCTGATGATCTGTGACATCGTAATCTTCAACTGTGTAGTGAGGAATATCAGAACCGAGCTTCCAAGTGACCGGAATACGATCTCCCCGGGCGCGAACAGATATCTGCAGTTCTTCACGAGTGGTCTGAGAGTAAGACGCGTCAAGGTCTAGGCTTAAGCGATCATTCAAGTCGTGAGAGACCTTGAACCCGCCGCCTTTATACTTTTCTTGGCGAGAGTATTTTTCGCCATTCGCCTCAACACGAACCGTACCAGCCCACTCAGATATTGCACCGCTGTCGGAAACCACCAAAGCCGGACCCGTAACACCCGGCGTAACCCGTTTTTGCTCAAAGACTAAATCGTGACGATCTTCAGCTTGAATGCGATCAGAATACTGCGCGTCAATGTTGATATCCCAACGATCATTCGGCTGGAACTGCAGAGCTAAGAAGGCCGCGTCCCGATCTTCGGAGGTTTCATTCTGACGATAACCACGGCTACTGCCGGTAAACGCGTAAGGTATGCCATCGCTGTTGGCTAGCCCTGTGGCAGGATCAATTTCATTATCGTAACCCTGGTTGCGACTGCCGCCATCATTCTGATCTTCACAGTCGCCAGAAGAGTCACGATAGAAACCTTCGTTGGTCACAGCCGGATCATTCAAGCAGGCCCACAAAGAGCTACCTGTTGGGCTAGAGGAGCGAACTTCAGCTTCCGGTTGCGATGTTGAGCTAGACTGAATGCCAATTGAAACACCAAGCGCGGCTCCGCTATCAAGCTCAAACTGATCTACATAACTGGCCGTCCCACGAAAACCAACATCATCTTGTAATGAATTTTCAACGCCGTCTTCGTCTGGATTGAAGTTTAGTTTCGCATCGATTTGTATGCGCTGCTTGTCATAATCTAAAGGCTTGAGAGTCTCAAGCGCTATCACACCCGCCACTCCGCCTTCTATCAGGCTTGCATCTTGGGTTTTGTATATTTGCAACTTGCTCATTAATTCAGAAGGGAATTGAGAGAAGTTAACGGAACGGTCACCACTGCCGTTGGTCGCTTCGCGCCCGTTGAAAGTGGTTGAACTCAGGAAGGGCCCCAAGCCACGAATAGAAATCTCGGTTGCGCCCCCATTTTCACGGTGAGATGCGGCTCCCGCTATAGACTCCAGCGCCTCTCCGATTGACAGAGCAGGCAGGTCACCTATGTCTGAAGCTGACAAGCCATCAACAATTGCTGTGGCCTCTCGCTTGATCGCGATCTGATCCTGAATGACTCGGCGTGTACCCGTCACAAGGATTTCGTCTAGGGTGGTGGAATATTCTCGATCCGTTTGCCCAGACTCCTGGGCTAAAACTGCGCCACTTAATAAAGTGCTAGAAGCAACACCGGCAAAGGCAATTCTTCTCACCCAATGGGCTAGCGGTCGTTTAGCAAAAACCGGTTTACTTTTGCTGGCGATCTGGCGGGCTTCATAAATGTACTCAATCGACATGATGCTCTCTCTCCGTTCTTATTAGTATCCAACGAAGCTGACGATAGCAAAGTCAGATATATTGATCAACCAATTACTCTGACTTAAAGGTCGCATTAGGCGCCGATTTGGTCTGACCAATATGAAAAACCTGCTCTTAGGTGCATTCTACCTGATACCGAAGCGATGGCAGAAAGTTTATAGAACTAAAAACTTGAATTGATAGAGCCAAATAATATAAACCGTCAAAATAAAAATCAGACAAAATATAAGGCCTTCAGTACGGAAATTGACTATTGCACCAAAGCTTGATTGTGCGCTGCATCAATAACCGAGCTCCCCCGCCTATACGCACGACCTAAGATAATCCCACTAAAAGTAACAGGTTAACCAATTTTTCGAAACAGCTTAAGTTCGTAAAATCGCTTTGTTACATGTATTTAGGCGCAAGAAAGCGCCGTACCGCAAAGACAAGGTGTTTATGAAGAAAAGCGAATAAGCCATTGAACTGTATGACTAATCGAGAAAAACCAATAATTGGTTAACCAATATAATGATATTGGTACGATTAAATGATTTGACTAAATCGGGGATATTGGTTTAGGTTCTTAGTGGTCAACTAAAAATACACAACAATAGATGGGGATCAAACATGAATAAGAAACGTTCTAACCGCACGGTGACGGCACATTTGCTATCGATGTCTGTGCTTGCCATGACCTCAACGGCATACGCTCAAGTTGCTAGCCAGGAAGAACTAATTGAAGAGGTGGTTATTACTGGTATTCGCGCAAGCCTCGACGCTGCGAAGGACCTAAAACGCAAAGATGATCGTATTGTCGATGCTATTATCGCGGAAGATATTGGTAAGCTACCGGACAATAATATAGCCGAGGCGCTTCAGCGCATAACCGGCGTGTCTATCAACTCTGATTTTGGAGTAGGTGAAAAAGTATCAATTCGTGGCTTAGAAGAAAACCGGATTGAATTAAATGGTCGCTCAACACTAGGTGACGATCGCGACGGCGTCAGCTTAGATGATTTCCCATCAAGCTTCCTAAAATCTGTTGAAGTGATTAAAACACCAACGCCCGACATGATAGAAGGCGCGTTAGGGGGTGTAGTGAGCATGCAAACTATTCGCCCACTGGACTTGATTGACCCTCTCATAGCACTTTCATTTGACAGTGAGTACGCCGACAAAACCGAAAACGTAGCGCCGATGTTTAACGCCGCCTATGGCGATAATTGGGATCTAGGCGATGCGGGTACTTTCGGTGCAATCCTGAATGTATCTTATCAGGATCGTGAGCTGCGTCGTGATCAGATGTTTAACCGCGTTAGGCTTTATGACGAAGATGTGAACGCGCTCAGCGCAAGCACCCCAAGCGGCCGATTTGCGGTAAGAGAACAAAATACCGTAGAACAGAAAGTCGAGAATCGGGAACGCACCGCATTTAATGCCTCTCTACAATGGGCGCCCGCCTCTGAGCAAGGTCGATTTTACTTAGATTTAAACGCCACTGAACGTACAGGCTCACAAGAAGCCAATTCAATTCTTGATGTCGGAGGCTCGAGAACTTACAACGCAAATACAACCCAAGATTCGAACGGCCAGCTTAACAACTACGCACTGACTGGCGCTTTCGTGATCCCTAAAACCTGGAGTGAATTTCGTGAAACCGAATCCAGTTCTCACGCCTTCGGTGGCGAATGGGAATTTACAGACAAGCTAAAAGTTTCTGGTGAATATGCTATTGCGTCTTCTGAGAGCTTTAATCCAACCACAGAATTTAACCTGCGCCCGGTAAACCACACAAACTGGGATACCTGGGCCGCTCAATATGTTCCCGGTATCAGTGACTACGACGATGATCGAGGTGCATTTGATCTTCGCCATACCGTTGATGCCATTATGACTCAATCAGGCGACAGCATTCCCAGCGTCATTTACTCTGACGCGGCAGCGCTTACCAACCCTGAAAATCTAGCAGTTCGGGCCTTTTATCACGACTTGGAAGTCACTGAAAACGATGAGACCGCCATACGTTTTGACGTTGAATACGCAGAGCCGATTAGCCGTTTAGGGTTTCTCACTTCATTAAAAGCTGGGGTGCGCACTACTGAGAATGACTACAAGTACAATCAATCAAGATATAGAGCTGACAATCTGTACCGACGGGCCGTTACAGGTGAAGGGACGAGCGAGGAAGCACCCTACGCTATTTGGATTGACGAGTTCGAGGAAATGTTCCCTGGTAGCATTACTACAATCGCTCATTCAAGTTCCTTCGACCAAACAGGTATATCGGGCCAAAATGACTTGCTAACGTATCGTGTATACGACCCCGCGCAACTCGCCAATGCAGAGAAAACTTTTGCACAAATTCAACAAGCGTTTGCTGGGACCAACTTCGCTACCACAGGCAGCCTGGCCGATAACAGGGTTATTCAGGAAGGTGCCTACCGCGACATTACAGAAGAGACGTCGGCTTTCTATTTGCAAGGCCATTTAGATTTCGGCGCCCTCAGAGCGGTTGTCGGCGCTCGATACATAGAAACTGATATTGAATCAACCGTATATGTAGACGGAGACCTTGTAACAGGCACCCACTCCTACGATGATGTCTTGCCCAGCTTAAACGTGACCTTTGATGTTGCAGAAAATACTCTGCTACGTTTTGCAGCCGCAAAAGTTATGCGTCGAGCAGACTACAATGAACTGAGCCCCGCTTTCGAAATTGAAAATTCGCTCTACGACGCCGAGCGGGGCGCGATTGACTTGGACCCATTCCGTGCGACTCAGTATGACCTATCAGTAGAGCACTACTTTGATGAAGGGGCCGTATCATTAGCGTTTTTTTACAAGGATATTGAGTCATTTCTTGATAACAGCAATACCTGTGTTGCCGATGCTGTCTCGACGGGACAAAATGTCACCGAGTGGGAAAACATCTGCCAGCTCAATGCGGCCGGTGTAGATAATGCCGATATCGTCACCTCGACCCTCTCTGATTTTTCGGGAGCCGCTGATGCTGATCAGGCGGGCTTCAACCACCTCGCTACACTGCGTGACGCAGGCCTGACGGGCCTCAATACCAATCAAAAGATAAACGGTCAAAATGGCGAAGTTCGAGGTATTGAACTTGGAATTCAGTACGCTTTCTCTGAATTACCAGGCGCCTTGTCGGGCTTGGGCGTAAATGCAAACTACACTTATGCAGACAGCGAGAATCCTAACGGAAATACCCTGACAAATATTTCCAAGAATACCGTTAACATGCAAGTTTACTGGGAATATGAAGACTTTCAGGTTCGTCTGGCGTACAACTATCGCGACCGTTTCTTAGATACCGAAGAAGAGACTCGCGTAGCAAACGTTGGCGCATTAGCGCTTAACAGCAATACGAACGATACGACCTCTAGCTCCTTTGACCCTACCGCAGGCAACAGCTACATCAAGGAACGCGGTCAACTTGATTTATCCGCCAGCTGGGATATTACCGATACTTTCACCCTAGTCGCTAACATGACTAACGTACTGGGTGAACCAGTTGTATATTCAACAGAATTGGACAGCAACTGGAAATACAGTGAATCTGACCGCCGTATGACGCTCGGCGTACGCGCAAACTTCTAAGGAAAAGCTTGTCGTCAATAAGTGAAAAAGCCGGGCATGCCCGGCTTTTTTATGGTATCTAACAACAATTCATTTTAATTATAACTCACCAGTAATGCGCTAAAAGGTATGAATAACCTTAACTGCACCCGTCGCCTTTGATGCATCAATATAGCCAATCAAATTGGGGTTGTTTGATACCGATTCAATCATGGCCTCGTCTGAAGCGGCTTGCAATGGAGCCGTAGCTTTACCTGTGAAAACTAGGCGTCCCCAATAAGATTTCATTTGAGCATCAGATTTTCCCAAAAAATCATTATTAAAGCTGGAGCGAATTGCATTGCCTTCAGCCAGCTCTACAGGTGTCGCTGCACTACCTCCTTCGAAGGCTTTCACTTTCCCCAAGAATATTCGCTTCATCACCGTAGCGCTCGTGGTAGAGTTATTACTCGGATGCACGATAATGGCGGTTTCAGCCAAACTATTCGATATCGAACTTAATCCCACAATTACTAAGGCAGTGGCGATCGCAAATTTTTTCTGAATGTTCATTTGGAGCCCCCTAAAATATAAAGTCAATTGCAAGTTGAATAGCATCCGTTCCATCATCAATGTTGCCATACTGTGGGGTGGACAGACCACCAGTCGCCGTGTCATCCGAGAATATGTGATATTCCATTTTCAAGCTGGCAGCTGGATGAAAATCGTATCGCGCGCCCACAATAATTGAATTGGTGTCAATAACAGAGTTACCCAGCCCCGATCCTTGATCAGTGAATTCCTTCGCGGAATAAGTTAGATGAGGGGTCCATGAACCCATGGTGTAAGCGGCTGAAACATACCATGCAGAATCCAAGTCATTAAGGGGTTTCCCGTTCGGGATGGGGCCTCCGCCTAAATCAAGGTTAGCATGGTCAATTTCATACCAAGTGTATTCACCCAAGATAAACCAATTACCCGGCCGCAATTTTATCGCCGCGCCATAGTATTCGGCGTCAAACGTGCTCACCACTAAAGATTCTGGAAATTCAAAGTCTTCGTAAGCGAACCCAGCAAGCCTAAATGTCGCCCAATCATCTAATGTGGCCTCTACCGAGCCACCCAAAACACGGTAGCGGGCTGGAGTAGCTTCACCATACAGATCGTCATCTTCATTGAGTCGCCCCAGCAAACCATTAGTACTTACTTCCCAATCGCCGAAGAAGTTCTGATACATTAAATTTACTCCGTCATACTTGTTAGCCGGCACGAAGTAAACATCAGAGGGTGGGCGAATCCAATGAAATGTATAACCAATATCAATTGAGTCGGTATAGGAATAAATCGGGATCAACTTTCGGCCAGCTTGCACTTTCATCGACGGTGTTAGGTCATAACTAAGATAGGCCCAAGCGACCTCTAGATCCCAGTTGTCGGCACCAGACGCTCGAATTTGCACTGTAGCGCTCAGGCCGTCGCTAAGATTTGAATTTGCTTGTAAGGCGACCAAGGAAAACGCTCCAAAGGTCAATTCATCGTCTAAGTCACCATTTTTGTCGGCACTGGCGCCAGCAATTGCATTGGCTCGATAGACCGAATCCCTATCAAGGGCTATTCCAGCACCCAAGGTGCCAAAACCACTCCAGTTAATTTCTGCGGCCTGCGCCGGTACACTTAAGCAGCTTGCGATAAGTAGAAAGCCCATTATTTTGCGATTTAGTTTCATGAGTAACTCCACATTTAACCAATTAATCTCTACCAGTTTTACTACAATAAATGAAAGACCTGCTCCTAAACTTTAAACTGCCCGCCTACTGCCTCCAGCTGCCTAGAAATATCATCCAAAGACTGAGTTAAATCATTTGCTTGCAGAATGGCAGAATTTGAGGCCTCTGAGGCTGACTGCATGGCATTCACGTTTTCTTTAATCGCTTTAGAGGTTTGACTCTGTTCTTCGGTAGCGGCTGCAATTTGATGGTTCATATCACTAATGGAAGTAACCTTTTCAGTAATATCCTGTAGTGAAACCCCAGTTTGCTCTGCTTGTGAAACGCTGTCATTCGCGCGTGATTGACTGTTCTTCATTACCGTTACAGCAGACCGAGCGGCATTTTGTAATTGTTCAATAACGCCCTGAATTTCCTGCGTAGATTCCTGCGTGCGAGAAGCCAGCGTGCGAACTTCATCTGCGACCACTGCGAATCCACGACCCTGCTCCCCCGCTCGAGCGGCTTCGATCGCGGCATTGAGCGCAAGTAAATTTGTTTGCTCTGCAATACCTTTAATGACGTCGAGTATCTTCCCTACATTGTCGGTGTCCGATTCTAATTGTGTAATCACCTCGGAGGCCTTTGTCACTTCGAGTGCGAGCTCACCAATAGACGTTACCGTATTATTGACGATTGTTTGCCCTGCTTTAGATTCAGAGTCAGCTTCTGACGCAGACGTGGCGGCATCGGAGGCATGTCGAGCCACCTCATTAACGGTGACAATCATTTCGTCAATTGAGCGCGTGACATGTTCAGCAAGGCTAAACTGCTCACCTGACGCGGAAGAAGATTTCGACACGACTGAGCTCAACTCTTGCGAAACATCAGTGAGCGGTTTTATAACAGAGATCACATCGCCCATGGTCGAATGAATTTTTTCCACAAAATGATTAAACCAATACACCAACTCACCAGTTTCATCTTGTGTCTTTTGTTCAATTCGTCGAGTTAAGTCCCCCTCTCCCTGGGCGATATCTTTTAACGAAGCCGTTATCGCGCTTAGATTCCCGGTAATCATAAAGACAATACTCGCGGAAATTGTCAGCAAAACGAAAATGACGACCGTACCAATCAGCAAACCAAAGGTAATCGCGTTTTTGGTGGAGGTATAAGAGTCGTCCAATGTACTGGTGAATTTCTTTAAACTATTTTCATGATATCTTTGTATTTTCTGAAGCGCATCCTGCTGGAGGCCGTTCTTGGTCGACACCAAAGAATTTATTTGGCCAAAATCAACCGACTCGTCGATCATTGAAAGCGTGAGAGCATTAGCATTGTCAAAATATTGATTGAGTGCTTGCTGTATGTCACTTATCTCATCCCTTCTTACCGGCTCCAGCCTGGCCATCTCATCAAACGCTTGCAATATTGATTGGAGCGTATCGCTCGCATCGTCGACCATTTCGGTCTCGCCGTTAGAAATGGCGACATTCAACAGCTCATCAATTCGTGTTAGTAACACAATATTTGAGGTGGATTTCTCCAATACGGGAAAATATACGTTGCTAATGGACTGCAACCGCTCTTCATTTTCTTTACTCACACTATAATTAATGCCTAAGTAAAGGAGGAAGCCTGCGATAGCCACAGAAGGAATTACCAGTATCTTAAATTTAATTGACAGGTTTTTAACCCAATGCATTGAACGCCCTCACCATGCGTTATAAGTAAGTTAAGGGTAGGTTGTGAGCTCTGAAATGTCCAAAAACGTAAAAGTAAATAGTTGATTTCATTTAAATACCGGCATTTAAATCAACTAATCGAAAAATTTACAAAGGGCTTGAATATCAAGAATTGTTTTTATTCGAAATTCTTATTATAAGTAAAACCTAGAAACAGGCAGCGCAACGATAAAATACCAAAAACGACTCATCGTAGAAATATTTTCTACGAAAACTTAAGACAACTCGGCAACAGACAAAAGCGGGTGGAACACCTGCATACTTGGTGATCATGGGCATTCAACCACCAGCCCCTCATCCCCTTCCGTCGCGGGAATTGAAGTAGCATCAGCAGGGATTGCACCGAGATAGACACAGAGAGCTGACGAATTGCTTTGGTCCAATAGTGGCCCTGCCATCCCAGGGGAGCCAGTATAGCCCCAGGAATTAACAGAAATAATTGGCCCCGCCCCTGTACCTTCTGACATAGGTTG
>Ga0209395_1006147_pt1 | contig 13143 bp, 15 predicted proteins | sample GOMGulsemesocosm_3_FD_184635 | JGI IMG/M metagenome (GOLD analysis project Ga0209395, IMG submission 184635) | Methane-oxidizing microbial communities from mesocosms in the Gulf of Mexico - GOM9D Gulf of Mexico (SPAdes) (version 2) | ecosystem: Environmental > Aquatic > Marine > Cold seeps... | reverse complement strand
TTTCAGTTAGTATTGCCCTAAATATGCTCATGAATTTGTAAAGGCTTAATGTCCGCAATTGGCTAGCTGTTGACCTAAAGAACAACCACTAGCTAAGGTCAGCAAAGCGCACTTTTTTGACGTTAGATTTTTGTGAGGGTAAAACTACCAGTGTTCATTTTTCTATGGCGTTTTAGCCCCCTCAACGAGATAGAACTATAAAGTAGTGGGCAGAATTACTTAAGCACTACATTTGGCTTCGATTGTGTTTTTCGCCTTAAATCAAGCTAGTTTATACTGCGATAACATCATTTTTACTTTTAAAAAAAGTGACTTTTCAGAGTCGTTAATTGAGAAGTCATATTTGCCATTACTCACAGCATTGAATCTTTCTAAATAATAATCTAAAAGCGGATCATAAATTTCACCATGAACCCAAGAATAAAACTTACTTAATTCATAGCTTAATTCTTTTTGTAATGTTGATTTTGGTTCTAGCAAAGAATCATTTTCAAAATCTTCAATATTCATCTGTTGCAGATTATTTGTAATTTCTTCAACTAAAGGTATTAATGATTTTTTGTAATCTGATTCGATAATACTTAATTCAGCATTATCTAGATTAGCTTCAAAGATCATAATTAAATCGTCAATTACGTCATTATAATAATCATTATTAAGCCTCATTTTAGATTCATCTTTTAATACATATAACATTTCAAGCGGATCATCTTTATTAACAATGAGTTTTTCAGATAGTGCTAAATTAAACTCTTCAAAAAGGTTTGTTATTTTAAATGATATAACATCAAGATAGTTGTATCGTTTGATTAAGAATGCAATTAACTCTTCTGAATTGAGGTGCATAGATAAATCATCTTCCCCAATTTTATTACTATAAAGATGGACTGTTAATTCTCCGCTGTTCATATGACTATCAAACGGCCAACTTGCGAACCTCTTACTACTAGACTGATTTAAATTTACAGGGTGAGCGCCAAAACATGCTCTTATAGATTTGAAATAAGTATTATCATCTTCTTCATCAAATAACCTATCTCTAAAGCACTCCTTTTCGCCAGCAAAAGGTAATGTTTTTGGATTAATAAACACTCTATGAAATTGTGATATTGATTCAGAAACAAGATCTATTGATGATATTAGTGAGAACATTTGCATGACTCTAACATCAATATTATTGTCTTGGTCTTGTGGGCGTTGTAGATGCCTTACAGAAACGGTTAACCAATCCATGCACGAACAGATTAAGTTCCAGAGATTTTTTCCATTTTTGTTTTGATATTCTTGATAGATAAAACTTGAATTAGAGTTAACTAAATCTCTAAAGTCTGAAATTTTACTATCGTTGATCATTTTATCCATAATAGAACTTTAACTAAATTAACCTTCTGATATTAAAAATAATATCATCAAGTTTCAATTTAAGCGATCAACATAGTTTCTATCTTCTTACAAGGCTTAAACCTCGTTCTGATTTCTTTTCTTTATACCCAAGAACATAAGACATTCTATGTAATATCGTTATTGTAGTAGAGCAGTAATTCTGATCACTAAGTTAGAGTCAAGTTAATCATTTTTATAAGAAGGTTTGCGAAGGTTTGTAGATCATCAGTAGCATGATCTACAAACCTTCACAAAGTGGTCGTAGTGATTTTTAATTAAAGTATCAGTTCTTTTGGCAAAGCAGGCGTTGGAAACGTCACAATTCTGACATCATTAGTCAAACCTAAACATTTTTTACCGATATTTTGTATGGTCGTTAATGCTATTTTAAACAACACACTATGTAGAAATTCAAATCGGCGAACACGTTACATAAATCATATTACCTGCTGGTTTTAACGGTGACCAATTAACTTTACATTCTTCATCTGGATTTACTTTTTCCATCTCACTTTTAACATGTTCTGTGAAAGCTACAATATCAAAATCAGAATCTTCTGAATGACGAATTTTTAGAAGACATTTTTTTGAGCGACAAACGATCGACTCTGCGTATGAGTTGGATGCATATAATGCGTCTCTCGCTGAATTTTCAACATCTAGATTGTACTCACCTAATGAATCATTCCCATTTAATGTCGCTAAATCATAATTGTATATATCCTCTGTTAGCTTGTAACTACTTTCAGTAAAGGAATTTAAATTGATAATGCTAAATAGTGATTCTCCAGCGTCGTTATACCCCGTATGCTCAATCCACCAGTTTCCTGCAGAGACCTTTTCAGTTGATTCACGATCGTATTTAATTGGTGAGCCATACTTTTCAAACATCTCTAGAATAACTTGATAATCCTGCCAAGTAAGGCGGACATTAAAGTCAAAAGCAATGAATGGCGCAGGTACATTTTCCTTGGTTAAAGCAAATTCAATTAATGAACTTCCCTTTTGCTCTTTAGACGTTTCGTTTGCTATCGGAGGGTTCTGCTTTAGATTATTACCATCAGTATTTAGTGTTGTTTTTTTTGAATTAGTGCGCCCATTTAAATCATCTATGCTATAAATATTCGTTTTGAGATGGGGGTCGCTTTTATCTTTAATAGTAGAGGGTTTGAAATAGCTACTTACCAAAAATGAAGACATTAAGGCTACAAATACCAAGCAAAACACAATTTTTTTCACAATACACTCCTTTGTTAAATGGCATTAATATTTGATCCATCAATTGTACTGAAAACTGATCCGATGAAATCAATTGTACATCATTAAAACTTATCTCAAAGATAAAAATAGGTGGGTCAATATTCACTACAATTAATTACTCTAAGTGGATCGTTTTTGGATGCAATTTAACACTTTAACTCATTGATTTTAAATCAGAGGTGTTGCATTATAAAATTAATTATATAAAGGATTTTGCGATGACATCGATTAACGTTTTAGATTTAGTCTCGACCACTTCAGCGGAAGAAAATGACAGGATAATATTGTCGGAAAAGCAAAAACTCAGACACAGTATGACTACTGAAGTTCGTATAAAACTTGAAGATCATTATAGATCCTTGTTTAGACCAATAGTTAAAGCTGAATTAGTAGAAAAATATCAAGATGAGATTAAAAAAAGGATAAAAAAAGAGTTAACCGATAATAATGCTCGTTCCATCATAAAAGAATTAGAAGTTAATGCTAGATACGAACTTATTTCAGATGTAAGAGCAGAGTTAAAAGATAAGTACCTTGAGGAAGTTAATTTAAGAGTAAAGCAGGAATTAACTAATACTAATACTCGTTCCATCATAAAAGAATTAGAAATTAATGCTAGAAACGAACTCATTTCAGTTGTAATAGCAGAGTTACGAGCTAAGTATCGTGAGGAAGTTAATGAGAGAGTAAAGCGAGAGCTGTCTACAAGTCTTACTCCGGATGTTATCTCTAATCTAGAAAAAGAATTGAAGAAGGTTTTACAATCCACTGTAAAAGAAGAGTTGCAAGCTAAATACCATGACTCTGTTGAATCTAGGGTTAAAGAAAATATTAAAAATGAAGTAAAAAAAAGGGCAGAAGATATACACTTTCAAACAGTCAAAGCCTCACAAGAAAAAATGAGTGAGGAAAAGTGGATTGCTGATATTAAAAACATTGTCAAAATCAATAATTTTAAATTTTTGTCTAATGGCGTATTGGTTGATTTATTGTCGAATGCAACTAAAGAAGAAAAATTAGATTTGACTTTACTACTGGACGATAAACAGCACAAGAACTATAACACGCTAGATTTTCAGCGAAATATCTGTCACCAAGGAGGACATAATGTTGCGAATCTGTATAGAGGACAAGGCACTGGATACTTGGATATCTTAAATGATATAGCTGAAAAGTTGGAAATAAAGGGCTTAACACCTTATCAAGGAGCTGTTAATGAACTTTCTGTATCAGACTTCGATGAAGTATCATCACTAAAAACTGAGCAAGGTATCGGTATTTTACTTGGTAAGGAATATGCGGAAAGAGCTGAAGAGAAAATAACACTTAAACTCCTTGAGATTACTTATGAAAAAATGTCTCCTGAAGAAAAATGTGTATTTGATAAAAGAATAAATGAGGTGGCTCAAAAATATGGTTCTGACCCCACTAAAAAATTAGCAGGATCAGCTGGCCTAGTAATTTTAGGTAATCTAGGAGGCTTTGCAACATATACATTATTGACAACAACAATGAGTGCTATATCTATGGGGACACTTAGTTTTGGTGTTTATACTACAGCCACATCAGCACTTAGTGTTGTATTAGGTCCAATAGGGTGGGTAGGACTCGGTGCTGCGGCTGTTTATGCATACGGTAAACCTAAATATGAAAAAATGATTCCATTAGTTGTAACCCTAGGGGCTATTCGTCAAAGAATAAAACAAGAGGGCATAAGAGCATCAAATGAAACGAGCGATATTTCTTATATCTAAAAGTCGTTTTCGGTATTTTACATTTTAACTTTCTTTGATGGATTTATTTCCAATGAAATATTTAATATATATCTAGTTATAGGTAGCTGAAGTTGGAATATATGGTATAAATTTTAGTATTAAAAATAATTCCAAAAGTGCCGTTAATTGCGAGGAAGATAAGCTTTGATGTTAAGACTCGTGCCTTTCCCTCTACGCACAAAAAAGTCATTGTTGTTTTAATAATATCTACGGAAAAATAACAATTAGGGAATGCTAACTAATACCACTTTGAATACATAAAATTCAAACATCTTGGCTACAATTTAATGAATTATTCTATTAGTTTAAATGCGAGTGGAGGTCTGGCAAACAGAGCATTATATTCGTTTATTAAGACAGCTTTAATGGAGGGATAGTAATGAAAAATTTGTTGGTGGCATCATTGTCTTGAGTGCTGATCCATCCTTTATTTTTACACAAAATACTTTCGAAAAACGATTTTTCAATTAATTGTAAGAATACCTATCCTCATAAGTTTCACCTGAGTCATCATTAAAATCCCCATACTCATGATGTTTTTCTTCATGTTCATGATGTTCCTCTCTATGCTCTTGATAGTCTACTTTATTTTCACAATAATCTTCTTGATGACCACCTCTCGATTCAAGACTCCCTTTTGTCATTCCTTTATCAATGAGATGCGGCTTACAAAAGCTCACTAAATCCTCAATATCAGTAAAATATCCATCATCCAATACACATTTACCTTCATAAGAATCTTCTTCATGAATAAACATGTACTTATCATTAGTGCTTGATTCATCCATTCGCCATGAAAGTGTTAATTCTTCGGCGCAGTCATTATCTATTACTGACCAAACACCGAGAGTTTGTTCTTCTATGGGGGCTAATTGTGATTTGCAGTGTTTAACGATATAACTTAATTGAATGTATATACCTTGACGTCTTTTTTTATCAACTTCTTCAGCTGAGTACGCTCTATGCTCTTCTACCCTACGCTTTTTTTCGGCAAGGATGCCTTGTTTCTCCGCTTCTTCCATTGCATGTTTTTGTTGTTGCACTCTTTGCTCTTCCTTTTTCTCCAGTAGTGCTACTTTACGAGTTAATTCCGACTGGTACATCCTTTCAAAAAAAGCTAACTTTACCTCAATTGATTCATTGTCAGCAACATAGCAAGTCTCTCCATCAAACGTTAATCGAATTACAGGTATTAGTGAAAATTTTGGAGAGGTTAGTGAGAGCCTGAGGCCTCCAATACGTTTTTCGACTGATATTGAATAATTCATATGTTTATATTTGCCAACTACAGAGGAAAAGTGCAGTTTAAATTCGTTAAAACTCTCAAAGTTATTCATTGTTTTACCTTTCTAAAATTCGATGTGAAACGACAGGGGGTACAGCTTTTGAAAACTTACAACGTTGCCAAAACCTAGTTCAACCTCCGCTTTTTGTCTTGCATCTGTATATGCTGAAACTGTTACGGTATTACCATATTGGTCTGTTGCTATATATGATTTCATTTAATTCACCATTAGTTCACTATTAAAGTTATAGCTATCCTTAGCTTGTAATCCATACAAGCTATAAATAAATACCACCTCCAAGATAAACGCCTTCTTCTGATGAATTCCCCGCTCTACGCTCTTCATTTGACCAAGTATCTTAACTACCTTTTTCCTCCTTAATAGCGCCTTTTAACCATTCAGGGTAAATAGAACTTTTTTTATCGTATATTTCACGCCATTCGTTTATGGTTTTTCGCTTTCCCATTTTATTTCCTGCTTATTAAAATCATATTAAGGTCAAAAATAGACAGCGCTATCTAACCATTTAACTCACATCCACTGTAACCACTTAGTAACAAATAACTGTCAAACATCGTTAACTCTAGGTAACAACATGTAATGATTAATATTCATAGGACCATATCATTATAAAATATAGTCATATAACTTGCGGTTTTGCCTTAGTAAAAAAATTAAATATTTGAAAATAAAAGGATTTAGGGTAAGTTAATAGGTAATCAGCTCGGTAGGTAGAGCTAAGACCTAATCATCTAAGACTATTAGCTTATTTCAATGTTTAAGCGCAACGGTAAAGTATAAGGACGTATATAATGGCAATAACAAAAAGAGTCAGAAAAAGAGTTAAGAAGTCGGGAATTATTTACTTTGCTGTAAATAGCCGAATCCCTAATATGGTGAAAATAGGTATGACTACCGAGACGGCTGAATCACGCCTTAGAACAGCTAATCGTAAACATGAATTTATGTGTGGCAAATGGTCTATAACTCAGAAAGTAAAGACAAATGACGTTAAGCGTACAGAGGAACTAGGGCATAAGATTTTTTCTAGTTATCATGACAAAGATAGCGTTTCAACTGAAATGTTCTTTCTACCTGATGATATGAGCGTTAAACAAATGGCGGATCTTGTTCGAGAAAAAGATAAAATTATGCGACAGCAAATTGAGAAACAAAATAAAGCGATTGAAGCCGTAGAGGAAGCTAAAGCCGCCTTGGCTAAACTAGATCAAGAAACCCATGAGCTAATTATTTTAAAGCCAAAAATAGATGAGCAGGAAGACATTCAAGATCAAGCTTAAGGATACATCAATAATAGCTGGCGTAAATAAGAAGTAGTTTTAATAATTGGAAGGGGCTGACTATTTTTCTAATTATGAAGTAGTGATAAGTGTGATCTAGCTAGATGTAAAATATACAAAATAAGAATTAAAATAATGGTGAATGAAAGAAATGAATCAGTTTTTAGTAAACAATATTGATATGAGAAATCATAAAGCCTTATTTGGTAAAGGGGCTATATTTGATTTAACATCAAATCAGCATGGATATGATGAGCTTTCCACTGCTATGGAAGGGGATATTATATATGTCATTAATGATAAGCGTAATGTTGTTGTTGCTCAGGAAATAACTTCTATTTCAGAGGAATCTGTTACAGATGAAGTGATTAATAAGTTAGACCTTAACCTCAAAAGTAAAGAGTTAATAGTTATATATGGAAAGCCTATTGAACGTATCGATTCTGAATATAGTAAATTTATTAAAAAAAATAATATAACTAATAGTAAAATAAACAGTAGTACTCGCACTATGATGCAAGGCTTTAATGTAGCTAAGTTTTAAATCTAATAATAAGGCCGAACTTTATTGTAATGTTCGGCTTTAAGTTATGTACTCCGAGAATCTAAATTCGATTATTTATCGACATTTTATATTTACTTCTACGATATGTATATTTCACATACCAAAGATGGATTGTTTCGATAAATTTAAAATCCCTCAAAATTAAAAATTATTCATAGCCCTTTTCTAAGCTTTATAATGCAATGTTTTCTATCAAGAGAATCACTCATAACTAATGTTCTGCTGTACCGTTAGCGTTTGTTTTTACATGTTTTTTTAAGCTGTATTATAAGCGTTTGCTAAGACTGTAATTTTTTTAAACCTATATATTTCTCTCATCAATACATAAATTACATTGTCAGTGTAATTTATGTTGATTATATTTAAGATGTAATCTATAGTTGCATTACATTCCAAATGTAACGCAACTAACAGGTAACACAATGCAACTAATTACATCAGAAATTAAAGATAACCAGCCTCTCTCTAAAAAAGACATGTTTGAAATGGCTTTTTATGTAAACCAAACATTCGATCGGTATCAAAAATCCAATTACGCAGGTTTTTTTGAAGCTGAGCAGGCGTTTAAAGAATATTCGGAAGATTCGCAAGATGACACTGTTACTGAGCAATTTCGAATGGAAAATGAAGGACATATGAGGGTTGCTAACAACAGCTTAGGTCAAAATATAATGAGCATGTTTGAGTTCATCTATAAAGAGCAAAAGACACACGCACTGTTTTGCAGTGAAGAGCCTGAACTTCCATTTGAAGGTGGCTGCTATGGAGGAATAAATGATTTCTTATTAGGGACAATATCCTCACTAATGTTGTATCAACCTATGATGTTAAACGGTGGTATGGAGACCTATTATGGTGCGAATAAAATAAACCTATTGGTAACGCATTTTTTTGCTTTGATTAAATTAGTTTATGGTAGTTTTGATGATGAGAGGTGTCCTGATATGTCGACTTGTGAAAATATTATCTATCAAGTGATTCCGCATAATGAGCACTTTTCGTTTAGAGAACTGACTTTACTTTCAGGATATAAAACCGAACGAGCAGTTAGGAATTTAGCTTCTCCATCAACACCTGAACAGCGACGTTTAAAAACGATCAAAGTTGGAGGTAAAACTTTTGTGACATATAAAGAAGCTGTTCGCTGGTTAAAACAACAACAAAAACTATAAGGATATAACGATGCTTAATTATACAAAACATGCACTAATGCGCATTAAAAACCGTGGGTTTAGCCGAGCAGAAGTTGATACCATTTTCGATTTTGGTGAGGAGCAATTTCACAATGGAAAAGAAATCCTTTCAATCACAAAACGGTCACTAAAAAAGATGAGGAAGTATTGGTCTGGAAACCCCAACATTGCTAATCAACTATTTGAAAGGTTGCGTGGTACTTACATTATTTTAAAAGATGGTTTAGTTATCACCATAGGTCACCAAACAAAACACCATAAACTAAACCGCAAGTATTAGCAGTGGGGAAAATCAATGAATACCTTACCTAAACATGGCTGTATAGATTGTAATCGATGTTATAAAAATTTGGACATTACTTTTAATGAAACAATAAATAGTGGGGGGAAATGGCGTATTACGGCTAACCCTATGGCGTGGGGTAACCATAATCCAAAAATTGTAGTGTTGGGATTTTCTAAGGGGCCTAGACAAATAAAAGACATTGATATCATCAAACATGAAGACATTGCTTATAAGGGATCGAGATTGAATGTAGCTAGAATATTAGCGCATGTTGGTCTATTACCAAATGGCACTGACCAAGAGCTTAAGGATAATCTTCATCAAGTAATGAATAATGATAAAGGAGATTTTCATTTTGCGTCATTGATACGCTGTACAGTTGAACGGTTAGATAATGTTAAAGGTTGGACAGGTACTGGAGGTGGAATGTTGGATAAATTTGTAGACACAACCTTTGGTGAAAATATTACTTTAAATTGTATGGAAAATTATTTAAGCGTCCTGCCAGCAAAAGCAAAACTTGTTATTATGTTTGGGATGGGTACTAAAGGTAACTATGTTAAAGCGTGTAACCAGTTATATAAAATTATAAGACCGGGTAATTGGGCGTGGCTTAATGAGGTGGCATATACTGATGGAAAAATTACAGTTGTTCATGTCGAACACTTTACATCACAGGGGGCACTGATTCCCAATTGGCGAGGATTAAATGATAATCCTCGCTCAAAACTTGGAATGTTGGCTAAACAAGCAGTAACAAAAGCTTTAGAATGAAAATGGATTAATGTGTAGTAGATAGCGAATGTTGACCACGGCTTTTACTTTTCCAGCTATAACACCTTAAAAGGCTGGCCAAAAACAACGTACCACTACAGTATATGTATTCTAAATAATTAGTGTAATTGAGAGGGAAATTTTAACATATGTTTAATACACTTTTAGTGTTAGCAAGTTTGACTATATTGGCCTTTTTTCTTAAGTACCTCTTAGTTGATAGAGTCACTGATAAAGAAGTAAAAAAACTGTCTATTAATGATGAAAATAATACGAATTCATATAAATACGAACTATTTATAAACATACTTGAATTTCCAAAGAGCGCATTCTTAATTATTGAAAAATATAACTCTGATGCCTTAACAAAAATACGGAGTATTGATTTTGTGGGGGAAAGGGTTATTTCAACAATTAAGTATAATGGCCCCACGTGCTTAGATGGAACCTATGACTTAAGATATAATATAAGCGATTATGGATACACACTAAAGCAACATTTGTTTTATAATTTTGAATTAAAAACCAATGAAAATAAAATCTTGGAATTCACGGTTAACGAAAAAAGTTACTCAGGATTTAGTGGACTTCACCTCGATACCAGTACAAATTTAAATTTCAGAGGAAATAAAGTTATTTCTCGTGAAATACATAACATATTGATGAAGTTTAATAGTTTAGGCTTGATGCTTGAAAATGAGATGTTTTTTTCTAGTTTCAATAAATGCCTTAATATAATGAAAAAACTAGACTCTACTGATTTGAAGATAACATCACTCAATAGTGCTTTACAAAAAACAAATTCAAAAATTACAAGCCTCAAAGACTTCATAAACGACATGACACCTGAGCAATCTAATCTTTTTCAGCAAGAGAGAGACAACCTAGATAAGTTGAAGTTAGAAATTGAAAAGGAAAAAAATATAAAGCAATCTTTATATCAAAACTTGATTACTGAGCAAATAAATTTGACTGTGTATACATCAGAAAATGAATTTGTAATTATTAATGATTTGCTCAAATTGAATAAAAGCAAAAAAATACAAGAGTTATTAAATAGTTAATAAATCACTCTGTTATGGTTAACTATATTGGCCACGGTTCTCTGCTTCTCCAATTGATTACATCATTAAAAGGGTGGTCAAAAACAACGTACTACACTTTATGTAACATTTACTAAAGCTAAATAACTGACAGAAGCGAATATACACAAAGTAATTATTTAGATGATAACAATCTCGTATTAGTGAACACTATCTATCAAAGCTTAATTAATTGAATTTAATTTTTTCCCAAGGCGTTTAATAACTTTCTCTACAATTTTTGCATCTGTTTTGGTAAACATCGCCTCACATCCAATAGGTGTTTTGTTAATTTTTCGATTCAACTTAAATAAACGAAAACTAACATAACCACAACATATTATCCCTACAGCAAAAACAATTGGAACCCATATAGGAGTTGAAGCAATTATCCCTGCGGACATTAAAAGTCCAGTCAACCCTGATGCTCCAATAGTAGTGCCAAATATTCCTGCGCTGCCGATAAGGCTTGCTGCCGCACCTGAAAAGTACAACGCACCAGCACCGAAAAGCGCAGATGTGCTTCCAAGTAATCCGCTTATAGCCGCAGTACTTATAAACGTACCAGAAACATAACCAGCGGTGCCTGTAACAATCATACCACCAGCTACATGAGGCACTAGAGTACCTCCGGCTGCGAGGGCTGAAATTATAGGTATTAATGGTAAAAGCATACTTTATTCCTCATGAGTTTGCATTTTAAGCCTAAAACCTTGTATGGAATAAACTAGCTACGCTGGGGGTATACATGATAACTTTTGTTAAATTTCATTAATATTTGATCCATCAATTGCACTGAAAACTGATCCGATGAAATCAATTGTACCTCATTAAAACTTAGCTCAAATATCAAAATAGGTGGGTCAATATTCACTACAATTAATTGCTCTAAGTGGATCATTTTTGGATGCAATTTAACAACCGGCATTGGAAAGTTTTCGGTAAAGTTCGTTGCTGGGTTTATGCATCAGATGCACTGATTTATTGGTTTTGGGGTTGAATGTAGGAAATACTGAAAAACAAAAGCTCTGAAATATAGTTGAATTAGTGTTTGTTGTTCTATTTTATTTATTCTGAAATTCCATAACCTGTAGCTTTTACATTACCTATACCGTGAATATTAATAATTAGTGTAACACTTATAAGTTTTTCATCAGTATCTTCAGTTTCAATTGTTATATCTGAAAAGTGAATATTACTTTGGGTGAGTAATTGAATTAAATTTACACTTGTAAGTTTTTCATTAAAATCTAAAACCTCAAAATCAAGAGTTTTAAAAAGGAGAGATCTTTTCTCTAAAGACTTACCGTTTGTTACTCTTCCGTAGAGTTCTGTACTGTACTTAGAAAATTCACCATCAGATAATTCAGATACAGTGAATATTGATATTTTCCCAATTTTACTTTCTAATTGCACTATAAGCTTTGCTTGTTCGGTATTTATTAAGGTACTTTCAATGACTATATTTTCACTAGTAAACTTTGTTGTATGTTCAAACTCTTCAATACTGTTCTTTTTTCTCGCTATTTCAAGGATGTTTTCAGAAAGTAGTACTGTTGCATCAAGAATGGCAGCTTGAAAAGCTAAATCTTTAGACTTTAATAAAGACATGTCTCTATTTACCTTCTCTACATAAATACGGTTGTTTTGTTGGCCGCTTTCTAAAAAGAATTTTGGCACTAGTTCAAAAAAACCAGCAATCAAGGCGCAAAAGGCAGTTATTAAAATAGTTTTTTTGAAACTATCATTCGGGGTATCTGACATATAAAGCTTAATAATTCATTATGTGTTAAAAAATGTACACCTTTAACTTTATTAATTCAAGGTGCTGAAAAATATAATTTAATAATGCACCTTGTTTGTGTTTATATTCAAATCAAAAGGTTATTGATGTTAATGTCTGGTTGTCGGTTCAGTTGTCGCTTAATAAGCGAAGTCTAACGTCTATTAGTATCTAAGTGAACGTTAGGCGGAATGATTTTTACTCGTAAATTTACCGATAAATAGTAAACCGTGAGCCTTCCAATACGAACCTTCAGTAGCGGCTTTGAGCTTACACCAGTCCCTCAAACTTGTAGTGATACCTGATTAAAATTGCCACTAATATGTTTATTATTTTACAAAAGATAATGACCGCTTTTGGCTAGCTGAAGTCATAAGAGGTACATTGATATTAATGACAGCTGTAAGTCTGGGAGGTGTCATTAGTAAAGCAAACGTATCAAAGCGTACAAAATA
>Ga0209395_1006144_pt1 | contig 13151 bp, 6 predicted proteins | sample GOMGulsemesocosm_3_FD_184635 | JGI IMG/M metagenome (GOLD analysis project Ga0209395, IMG submission 184635) | Methane-oxidizing microbial communities from mesocosms in the Gulf of Mexico - GOM9D Gulf of Mexico (SPAdes) (version 2) | ecosystem: Environmental > Aquatic > Marine > Cold seeps... | reverse complement strand
CGACTTTTTAACAAAGGTGGTGCAACTAACGTGGAAAGCAAAATTAAGTGTTAGTTTATCAACTGAGTTGATCACAAGTTTACGTGAACAAGCTGAAACACAAGCGATAGATGTTTTCTCTAATAACCTTTCTGATTTATTAATGGCAGCACCTGCGGGTGCACAAGTGACATTGGGCTTAGATCCGGGCTTAAGAACAGGCTGTAAAATTGCCATTGTTGATGGCACGGGCAAGTTATTACATACCGCAACTATCTTCCCACATGCACCACAAAATCATTGGGATAAGTCGGTTAGGACCCTGGTTAATACTTGTCGTCAACATAAAGTGGAATTGGTTGCTATTGGCAATGGTACTGGTTCACGTGAAAGTGACAAACTAGTAGCCGAAGTTATACAAACATTCAAAGATGATGAAAGTAAAATACAGTTAACCAAGATGATTGTTAGCGAAGCTGGCGCATCTGTTTATTCTGCTTCAGAATTTGCCGCTAAAGAATTTCCAGACTTGGATGTCTCAATTCGTGGTGCTGTCTCTATTGCTCGTCGGCTACAAGATCCGTTAGCTGAATTAGTGAAAATTGATCCAAAAGCCATCGGTGTTGGTCAATATCAGCATGACGTTAGTCAAAGCCAGCTGAGTAAAACCCTTGATGATGTGGTTGAGGACTGTGTAAATGCTGTGGGTGTCGATTTAAATAGTGCTTCAGCGGCTTTATTAACTCGAGTTTCAGGGCTAAATAAAACCATGGCGAATAACATCGTATCTTTCCGCGATGAACAGGGCCGATTTACTAATAGAAAGCAGCTTAAGAAGGTTGCTCGCTTAGGACCAAAAGCGTTTGAACAAGCTGCTGGTTTTTTGCGTATATCAAATGGTGATAATCCATTAGACCAATCGGCATTACACCCAGAAAGTTATCCTGTTGTTGAAAAAATCATTAGCCAATTACAGCTTGATGTTAACAAAGTGCTTAATAATGATGAGCAATTAAAATCACTCGATATTACTCAACTCACCAACGATGCTGTTGGTGAGGTAACCATTAAAGAAATCATCAAGGAATTAGCGAAGCCAAGTAGAGATCCACGGCCTGAATTTAAAACGGCTAGTTTTACTGATGGTGTGAATACTATGGCAGATTTAACCTTAGGCATGATACTTGAGGGGGTGGTCTCTAATGTAGCTAATTTTGGCGCCTTTGTTGATATTGGTGTGCATCAAGACGGCTTAGTGCATATTTCATCAATTACCGACAAATTTGTTAGCGATCCACGTGAAATAGTCAAAGCTGGTGATATTGTTAAAGTGAAAGTATTAGAAGTGGATGTTGCCCGTAAACGTATTAGCTTAACCATGCGTTTGGATGAGCAAGCAGTAGTAGCAAGTCAAAAGCCTTCTCAAAGTCAAAGTCGTGATAATACAGCTAAAAATAAACCTACAAATCATAGTCACAATAAAAATAGTCATGGAAAATCAAATAACCAACACAATAAATCAAATAGTAAAAAAGTAGACAATGCCGCTATGGGTAACGCTTTCGCAGATGCTTTTGCTAAATTGAAAAAATAAAAAGTACTTTTTCTCAATTTAATTGAAAAACAGTGTTGACTATCGTAATGAGAATGATTATCATTTGTTTCGTTGCTTAGGCAGTGAATGCTCTCTCACTAAATAGGCAACAGCAAAGCACGGAACTTAGTGGTTATGCTCCAGGACACATAACCACTAAGTACCACTTTGGGTATAATTCGATTTTAAAATTTTTGATGGTTTAGCCAGTAACGCCTTGATAACGTGTCACTGGCTTTTTTATGGCTATACATTTTGTTTTGTTTTGTTCAGTTTAGATTTTAAACCGACCAACAACCTCTGACATATCATTACTACTACCTTTTAATTGCTGGCTTGTTTCACTAAGCTGCTGTGTGGTTGCCAAAGATTCATCAGTCATGCCAGCAAGTTCATTAATACGTAAATTAACCTCGTCAGCTGCTTGGCTTTGTTGCTCAGTGGCACGAGCTATTTGGGTATTCATATCTGAGATAACTTCCATTAATCGATCAATCTCTGACAATGAATCATCTGCTTTAGCTGTTTGTTCGACGGTTTGTAAGGAAATATCTTGGCTAACTTTCACTGCAGACACGGCCTCTTGTGCACCCGTTTGTAATTTTTGAATCATTTGCTGAATTTCATTGGTACTTTGTTCAGTTCTATTGGCTAAAGTACGCACTTCATCAGCAACGACTGCAAAACCTCTGCCTTGTTCACCTGCGCGTGCGGCTTCAATGGCGGCATTGAGCGCCAATAAGTTGGTTTGTTCGGCAATGCCTCTAATTACATCGAGTACAGAACCAATATTGTCACTTTCTGAGGCTAAGCTAGCAACAACTTGGCTTACGTCATCTATATTGCTAGACAATGACTGCATTTGAGTGATGGTATGTGAGATAATCTGTTTGCCAGCAGAAGTATTATTTCTGGCATCATTTGCTGCTTGCTCAGCAGAGCTGGCATTATCGCTCACTTCTTTAATCTGTGAGGTCATTTGTTCCATGGCTGTAGCTACTTGCGCAGTAATATCATTTTGACTTTGTATTAGTGTTTGTGTGGTATCACTAGCACCAGAAACTGCTTCGGAATGATCTAAAACTTGGGCGGTATTATCAGCGACATCTTGTAATAACTGACGCATCTTGCGGGTAAAGTCATTAAAGTAGTTTGATAATCGTGAAATTTCATCTTGACCACTAGCATCTAGAGTATGTGTTAAATCTCCATCTCCTTGGGCGATATCTTTCATTAGCTCAGCCGCAGAGCGAGTAGGCACTAAAATGCTATTGCCTATAACGTAGCTAAGTCCAACAATAATGAGAGCGATAATAATGCTATCTAATATCACCATATTACGTTGTTTAGCGAAAGTAGCATTAATATCGTCAAGGTAAGTACCGGTACCAATTATCCATTGCCACGGGGTAAAACCTTTGACAAAGCCTATTTTATCAACAGGGTCATCAAAGCCTGGTTTAGCCCATTTGTAATCAACAAAGCCTTGTCCTTTTGCCTTGGTGATATTGACCATATCTATAAATAAATTTTTACCATCCGTATCTTTAACACCGGCCACATTTTTACCATTGAGGCTTGGTTTGATGGGGTGCATTATCATAGTAGGGGTAAAGTCATTGACCCAAAAGTAGTTACTTTTATCGTAGCGCATATTAGCAATGACGCTTAGTGCTTGCTCTTTTGCTTTTGCTTCGCTGAGCTCTCCTTTTTGCTGTAAAGCATAATGATGTTCAACAATACTATAAGTGCTGTTTACTAATTCTTTCGTGGTATTTTTCTTTTGTTCGAGTAGAGAATCGTACTGCTCTGACAAACTCATTACGTCTAGCGAAGTAAGGCCAAGAATGATTAATGCCACCAGCATGGCTAACCTTTGCTGAATGGTGAATTTTCGTAAAAAATCCATAGTTTTCTCTTTTAAATTAATAAGCTGTATTTATCAGTTTAGTTCAAATATAACTATAAACATGAAAAGTAAAAATAAAAAAATGTCTTTATAAAATACACAACAATTCGCTGATTTTTAGGTGTTTATACGGTTATTTTGTTCGCTTTATTTGTTAACATTTATCGGAATAGCTATTTTAAAGCTCTTTCCTCGCTCTTGTTGTGTGATGAGTTCAATGGTGCCTTTTAGCTTCTGAGTAACGAGATTGTAAACAATGTGTGCACCTAAACCTGAACCTCCTTGTCCTCTTTTAGTGGTATAAAAAGGCTCAAATACTTGTACTTTAGTACTCTCGTCTAGCTGACAGCCGTTATCACTATAAACGAGTTCAATGGCGTTATTATTTTGTGTAACTTGAATGCCAATTTCACCATCTTCTTCATCGGTAAAAGCGTGTATTAAACTATTAATCACTAGATTATTGGTTATTTGAGCGATAGCACCGGGATAAGAATGAATTTCGATATTTTTGGGACAATCTAACTTAAGATTAATATTAGCTTGTTTGGCTTTAGGCCTTAAAGAGCGTAAAACATCTTCAAGATAACGGTGTAAATTAAGCTTCCTAGCATCATCAACCACGCTATCAACAGCAATAAGTTTAAAGCCTTCAATTAACTCAACCGCTCGGCTGATATTTCGTAGCGATAATTCAAAGCCTTGCTCAAGTTCATCAGTAAATTTTGTTAGCTGCTTGGCACTTAAGGTTTGTTCATCCATTGCTTTAATAATCGTGAAGCATCGCTCTTTCATAAAGCTAATAGAAGTAAGCACTATACCAATGGGAGTATTTACTTCATGGGCTACACCTGCGACAAGTCCACCCAGCGATGCCATTTTTTCATTTTCTAATAACTGTACCTGCGTAAGTTTTAATTCTTCGAGGGTTTGATTAAGCTCGCTGTTGCTTTGGCTTAATGCCCGCGTTCTTTCCGTGACTCTTAGCTCTAAGTCTTCATTAAGTGAATTAACTATTTGTTCTGCTTTTAATCTTTGTTCTACTTCTGTTTCTAATTTTTCTATAGTCTCGAGCTGCTGCTTGGCATGGCTCTCCAGTAACTCACGCTTTTGTTGATGAAAATTTACCTGCTCAAAAAGCTCTTTGGGAGAAAGTTGTAACTGGGCAAAAAAGTGCGAAAAATAACTGGCCAGTTGCTGCTCCTCACTCGCATCTATTAAATTAATATTTTTAAATGCCTTATAGGATGAGGCCATGCCAATAGCACCAGCTAAACCATTAAGAGAGGCATTTTTTAAAGAAGACAGCTCAACAATATTAATATTTACTTTATTGACAATCCCTGCCTTTTGCAGAGATTGTTGTAGCTTCAACTCTGCTAATGCTTCAGGCATATACTGCAAAAAGGCCTGTTTGATTAATTGCTTTTTAGCAAGTACGTTTATATTAGCAGGTGTACCATCAGCAACATCCTCATTAAAGGAGAGGTTTTGAATGTCGACAAATTGGTGTGATATTTTTTGCTCTTCTTCAGACATTTTGGTAAATAAAGAAACACCAACATAACAAAGTACATTGGCGATTAAACTCCATACTAGCGCATTTGTTAAGGGGGTAATTTCTTGTATGGCAAAAAGTTGTTCTGGATTAAGCCAATAAAAGAAGCCGCTGTCTTGGGATAGTATTGGCCAGTCTAACCAACCTGAACGAATTAAAGAGGGTAACAATGAGCAATAGAACCAAAAGCAAGCTCCAACACTAAGCCCTGTTAATGCCCCTGCTAAATTAGCCCTTCGCCAAATTAAGCCTCCAATTAAGATGGGGGCAAACTGTGCGGTGGCGACAAAGCTAATACTACCAATTTTAACAATAAGTTGAGAATCACCAATAACTCGATAATAAATCAAACTTAAAAAAAGTATCATCAATACCATTAACCAACGAAGAGGTAATATCTGACGTTTTAAACCAGACAGTTTCGGCGTCTGCATGATAACAGGCATTAATATATGATTAGTTAACATGGTGGAAAGTGTCATGGCACTGATCACTATCATGCCAGTTGCTGCAGCAAAACCACCAATAAAGCTAATGAGGGCGATAAAAGGAGCATGGTTGGCTAAGGGTAAACTTAGTAATAATAAGTTGGCTGAATCACGAATATCAGGTGTCAATAAACTTGAGAGTGCAACTGGAAAAGTAAATATATTAATTAGCAATAAATAGAGTGGAAAAAGCCATTTGGCACGGTCTAAAAACTTAGCATCGCTACATTCAACTATACCGACATGAAACTGTCTGGGTAGGGTGATGATGCCTAAAGCACCGATGAGCATGAAGCTGAGCCATTGTTGGGTAGAAAGGGTGAACACCTCAGCGTTGATTTGTGACTCTTTAGCTACTTGTTCAAATATGCTGAATATACCTGGATTTATCACATAACAAATCCATAAAGTACCAATAAGCATAGCTAATAATTTAAGTATGCTCTCTCCTGCGAGTGCCACCATCATACCAGGATGTCTTTCTGTAGGGTCGATGTGACGGACACCAAAAATAATAGTAAAAAAAGCCATCATCAACACAATAAGCACATCAAAGTAATCGACAAAAATTTTTGCTTGTGGAGAGTTTACCGCAAGTAATTGAAAACTATCGATTACAGATTTTAATTGGATTGTTAAATAAGGAGTGATGCCAATTAAACATAATACACTGATCAAAGCAGCTAATGCTTGAGATCGTTGATAACGTACTGAAATGAAATCAGCAATGCTGGTTGAGTGGAATTCATTTTTTAATAACACCATCTTTTTGAGAAGGGGCGTCATAAAAATAAAAGTCAATGTGGTGCCTAAATATAAGGCAACAGGAAATAAGCCTTGTTTGGTGGATACAGCAATATTGCCGAAAAAGGTCCATGAAGTACAAAATACCGCCAAACTTAAGGCGTAGGTATTAGCCGAATTGCGTATTCTTTTTGCTTGTATGTTGTTGGACTGACCCCATTGTGCTATCACAAAAAGTGAAATTATATAAAGAGACAGTGTGGTGATTATTAGACTAAATGAAATCACTTAATGTGGTTCCTTTAATTTAATATCAGTGCTGTTACTTGTTTTATTCTCTTTTGTTTTGTTATTAAATGCAGCTAATAAAATGATGGTAAACCAACTAATGAAAATAAATAGCCAGTTGCTGAGCAAAGACACTTCATCGACCAGTAGTAATGGCACTAGGAAAGCAATAAAGGTAAGAAACGCGAAAAAAGCGCGTTTAGCTGTATCTTGTGGCATTATTTTAGCTTATAACGAGAGGGTCATATCTCAGTATAGATCTAAATTGATTTGTTTATCAACTCGACTAAGCTATCGCCAACGGTATGTTTAGCATAAAAAAAGGGAAGCAAATGCTTCCCTATAAAATAACCTCAAAAGAGGTTAACTAACGCAAGATGTTACACTAAAATGTATTAGTTTTATCTGTGTGTAAGAGATGAAACTACAATACAAATTTGGTTGAAAACTGTAGGTAAGCTGAGTCGCCAGTCTTAGCTCCTGGAGCATTATCGTCAATTGCGAAACTACCTGCTTCAATACCAAAGGAAAGTTGTTTAGTGACGTTTTTGAATAAGTTAACACCAACATGAGTACGTTCTCTGTCAGACTCTTCAGTACTGGTATAGCCAACAAATACAGAGCTACGTAAAGTTTCTGTCCAGAAGTGACGGTAAGCACCCATAATAGAAATAGTCTCTTCTACTTCTTCGCCAACCATATCTGTTGAAGCAGTTACACCAACGTAACGACCAGTATTACCCGCATGTAACTGGAAGCGTACATCATCTTTACCAAAGGTTTTAATTCTACCAGCAGCACCAAAACCAACAGCAGCTTCAGTATTGCCTGTTGTGCTTTCTAACTGACGAGCAACACCAGATAATGAAACATTACCCCAGTCACCTTTAAAGGTATATTTACCAATAAAGTCAGGGATGCTGTCATTTGCGGTACCACCTTGCGCGATATTATTACCGCCGTATGATGCTGGATTTTCGATGGAGAGTTGTAAGCCACCCATAGTATAACGAATTTGACCTTGACGAATAAAGGCAGAGGCTACTAATGGACCACCAAAATCAGCTGATTCAGCAAGTGAACTGGTGTTTTGGAAAGTAGTCCATGTCTGTCCAACTAAGACATTTTTATACTTAACGAAGGCATGACGTAAACGAGGCTTAGAAGAGTTAGAAATTAGCTCATTACCACCACCTTTTACAGCATCACCATAAAAGTCAATTTCAATAAAACCAGTTACATCGCCATGGGTATACTTGGTATTAAAACGTGTTTCGTTAGCAGAGATGCCAAAATTTGATTGGCTTTCACCTAAGACAGTACCCCCACCATACCAGTAATCTGTTGCCGCTACATCACCACTCACATAACGTGCATCGACTTTAACGTAACCACCAAAACTTATACTGTCACCATCATCTAACTTGATGGTATAACCTGCATTTGCGGCACTGGTAACGGCTATTAAACTGGTTGCAAGTACTAATTTTTTAAACGTAAACTTTGAATTATTTAACATGGTATTCCCCATTTTTTTGTTTTTACTTATTGTATATGTCTGTTGAAACTTTTAATTTTTATTGAGATCTTAATGTCTCTTATTTATCTTTATAGATGTTACTTTTTGTTATTGCATAATAAGTTAGAGTGAAAAGTACACAAAAGGAATTAGACCTAAGTCTACATTACTCAAAAAGCGACTTATACTTTAGTCGATTTTGGTGGTGTTCAGAGTTTATTGAGCCAATCACTTAGCTTTGAAGCCTATGCGAAAACCACCCCAATGTTTACCTTGGACAAATATTGGCGCTGAAACATCATGCATAATCTCTCCTGTATCACGTTTATAAGTTTGCAATAAAAACTTGTCGGTATGTTTACCACAACGTTTACCTGTTGGATCATCAAATATCCGTTTAGTGCGGTTATTGATCACATCTACTTCATTATTACCCGTTAGGGCCTTAGAGAAGCATTTGTTGTGGGTAGGAAAATAACCATTAATATCAACGGCTCCAGCGTAAATCATTTCAGTATAGTCTATGAGTAGAGGTTCTTGAATTTTAGGCAAGTGTTGATCGGTAAACTTATCAAAAGCCGTAGTGTATTTTTTCGGTTCACTGCTACCCAGTTGTCGGTAATTAAAGTCAAATAATTTCTGTTGAGAAATAAGGTTTTTAGTAATGCTCTGCTCAAACAATTGGCTGACTTTATTGGCAGCCAATTGTGCTTGTTGACACATTTTTGCGATGGCAGAGTTACTTTCAAACGATGAAATGTGTACAAAAATTGACTCTGTGCTATTTGACAGGGTTTCTGCTTGGACCGCGGCAGACTGTGTTTCACTACTTTTATTTAATAAAAAATCATGTAAACGTACCACAGAAGAAGATATCTCATCAGCAGCAAAGTCTTGCTCTTTTAGGGCATGGCTAATTTGATCACTCGCTGCAGAAGCATCCGTCATCAGTTGGTCTATTTCGGCAAAGCTATGTGATAGGTCTGTCATTGTGGTCACTACGCTATCGGTTTGCTTAACTATTTGTGACATGACTTGAGTTGTTTCGCTGGTTTCATCACTTGTTTGTTTAAGCATTTCGCCTATTTGTGCCGTTGCATCGGCAGTTTTTCCGGCGAGCGCTCTTACTTCATCGGCAACCACGGCAAAGCCACGACCTTGTTCACCAGCACGTGCCGCTTCAATGGCAGCATTAAGGGCGAGTAAGTTGGTTTGCGCAGAAATTCCATCAATGACATCAGTTATACTTTGAATGGCTATTGCCTTTTGTTCAAGAGACTGTATTTTTTTTGCCGCATCATTAACGGACTGATTAAGCTGATTAACAATGTTAATATTATCCCCCAACTGCGCTGAACTTGCTGTACTGGCTGTCATTGCTTGACTGGCTTGTTGGGAAGAAAGTACCGCGTTGTCATTGATTTGTTTACTGTTAGCCGACATTTGCTCAGCGGCGGTTGCTAAGCGATCAACATCTTGACTGGAGTTTTCAATGGCTCCGCTGAGTTGGCCTAAGAAAAAGCTAATTTCAGCAGAGTTAATGGCAAGCTCACTGGCTTGATTGCCTATTTCCCCCCCTATTACAGAGAGCTCTTCATTGGTATGTGAATGTTTATTTTCAGGTAAGTTCACAAACGTTTGTTGTGCTTGTTTAGTTATTACCTTGCTAAATAAGTAATTCACAGCGGTGCTGAGAATCAAAAAAAGACTCGTAGCAACAAGTGATGACTCAACAAAGTGATAGCTTAGATAGGCAAGTAAGGTGATCAAACTAGATTGTAATGCGATGACAGTAGCTCGTTTTTTATTCATTTTATTCTCACTAACAACGGGTACTTTATGTACCGGAAAATAGGCTATTCCTTATCATTTTACTTCCGTAAGATTACTCAATAGGTAACACACTGGTAATCATTTGTTCAGATTAACACCAAGTATATTTAAAACAATGGTGCAGCCATTAGACATTAGTGGTGTATGCACCTAATGTTTTTAAAGCGCTTATTGATAATTGTCAGCAGTAGTTTACAAAAGTAGTTTGTTAAAGTGTTATGGAGCTCATGAAAATGGTGAACGGTTATTCCCGTGTTAAAATATAGGAATATTTGCTGTTATTAGATTGATTTAAAAAAATTATGAAAAAATCAATGTTGATGTTATTACTGATTGAACTGACAGTAAATAGTCAGTCTTACTGTATAAATTCAGGTGACGATAACTGCTACATATTTATCATCGATAGCCAATTAAGAAGAGGTTAGGATTAGTTAACCTCTGCAATCTTAGGTTATTTTCGAGAGGTATTAATGCCTAATATCCGGTATATAGGGCAAAAACTAATAAGCCCTGTGACTAGGGGGACTAAACCAAGCCAGCCCCAAGGTGTGCTAGGGCCTATAAATATTAAACTAAGCAAAACCATCCCTAATAAAACGCGTAATATATTATCTATGTTGCCTATATTTTTCATTGTTACTCCTAGTGGAAAGTAATTAAATCATGGTTTAATTACTAGTTTGCACCAGTAGAGAACGTTTATCTGTGACTTAGTCACACAACTGGAGAATTCGCTAAATTTTGCAATTTATCCCGAGCGATTAATACTATTTTTCCCCTGCTAAGTAATAACCACTTTTTATCGGAAAATAGTTTAAGCTGCCTGCTGATTACTTCTCTTGCGCTGCCAAGTTCGCAGGCCAGTTCTTGGTGGGTTTTGTTGATTTGTTGTCGACCATCAGCATAAGAAATCAACTGTTTAGCTAGGCGAATATCAATACGATTAAAGCTCACCTCATTAACTAGGCTGATGACCTCACACAGTCGCTGCCCATAAGTATTAAATACAAACTGTCTAAAGCTATTCGAGTTAGCTAAAGCTAAATTAAAGTCCCCTATAGGGATTGTTATCGCTTCAACGGCGGTTTCTGTTATTCCTTCGGCAGGGTAGTGGTTATTTGCTAATAGACAACTGGTTGTTAAGGTACAGGACTGCCCTTGTTTAACTCGGTACAGCATTATTTCACGACCATTGGTGGCACGTGTAAAAACTTTAACAGTACCTTTTATTACTAAAAGGAAGTTTTCGCAGCTCGCGCCTTGATAAAAGACTGTTGTACCAGCTACTAAATTAATTTTCTTTGCTCGGGTAATAATGGCTTTGCCCAATTCATCGCTTACACTGGGAAAATGTTGGTTATCAGTCACAAACAGTCCTTTGTTATGTTCTATATTGCATATATGGTAACAAAAAAAGCCGCCTATATAGGCAGCTTTAATTTTTTATAAATTAATGTTTTGTTTAAAAAGCAACCTGTATAGCAAGACGATAGCTTCTGCCATCACCAACGGTAACATTAGAGATGCCACCACCAGCAAGGTAGTCGGTATCAAATAAGTTTTGCACGTTAAAGCGTAAGTTAATGTCGGTATTGCTAACTGCTATCTTATAAGTAGCGCCAACATCAACTCGGGTATAAGCATCTTTTACTACCGTGTTGTCTTGATCTGCAAAGCGTTCGCCTTCATAAAAAGCACCAGCATTAATTGAAAAGTTTTCGGTTAATTCATAACGAGACCAAATTGACGCTGACCACTCAGGTGCATCTACCGGGGTTTTACCGGTATATTGCTCATCATTTTCATAAGTGGCATCTAGGTTCATGACTGATGTCATAACAAATAACTTATCAGTTACTGCACCTTGCGCGGCCATTTCAAATCCTTTGTGACGCTGCTCACCGACCTGTGAAGTTTGATAGCTATCATCTTGATAATATTCGGTCACTAATACACCTGATTTAGTAATATCAAATATTGCAGAGGTGAGTAATAACCGGTCATCAAGCAGTTGCCATTTGGCACCTAGCTCATATTGTTTAGAGGTCATGGCATCTATTTCCATGCCGTAGCTTAAATCTTCATCGTCATTGATGGTTTCACTGCTTTGCGGCTCAAAACCTTCACTATAGCTGGCATAAAAGGTAGTGCTATCATTTGGGTGATATAACAAACCTGCTTTTGGTAGTAGTGACTCATTGTCAGCACCTTCTTTGCTTTGTTTATCATAACGACCACCAATCATCACTTGCCACGCTTGGTTAATGGTAATTAAGTCTTGAATGTAGATACCATAGTAGTCATATTCACTAGTATATAAGCTGTCATCTGTGGTGTAGCTGATATCAGGGCGAAGTGGCTCAGCTTGACTTGCAGCATACTCAAACGAGTCAGCTTTTACCTTTAATTGTCCGTAATAATAATCAAGGTAATTAGCGCCAACCAGTAAGTTATGCTCTACACCCGCAAGTTCAAAGTCACCGGTGAAATCAATAAAGGTGGTGGTAAACTGCCAATCATCAAAGCGATCATAAGGTTTTGAAGTGTAGCTATCACCTTCATTAAAGCCACTAGGCTTTTTAGGTGCAGATTCAAAACGCTGGCGCTCAAAAGTTTGCTCGTTATAACCAAATTTCATCTGCCATGAATCATTGATGACATAATTAGCATCAACACCGTAGTTTTCTACTGTGATGTCGGTAAAGGCCCATGACATATCACGAATGGTTGTGTCATCACCAATAACATTGCCTTCATCATCTAACCAAGCGCCGGTATCTAAACCCGCTTTATCATTGGTTTTGTCATAATGAAAGCTTACTAATAAGTCGTCATTGATATCATAATCAACAACTAGCGCACCAAGAAAACGTTTACGTTCTCTTTGCTCGCCATTTTGATATTCACGTTGATAAGTGACATCTTGTTTTACTAAATTAGCGCGGTAACGCAAAGAGTCATCCTCTGTTATTGCGCCGCCAGCATCTAAAGTCAGACGAGATGAACCTTCTTGGTCAATATCGACACCTAGGTTAAAAATACTGTTAGCCGTTGGCTTTTTAGTAACCATATTTACTAAGCCACCAGGACCTGATTGACCATATAAAATACTAGATGGCCCTTTGATCACTTCAATGCTTTCTAAGGTTTCAATCGGCTGCTGGTAATGTGACCAATGTTGGTGGCCATCACGCAAGTATCCATTTGAAGAACTTAAGGTAAAACCACGCAGGTTA
>Ga0209395_1006136_pt1 | contig 13159 bp, 10 predicted proteins | sample GOMGulsemesocosm_3_FD_184635 | JGI IMG/M metagenome (GOLD analysis project Ga0209395, IMG submission 184635) | Methane-oxidizing microbial communities from mesocosms in the Gulf of Mexico - GOM9D Gulf of Mexico (SPAdes) (version 2) | ecosystem: Environmental > Aquatic > Marine > Cold seeps... | reverse complement strand
CTTGAAGGAAAACCCGTACTATTTTTACAGCACACCATTTTATATGGCCGTAAAGGTACGGCAATGCCACCTTGGAAAACATTATTAACCGAGCAAGAAGCCTTGTGGATTTCCCAACAATTAAAAACAGGGAAGATAGCCAATAAATAGTTGTCACTAACAAGCTCTAACGACAGGCTGTTATTCCCGTAGTCACTTAACGGGGAACCAATTTTTTTTATAAAAATCTTAGGAAAATCAATGAAAACTACCTTAATAAAACTAGCGAGCGTGGCACTACTGTCTAGCGTTATTGCTGCTTGTACTAGTCATACAACTAATGACATAACTGAAGTACCACTACGCGCCACAGGTGATATGGGCGTTATTATTGAACGTGCCACCGGACAAGTACAAATTGTTAATCACACCAGTAAAACGGTTTTAAGTGAGATTGACGGCTTAGGAGATTTATCACACGCCTCTATTGTTTACTCACGTGACCAACGATACGCCTATGTTTTTGGCCGTGATGGTGGCTTAACCAAAATAGACATTCTCAAAGATAAAATAGACAAACGTATCATCCAATCAGGTAACAGTATTGGCGGCGCAATTAGCCAAGACGGTAAATTAGTTGCGGTATCAAACTACACCCCAGGCGGCGTTAAAGTATTTAACAGCGAAACGCTTGAATTAGTTGCCACCATCGACAGTTCTATTTTAACCACTAAGCCTAAAAATAAAGACGGCAGCCCTGTACGCTCTAAAGTAGTTGGCTTAGTTGACGCACCAAATAATAAGTTTGTTTTCAGTTTATTCGACAGCCATGAGATTTGGGTTGCTGACTTCTCGGGTATTGAAAAAAGCAATGAAACTAAAGCAGCGCCTAAACTAACTAAGTTTACCGATATTGGTTTATTCCCTTACGACGCATTAATGAGCCCTGATGGTCGCTACTATATAGCCGGTCTTTTTGGTGAAGACGGTATGGCATTACTTGATTTATGGCATATTGATAAAGGTGTGCAACGTATTCTGCCTAACTACGGTAAAGGCGAGCAGAAACTTCCCGTTTATAAAATGCCTCATTTAGAGGGCTGGGCAATGGCTGGAGATTACGCTTTTATGCCTGCAGTTGGCCAACACAAAGTGTTAGTGGTAAACACTAAAACATGGCAACAAGTGACCGAAATCCAAGCTCATAGCCAACCAATTTTTGTGATGGCGCAGCCTGATAATCGTCAAATATGGGTTAACTTTGCTTATCCTGACAACAACACTATTCAAGTATTCAATACCGAAACCTTTGAGTTGGTCAAAACCTTAACGCCAGGTCCTGCTGTTTTACATATGGAGTTTACGCCACGTGGTGAGCACGTCTGGATGTCAGTACGCGATAGTAATGAGGTGCAAATTTATGACACAAAAACTCAAACATTACTAAAAACCTTTAAATCATCTAGCCCAAGTGGAATTTTTTTCACTAACCGCGCTCATCAAATAGGCTTGTAATCATGTCTAACAATACGACTAAAAATATGACTAAACCTCTAGCTAAAGAGAGGGCTGTTATATCACAACTTCAACAAGACATTATTAATAACAGCCAGAAGGGTTTCCCCCTTACCAGCCAGCCCTATAAAACGATTGCAGAGCAACTGGAAAAAGTTAATATCATCACTAACGAGCTTAAAGTATTCCTAGCCATTGATGATCTCAGTAACCAAGAAGTACTATCACGTGTTGGTCCAGTATTTGATCATAAAAAAGCCGGTGCAAGTACATTAGCTGCTCTTGCTGTGCCAGCAAAAGACCTAGATAAAATTGCCGGTATTGTGAACCAGTTCGATCAAGTGAACCATAACTATGGCAGAGAGTCTTACTCTCAAAAGGAAAAGTACAACCTTTGGTTTGTGGTAACTGCCAGCGATATGGTGGCACTTAAAAGTACCTTAGCAAATATTGAATTACTCACAGGTTTACCTGTTTTAATCTTACCAATGGAAGCTTCATACCATATAGATTTAGCCTTCAGTATCAATGTTACCGGCGTTGAAAGCCCTACATCCTATCAAGGAACAAAAAAAGAAAATAACGTAATCAAAAATGACACTGCCAGCTTAACTGACATTGAAAAAATCGCTTTACGTAACACCATAGAAAAAGGTCTACCAACAAGCTTATTACCTTACCAAGTGATTGCTCAGCAATTATCACTGACAGAGCAACAAGTGATAAAGCAGATATCAATTTGGCAAGAAGAAGGCTTAATTCGCCGTTTTGGTTTAGTCATTAAGCATAGAAAATTAGGTTATGACGCTAATGCTATGGTTGTTTGGAATATCCCAAATAATGATATGGATTGCGTTGCTCAGAAATTAGCGAAATGTGCGCCAGTATCACTTTGCTATCAACGCCCACGCCGCATGCCTGATTGGCCTTATAACTTATTTTGCATGATTCATGGCACTGATAGATCCTTAGTTTTGCAACAAATACAGCAAATAACAGAGCAACTAGCGCTTGAGTCAGTACAAAAGGATGTGCTGTTTAGCTTCAAAGCTTATAAACAACACGGCGCTCGTTACAGTAAATCACTCAATAGCAAAACAGTTAATAACCGTAGACAAGGACAGGCTCATGGATAATGTCACTGCAGAGCAACCGGCAAAAAACACATCTACTTTAGCCGCCAGAAAAGAAAAAATTTGTCATGAAATAGCAGATTTATCGACACTTGATAAGAGTCTTATTAATTTATTACAGCATGGCCTACCCGTCTGTGAACGCCCATTTGAGCAAATAGCTAATGAACTAGGTAGTACAGAAGCAGCAGTTATTCGACATTTGAATGAATTAAAGTCGAGCCGAGTTTTAAGTCGATTTGGTCCTATGTTTGATGCCGTATATTTAGGTGGAGCATTTACCTTGGCAGCACTCGCCGTACCCGAAGAAGACTTTGATAAAGTTACCGAACAAGTCAATGCTTTTGAGCAAATTGCTCATAACTACCGCCGGACTCACCGCTTTAATATGTGGTTTGTTATCGCAACCGAAGAAGCTGATGAAATTGAACGAGTCATTAATGCCATTGAAGAAAAAACAGGTTTAAGTGTACTTAATACCCCAAAACTTAAAGAGTTTTATGTGGGTTTATACCTACCAGTATAAAGCGGTCTTCTTACTATAAACGCTAAAATCTTCAACACACCTTACCATTACAGAGCCTATTATGTCTGATACAAGCATCACTCAAGAAAAAACAAGCCTAACAGCATTAGAGCGTCAGTATATTCTCCTTACGCAAAATGGCTTACCCATCATTGAAAAACCTTATCATCATATTGCCAAGCAAATGCAGATTAGTGTTAAAGAAGTACTGGCGTTAACTAATAGTATGTTAGAGCGTGGCATTATCAGGCGTATTGCCGCTGTACCTAACCATTATAAATTAGGGTACCAATATAACGGCATGACTGTATGGGACATTGATGATGAGCAAGCTGAGAAGTTTGGTGACGCAGTTGGTCGATTACCCTTTGTTAGTCATTGTTATCTTCGACCACGTCATTTACCTCAGTGGAATTACAACTTATTTGCCATGGTACACGGAAAAAAACCCGAGGAAATAGCCAAGTATCGGGGTCAGATCAAAGAATTGTTAAAAGAGGTATTGGTAAGGCGCAACCATGATTCAGGTCAACAAAGCCTTACACAAAGTAATGATATGTTAACCAGCACAGCAATACTGAAAAAAACAGGTTTACGATTAAAGCGGTAGCTATTTAAACGCAGCGCTTCTTCACAACCAGAGTATTACCATTATCAACTTTGCCTGGGTATAAATAGATTATGTTTAGAATTTCACAGCTATTAAAAACATTACATGATGACATGGCTGAATTTAAGCCAGTAAAAGCAGCAAGAAAAATGCCCGGTCCTGTGGTTATCTGGAACCTTATTCGCCGTTGTAACTTACGCTGCAAGCATTGCTATGCCACATCACTAGATATTGATTTTAAAGATGAACTATCAACTGAGCAAGTTAAAGCCACTATCGATGATTTAAAAGTTGCTCATGTGCCTGTGTTAATTCTCTCAGGTGGTGAGCCTTTAATGCGTCCGGATATTTATGAAATCACCGCTTACGCAAAAGAAAAAGGCTTTTATGTTGCCCTTTCGACTAACGGTACTTTAATTGATGAATCCAATATTGCCCAAATCAAAGCATCTGATTACCAATATGTTGGTATAAGTATTGATGGGTTAGAAGAATTTCATGATGAATTTCGTCGACAAAAAGGTAGCTTTAAAACCTCTATGCATGCGATTAAATTATGTAAGGAAGCAAGTATTAAAGTAGGTATGCGCCTTTGTTTAACCAAGGATAACGAAAAAGATTTACCTGCGATGTTAGATCTAATGGAAGAAAACAAGGTCGATAAATTCTATCTGTCTCATTTGAATTATTCTGGTCGTGGCAAACGTAGTGCTGAAGATGATGCCATGTTTAAAATGACTAAAGATGCGATGGAGCTTCTCTATGAACGCGCATGGTCACATATCAGCCAAGGTATAGAAACCGATTTCGTCACCGGAAATAACGATGCCGACGGGCCCTTTTTATTGAAATGGGCGACAAAAAAATTCGGCGAAAGCCATCCCGAGTGTATTGCCAACTTAAAGCAACGTTTAATGAATTGGGGCGGTAATGCTAGTGGCGTGAATGTCGCTAACATCGATAATACCGGCACCATTCACCCAGATACTTATTGGTGGAATCACCCCATTGGTAATGTAAAAACAGAAAAATTCTCTGACGTTTGGAAAAACACCCAAGATCCATTAATGCTTGGTTTTAGACAGAGTCCTCGTCCGGTAAAAGGTCGCTGCGCACAATGTGATTTTTTAAATATTTGTGGCGGTAATACCCGAACCCGTGCTTTTGCACAATCTGGAGATGCGTGGGCAGAAGATCCTGGCTGTTACTTAAACGATAGTGAAATAGGCTATACCGCACCTCCAGAAAAGTTAGCCAATGCAACCTGCATAAATAATGCAATTCAATTTGTCGAAGTCTAACGGTGAAAAGTAGCATCAAAGCTAACGTAAATGAACGTATAAAAAACTAAAGAAACTAATTAAGCAACCGAGTCTGTCCTGAAAATAGGCTTAAGTGCAATAAGGCGAGAGCATGAATACATCATCACTAACACCATCAAATCAACCAAAAAACTTCATCTCTGTAGATAATGGAAAAATCTCAGCGCGAGGTAAATCAGTCTTAAACCAAGGTGAAGTAGCCTTAGTAGGATCTGGTCCTGGTGACGCTGAATTACTGACTATCCGTGCTATGCGCTTTATTGAACAAGCTGAAATAGCCATTTATGACAGACTGGTAAGTGATGAAATTTTAGCGTTATTACCAGATAACTGTGAACGCTTTTATGTCGGTAAAGAGCAAGCAAAGCATTGCGTACCTCAAGATAGAATCAATGAAATTTTAGTGGAAGAAGCCCGTTTAGGTAAAAAAGTATTACGCTTAAAAGGTGGTGACCCATTCATCTTTGGCCGTGGTGGCGAAGAAGCTGAATACATGCTTCAAAATGGCGTGAGTTGTCATATTTGTCCTGGCATTACAGCCGCATCGGGTTGTACTACTTATGCGGGTATTCCACTTACCCATCGTGGTGTTGCACAAGGATGTACTTTCATTACTGGTCATATTCAAAACAATGGTCAGCTTAACCTGCCATGGCAGAGTTTATGTAGTGCAAGCCAAACGGTTGTATTTTATATGGGCATTAATACCCTACCTCAAATTGCAGAGAAATTAGTAGAACACGGTAGAGATATTAATACGCCAGCAGCGCTCATTCGAAAAGGCACACAGCCGGAACAAAAAACATACCGAGGCACTATCGGTAATTTGGCTGAGCTGGTAGAAAAATACAATATTACCCCACCAACACTTATCGTTATTGGTGATGTGGTAAATCAGCTAACTGAACAACAATTAAAAACACCTGGCTTTTTAGATGCAAAAGATTACGTTCAAATACAAGATGTTAAAACAGCATAAACACATTACCGAAGTAAAATGGAGCCTCTAATAGAAAATACGAGCATGACGATTGAGCGTTTATTTTATATAGGGATGAACGCTCTAGCGCTCTCACCTAACAACCGTCATTGCCTAGGTCTATTAGCGGAAATCCACTGTAATTAAACACAAATAGATATTGCCCATGATTAAACTTACTCTTTCTTTATCACTTTCAGTCATCTTGTGTTTAACCTCACTAGGTAACATTGCCCAAGCAGCTAGCCCAACTAAGAAGGCAACTATGTCTGGTGCTGACAAGGTTGCGGCCAAACAACTTTACCAAGCTAATTGTCAAAGTTGTCATGGAGTTGACAGATTAGGCGCTATGGGTCCCGCATTATTACCCGAAAACCTTGCACGCTTTCGTAAAAATAAAGCCATTAAGGTAATCAATAAAGGCCGAGCTGCCACACAAATGCCCAGCTTTAGCGAAACGTTAAGCCAAGCTGAAATAGCCAGCTTAGCTGACTATATCTATACTCCATCAAAAGCCTCTCTTAGCTGGGCTATTGAAGATATTAACGCATCTAAAGTACAACACTTTGAGCAAAATAAGTTACCCAATGAAGCGCAGTTTGATGCTGACTTAATGAACTTATTCATTGTTGTTGAGTTGGGCGATCATAGCGCTACTTTATTAGACGGTGATACGTTTGAGCGCTTAGATCGTTTTAAAACTCGCTTTGCCTTACATGGCGGGCCAAAATATTCACCTGACGGCCGTTTTGTTTTTTTTGCCTCTCGCGATGGCTGGATCAGCAAATACGATATCTATAATCGCAAAACGGTCAGTGAAGTTCGTGCTGCAATTAATACCCGTAATATCGCTATATCAAATGATGGCAACTATTTAATTGTCGGAAATTACTTACCTAACAATGTGGTGATACTTAATACCAGTGATTTATCACCGATTAAAGTTATTGAAGCAATCGACAGTGACGGCAATAGCTCACGGGTAAGCGCCGTATATAACGCACCACCACGTCATAGCTTTATTGTCGCACTAAAAGACGTCAAAGAAGTATGGGAAATTCCGTACAGTGATGAGGGTGGTGTAGAAGTCTATAAAGGCTGGGCGCATGATTATAGAGTAGAGGCTAAAGCAGAAGGTTGGAAAGCTGACTTAACTAAAAAAAGTGAACAATTTCCTATTCGCCGCATTAAAACTGACGATTACTTAAATGACTTTTTCTTCGACCCCGATTACATCAATTTAATTGGTACCGCCCGTAACAGTCACAATGGCCAAGTCATCAACCTAGACACTAAAAAGAAAATCGCTTCTATAGGTTTAACTGGTATGCCGCACTTAGGCTCAGGTATTACCTGGAACTATCAAGGTAAAGAAGTATTTGCTTCACCCAATATCAAAGAAGGAAAAATTACCGTTATTGATATGGAAAACTGGAACATCATTAAAGAGATTCAAACCCAAGGTCCTGGTTTTTTTATGCGTAGTCACAACAAGTCTCGCTATGCGTGGACCGATGTATTCTTTGGGCCGAATAACGACAAAGTACATGTTATTGATAAGAGCACGTTAAAAATAGTAAAAACCTTAGCACCATCACCAGGTAAAAATGCCGCCCATGTTGAGTTTACCAAAGACGGTAAATATGTATTACTCAGTGTTTGGGATATGAATGGTGAGTTGATTGTCTACGATGCTGAAACATTAGAAATAGTGAAGCGTATGCCTATGAAAAAACCGTCTGGTAAGTACAATGTTTTTAACAAAATTAGTTATGAAAAAGGCACAAGTCATTAAACCTTAAAGCATAAGCCTTTTATTTGTAAAACAATTTTTGTAACATGTGAGTTCATAGTGAATGATAGTGTTTAAAAGGATTTTTTATGGGACGTTTATGCTTAGCATTTTTGTTTTTGTTCATGATATCTGCCTGTGGTGGCGAATCAGCTAAGACCCCAAAGAAGGAAAATGTTGCTCCTATCGCAAGTGCAGGAGATGACCAAACCGTTGATGCTCTTTCTATAGTTTCTTTAGATGCAGTAGATTCTAAAGATCCTGACGGTGCAATAGCAACATATCAATGGCAACAACTCTCAGGACCAGATGTTGCACTTAACGATGCAAAATCTGTTAAGGCCAACTTTATGGCCCTTGATGTAACGGCTACAACAACTTTTAGTTTTGAAGTAACAGTAACGGATGATCAAGGCCTAACTGCTTCCGATACTAAATCTGTGACTGTTAAAATTAAAAACATCGCTCCCATAGCAAGCACAGGCTCTGACCAAGTTGTAGATGAACTTTCTGTTGTTTATTTAGATGCACTAAACTCTAAAGATATTGATGGCGCGATAGCAACATATCAGTGGCAACAGATCTCAGGACCAAATGTTGCACTTAACGATGCTACAACTATTAAGGCCAACTTTACGGCTCCAGATGTAACCTCGACAACAACTTTTAGCTTTGAGGTAACCGTGACTGATGATCAAGACCTCACAGCTACTGATACTATATCGGTTACAGTTAATCACATACCTAAAGTCTTTTCTATTTATAGCAATTTAACAAAAATACATAATATAAGCGGAATGACATCTGGAAATTTCACTCAGGATGAATTAGCTGATCTTGTTATAGCATCCACAGGTAAATTAGGCGGCAGTCTTTCTTTAATGTCGAGCAAAGGTAATGGTGAGTTTCACCCCAAAGTTATCATAGACGACCACACAGAGCTGTTTAGATTAATCGAAGCTGTCGATTTAGATCAAGATCAACACCTAGATATTTTAGCAGCAACAGATAACGATTTATTTTGGTATAAAGGCTTAGGTACTGGCAATTTCGAGCCCAAAGTTTTAATAAATAAACAATGGGAAGTCACTGAAAATGGTGTTCACTTTCCGAATAAACAACTACTGATAGATGACATTAACGGTGATAATAAACTTGATTTAATTTGGCTGAGTAATTGGGATAAAAAAACGGGGGTTTTATGCCCTAGATACTTTGAAGAATGTGCTAATGCGTTATTTGTATCTATCCAGACATCAGCAACTGAATTTAATAAACCTGTCATTTTAGAAACAGGCGAAAGCACCCAAAATCATCCTGATGATCCTTGGGCTCTAGGCTCAGATTTCAAAGGCATTAATAAAATTTACACTGCTGATATTAATGATGACTCGATTAAAGATGTTATTGCAATATATGGTAAGCATAGCTCCTGGATCACTAACGGTTGGTCTATCGGGGAAGACTCAACGGCTGTACACGCTCATACTGATATTTCAACAAATTATGAAATATTAGTACCAGATCAGCATGGTCGCCCATTTAGAGATTCAAGCTTTATGCTGGACGTAGATCAAGATGGCGATCAGGACCTTATTTATTCCGTTATTGAACAGCAGTATTGGCGTGAGAATACCGGCTCGGATACTTTATCAGACGGTGTTCCACTAATTACCGCTAATAAAATTTATGACGGTGTACTAAAAGATGTCGATCAGGATGGCATAAAAGACATTATAACGTCTTCAAAAAAATATTGGCAAAAGGGTAAAGCTGATGGTTTTAGTGAAATGAAACTAATTTCAGGCACCAGTTATACTGATCATATTACTTTTAATACCTTCGATAATGCAGCCTCACTACAGTTCATTTCTGCCTCTTCAGAGAGTGCTGAGGACGTGTTAACAATATCAGAGCCAGATGAGTTATTTGATTACCATTATAGGACTTTAGTCAATCGCCAACTGACAATCGATAGTTTTACCTTCGCTGATTATGATGCTGATGGTGATATTGATGTTATTGTTAATGATAATTTTTCAGATCAAAACTTTATAATTACACAAAACAGTGATGAACAATTTTCAGCCCCTGTAGCCATTAATGAAGATAAAAAATTATTACCCAGCCTTGATTTAGATAACGATGGCACACCAGATGAAATTTGGTTAGATGGGCACTACCTGCAAAGTTCAAACGAGACACTAAAATTTCAAGGTTATTTTTATAATCCTATTTTTGTCGACACAGATAATGATAGTGATATAGATATAATGACAGCTGATGGCACAGAAGTTTACCTTAATAACAATGGTGACTTTACCTTACAAAGGGTAGATTACAACCAATATCTTTTTAAAGTATTTGATATAGATAACAATGGCCTATTAGATATAGTATATCAGCAAGGAGATATCGCTTTTCAAGATGTCGATCACAAATTTACTCTGAGAAATAACTTCCACACAAACACTACTCAGACCATTATTGACTTAAATAATGATGAAATATATGAGGTTTTATTTTCAGAGCTTGATTTTGATTCTAGTAACAACACCTATCAGCATCATTGGGGCTACAGTGCATTATCCGACAATGAAATGACTGTCAAAATGCTGGACTTTAACACTGGGAATAAATCAGATGCAGACTTCTTGCTTAGTTATGATGTTGATAATGATAATGCATTAGACCTTATTTTTGAGAAGTTTTGTCCTAGTTCAGGTATTACCTGGTATAAAAACAATCAAGACTTTACTTTTACCGCAAATGAAGCTGCTGGGGAAAGTTGCTTTATCTTAGATACAGAGCACCTTATAGATTTCAATGGTGACGATAAACTAGACGTAGTCCTTGATACCTATTGTGACAATAAAGGTATGCATTGGTTCACCCATAGTGGCATTAACCAGTTTAGCTCAACGTTTGAATTAACAGGCGATTGCAGTAAATTCTCACAACGTGAATTTGTCGACCTAGATGGTGATGGTAAATTAGATATTCTCGGTGTAGACATGAGCAAAGGTCATTTATTTTGGGTAAAAAAATAAAGCTAACTATTCCTAAAAATTCAGTAATAACCAAATGGTAAGTAAGCATGATTTTTAACAAAATTAGTTATGAAAAAGGCACAAGTCATTAAGCGAATTTTTACTTAGTCAATTCACCTTTTAAAGCCTGTAATATTAATTATTACAGGCTTTTTTATTAATCAATTTTCCCTTCTCTCTATAAAGATTTGCAGTTGAAAATTTGAATGAAAAGAGGTGTTCATGTAAGTTAACTACCGAACAGTAAATGTAAGTCCTTAGCTACCTATATAGCTAAGTAAGTCTCATAATATGCTGAAATCTAGCGACTGGCGCACCAATGCAACGATTTTTGATCTTTATCCTACTGTTTATATCTGCTTATTTTTCCATAGGTGCATACCTACTGCATGAAAAAATGCCAACACTCTTATTTCCACCTTTTGCCTTAATAGATAAAACTCACGAACTTTCAAAGTATGAACTCTCCGATTCAGCGAATAACGGGCTGATTATTAGGGAGTATGGTAAATTAAATAAAAATTGCCTTATATTTTTTCCTGGTCAACATGGAGGAGTGGAAAGGTATGAAGAAGAAATATTTACTTCATTTCAAAAAAACAACTTTACAGTGTTTGCAATTTCATATTCTGGACAAGACGGAGCAAAGGGATATGTGGATAATATTTCATCATTAGTAGAATTAATTAACAAGGCAATGATAAAGATTTCTACCAAATGTCCAGCCAGTAAGACTATTGCTTATGGACGTTCTATGGGTGCGACTGTTGCGGCGTATGCCATGGTGGACCAGAAGATATCGGGCTTAATTTTAGAAAGTGTTGCTCCTTCTTTGTCCCTAGCAGTTAAAAATCATTTGAGATCTAAATGGTCCCTGGCTCCTCTTAGTTTATTACCTATATCGAAGTTACTGCCTAGTGAATATAAATTAAGCGATTTACTCTCTTTATTGAAAGAGACTCCTGTTGCTATTTTTCAAGGCACTCATGATACCAAGACACCTTTGCTTCAGCTGGAAAACGCATGGAATTATAATGCTAATGTATCGCTCCATATAGTTGAAAATAGCTTGCATTCAAATACGCATATAAAAGCAAAAAACGAAATACTAAAAGTAGCAAAATCAATGGTGTTATAGCTCAAGCATTTGAATATAAGAATTATTTAATGTAAATTAAATGTTAAATATAAAGTAAAGCTAGTAATAGATTGCAAAAACAAGGATGTTCTTAATGAAGAAAGCTATAAGTATAATGTTGTTAACTTTCACACTATTTTCATGTGGTGGAGGCGGAGAAAGTGATAATAAAGAAGCCAATTCACAAGACCAATCGCTAATAGCAAAAAACTATGTATCAGAAATATTAAACATAATGCAAGAGCATGCTATTACCAAGTATGAAGTCGATTGGGGAAACCTTGAAGCAGAAGTCAATGCACTTGCTGCAAATGCTAAGAATATTAAAGAAACATATCCGGCTATCACTAAGGCCCTTGAGTTACTAAACACCAATCATTCATCCCTACACTCTGCTACAGGTGAAATACTCGCCCATTACAGTGGAATAAGGTGTGAAAACTCAGTTGTTACTAAAAATCCTAATATTAATAATATTGGTTATATAAAAGTTGACCGATTTCACTCAAGTGACAATAGTGCAAACATTAGTTATGCGAGCGATATTCAATTTAAAATAGCTAGCCAAGATAGTGCCGATTTAGATGGTTGGATAGTCGACTTAAGAGATAATAGCGGTGGCAACATGTACCCTATGATTGCTGGCATTGGCCCACTTTTAGGTGATGACAATTATGGCTACTTCGTTGATGCCAATGAAAATTACTCAAGTTGGGGTTATAAAAATGGATCTTCTTTTATTGGTGACGACAATGTAGTTACGGTTGAAGAGCCTTATTATTTATTGAATCCTCTGCCCAAAATTGCAGTATTAAGTAACAGACGTATAGCTAGCTCTGGTGAAATTACTTTAATTGCCTTTAAAAAAGTAAATAATGTTAGAATTTTTGGTACCGGTACTTGTGGCCTATCTACTGGAAATGATTCAATTACATTGAGTGATGGAAGTTACCTTAATTTAACCATGGTAACCACAGCAGATCGAGAACAAGTCAAATATGGTGGTAGAGTCCCGGTAGACCAAAATGAATCCCCCTCCGAAGTTGTAAATAAAGCAGTAGAGTGGCTACAGTCTGAATAGAATAATGACCATTTATTAAAAAGACTAGGGGCTG
>Ga0209395_1006134_pt1 | contig 13163 bp, 12 predicted proteins | sample GOMGulsemesocosm_3_FD_184635 | JGI IMG/M metagenome (GOLD analysis project Ga0209395, IMG submission 184635) | Methane-oxidizing microbial communities from mesocosms in the Gulf of Mexico - GOM9D Gulf of Mexico (SPAdes) (version 2) | ecosystem: Environmental > Aquatic > Marine > Cold seeps... | reverse complement strand
CGTTTTATTTGCCCCGGTCGGCGCTAAGATTGCACATAAACTTGATAAACGTAAATTGAGCATGCTCTTTGGTGGTTTCTTACTGATAGTGGCAGCAAGGATGATATTTAGAACCTTTATAGCTTAGTTTATTTTAGCGTATATCAGCGTAGTTGTTTCAGAGAAGCATGGTTAATCACCATGCTTTTTTTTGTGTGCATTTTGATGAGTTTGTATTACTTAGTTTAAGGGGGTGATGGGTTGTAAGGGATTTAAAAACAAAGATTTAAAATATTTACGTAAGCTCAACTTAGCAATTACAACTGCCATAATTTAGCTATTAGATATAGCCAATCTTAAATGTCTGGCTGAGTTGTTATGTAAAAAAGAGTATAGCTAACTGCTAAAAATTTAGTCGAATGTTATACGAGAACAAGGCACATTTGTATGCAAGCAATAGCCTGTGGCAATAAAACTTAAACGCCGCATAAAAGATATTTTGGAGAATAGATAAATGACGAAATTTGCCTTAGCAACTTATGAAGATAATGGCGTGCAGCGTTCTGCCATCAAACTCAATGAACAGTTGTTTGATCTAGTAAAAACATTTGCAGTAGTCAATTCAAATGCCGTTGAAAAACCAATCTGGGTATATAGCGTTACAGAAGCAATTAGCCAATGGAGCAGTTTTGCTACCGAAATTGAAGCATTTGCTATTCAAGCTGAAGCCTTAGCTACACATGGTGATATCTCACCAATCTCAGAAAACTGCACTATTTTAGCGCCGTTTAAACCATCAACCATTTTTGGTACGGCCTCTAATTATCATGAACATGCAGCGGAAATGAATACTATTTTAGCGGCCAAATCTGATAGTTCTCCCTATGTCTTCATGAAAGCAACCACCAGTGTTGTGGGTAGTGAGGCAAATGTTATTTTACCGCCTGAAACAGAAAAACTTGATTGGGAAGTCGAGCTAGGTGTGGTCATTGGTAAAAAAGCCCGTCGAGTGAAAAAAGAAGATGCCCTTGATTATATCGCTGGCTATACCGTGGTTAATGACATTTCTGCTCGTGACCTAAATCACCGTAAAGATTACCCGTTTAAACATGATTGGTTCCGCGGTAAAAGTTGGGATACTTTTTGCCCTATGGGACCAACTTTTGTGCCAAAGAGCTGCATTAAAGATACCCACAACGTTAAGTTAGCGTTATTTCTTAACGGTAAACAAATGCAAGATGGCAATACCAGTGAATTGATTTGGGATGCTTTTGAGCAAATTGAATATCTTTCTAGCATATTAACTTTGCAGCCGGGTGACGTCATTATGACAGGTACACCTGCGGGCGTAGGTAAAGGTATTGGTTTATTCCTCAAGGATGGCGATGTATTAGAAGCTTCGGCTGAAGGTATTGGCACTATTCGTAACACCATTAAAGCTGAAACGTTTTAAGCATATAATAACTAAGGATTGATTATGTATACTCCACGCCCAAAAAAACTAGGTCATCTAGTACTTAAGGTTAATGATGTTCAAGCTTCGTTAAAGTTTTATCAAGAAGTTGTTGGCTTAACGGTTTCAGATTGGATTGATGACAGAATGGTATTTTTGCGTTCCTCATCAGATCATCATGATTTGGCATTATTGCAGTTACCTGCTCATCAAATAGGCAAGCAAGATCCTGAGCAGTCACGCATCGAACATTTTTCTTATCATGTTGAAACAATTGATGAAATAAGAGCAATTGCCGATATGTTACAAGAGCAAGGTATTGAGATTGATCGTGGGGTAGGTCGTCATGGACCTGGTGATAATACCTTTATTGTCTTTAAAGACCCTGATGGCAACAATGTTGAGTTTTATTCGGACATGTTGCAAATCACTGAAGAACAGCCGTATAACGCTTCTACTTGGAGCGGTAAAGAACTTGATACTTTTGATCAATGGCATTTAAAAGAGTTTTTAGTTGAACCACCAGAGCGTATCACCGCTATTTTAAATTCAGATAATAAGTAGAGGATAAGTTATGGCTATTTTAACGATTAAAAATAATGATTTTTATTATGAAATACACGGGACAGGTGAGCCTGTTGTATTTGCCCATGGCCTTGGTGGCAATCACGCGTCTTGGTATAAACAAGTTGCTGTATTGTCTAAAGCATATCAAGTCATTACCTTTGACCATCGCGGTTTCGGTAATTCGACCGATAAAGATAACTTAGGCCGTAGTGGTTTTGTTAGTGATTTATTGGCATTACTAGATCACTTAAAGATTAATAAAGCGGGTCTGGTAGGTCAGTCTATGGGCGGCGGCACTATGATAACTTTTGCTCATCAATATCCAGAACGGGTTGCTGGCCTCGTTATTGCCGATTCATTACATGGTCTAGTTGAAAGTAGTGACGTTGAAAGCTTAATGAATACTGCTCGTGAGGCGACCGCTAATTTATCGCAGTTAGAGCGAGTATTAGGTAAAGACTATTATCAAGAAAACAATGAAGCAGCCTTGTTATATCAGCAGCTAAACAGCTTTAATAATACTGAGCGAAGCAACTTAGTGGGTCAATACGCAGATGAAAAAATTTCAACTGCAGCGCTTGCGTCCATCAAGGCACCAATAATGTTCTTAGCGGGTCAAGACGATATTCTATTTCCTATTGAAGCGATACGCTTAGTACAAGATCAGGTAACTGATTCATTTATTGTTGAATTTGATAATTGCGGACATTCGGCATTTTTCGAGAAGCCCACTGAGTTCAACGATAGTTTATTGAGCTTCTTGCAGATGTCAGGTTTAGAGCCTTCATCAGACCAAGCCCTGAGTAATGCTTCTGGTTACGTCAAAGCCTAGTTAAGCTTAGTCTTGAGCAATTAAACCTGATAATAATCAGCCTAACACATTGAAATATTGAGAATTAATATGAGTAAGATTACCGTAGCAAAGCAAGTGATAAATACCTTAAAAGAATTGGGCGTTAAACATGTTTTTGGCGTGCCAAGTGGTGGCTGGGTCGATTATATGGAAGCAATGCGCACTACCGATGGCATAGACTTTATCTTAGCCACCCATGAAGGTGGCGCAGGTTTTATGGCTGACGTTTGTGGCCGAATTACCGGTGTGCCAGGTGTATGTTTTGGTACTTTTGGACCTGGCGCAACAAATTTAGCAACCGGGGTTGGTAGTGCTTATTTAGATCGCTCACCTATGATTGCTTTAACGGATGAAATGGCTGATAACAAGCGTGATCGCATCGTGCAAATGAACATTGATCACCAAGCCTTATTTGCGCCTATCACCAAGAAAACCACCCGTTTAGAAGCAGATAAAATACGCGAAATTTTATTTGATGCAGCTCATGTAGCTTTATCTGGTGTACCAGGACCGGTACATGTTGGTTTACCTGCGGGTATGAGTTCGGTGGTCATTGACGATGATAACACTAGCGATGCTTTAAAAATGCCACTTAAAATTAAAATTAATGAGCCAGCTGAACAAAAGCTTATTGAAAAAATGGCGAGTCTATTTAATCAAGCTAAAAAGCCAGTGATAGCCTTAGGTATGCGCGCTGTAACAAGCAATGTACAAGAGCAAATCATTGCCCTTGCGGAACGCTGTAAAGTACCCGTTGTACTTAATCCTATGGCGAAAGGCATGATGCCAGAGAATCATCCTTGTTATGCAGGAGTATTATTTCATGCGTTAAGTGACGTTGTTGGTCAAACACATCAACAGGCCGATCTAATTTTGAGCATTGGCTATGATGAAATTGAATTTAACTATGAAGACTGGATACCAAATAAAGCCCCCTTAGTTAGCATTGATATTGTTGAAACTGATTTAGATGAAGAAAGCTACACATTAGCCTGCGATGTTATTGGCGATATTAAAACCTCAGTTGAAGCACTTATAACCTTAGTCGATGATAAAGAAAAACACTGGGATTTAGCCGCTTTAGCCATTCGTAAATCAGATATGTTTGCCCGTATGTCATCTAAAGTAGGTGCTTTTGGCCCTTGTGCTGCTCTCGACATACTGCGTGAAAAGTTGCCAGCAGACGGCATTATGACTTGTGATGTTGGTGCCCATATTCACCTTATTGGTCAAAAGTGGCCAACACCTAAGCCAGGTTTACAAATAATGACTAACGGTTGGTCGGCCATGGGTTTTGCTATTCCATCGGCTATTACTGCTAAGCTGTGCAATCCAAATACGCCGGTATGTTCAGTGATTGGTGATGGTGGTTTCTTAATGACTGCTGGTGAACTTGCCGTAGCCGTTAGAGAAAAACTAAAAATAGTCTTTGTTTTGTTTACCGATAACGACTTAGCGCTCATTCGCATCAAACAAGAGAAAAAATCTAACCCCAATTATGGCATGACTATTAGAGAACGTGGCACCATTGGCGGCGATAATATCTTTGGTGTTCCTGTTATAAAAGCCTTTGATAGTGCGGAATTTGATAACGCATTAGATAAAGCTTTTGCTCAAGACGGACCTATCATTGTTGAAGCTATCCTAAACTCACGTGAATACGATGATCTTGTCCTACGTAAAGACAAACCAGCATAGTCACTTTCTTATTGCTAGCAGGCTCAACATCTTTGTTGGAAGTACTCACTTATAGTCATAAGCTCCGTGCTTCCGCCTCAATATTGAGCCAGCTAGCTGCAAGAAAAGCCACTATTTAACAAAACTTGAACACATTTAAAAGTGCATTCTTAAGAATGCACTTGGGGATACTTATGTCCGCATTAGCGAAAAAACTTAACGAGTCAACTGCCACTATTTTAATTAATGGTCAATGGCATGCAGCAGCCAATAACATGCAAATTTTTAATCCATTTGATAACAGTCAAATAGGCGAGGTAGCTTGTGCTGATGATGAGCTTGCCACGCTAGCCATTGAAAGCGCTAAGGCGGCTTTTGAAAAAAACAGACACCAAACAAGTTGTGAACGTGCCGCAATCCTTGAAGGTGCAGCAAACTTAATTACTGAGCGATTAGAAGAGTTTGCTCAAACGATTGCCGCAGAAACAGGTAAACCTATTGTTGCCGCTCGTAAAGAAGTGACTCGTTGTGTAAATACTTTAATGTTATCAGCACAAGAGGCAACACGTTTAACAGGCGAAACTATTAAATTTGATAGCTTTGCCGGTGGCGAAAATCGCATTGGTTACTATGAACATGTGCCTTTGGGTGTTGTTGTTGCTATTACTCCTTTTAATGATCCACTAAACTTAGCGGCTCATAAATTAGGGCCAGCGTTAGCGGCGGGTAATTCGGTAATATTAAAACCATCTCAACAAGCACCGTTATCAGCACTTAAGCTGGTAGAAGTACTCGTTGAAAGTGGTTTGCCAGCAGGGCAAGTGAATGTATTAACCGGTTATGCGCGTGACTTTGCACAAACGTTAGTCTCAAGTAACAACGTTGCTATGGTGACTTATACGGGCGGTGAAGCGTCAGGTGAAGTGATTGCTAAAAATGCAGGCATTAAAAAATTAGCGATGGAGCTAGGGGCCAATTCTCCCGTTATTGTTATGGATGATTGCCACGTAAAAAATGCGGTTGAAGCTTGTGTTTCCGGCTCCTATTGGGCGGTAGGGCAAAACTGCATTGGTGTGCAGCGCATCTATATTCATGAAAAGGTTTACCACGCCTTTAGAGCCGAGTTTGTTAAGCAAACACGCCAACTTGTTGTTGGCAGTCAGTTCATTGAATCAACTGATGTTGGCCCTATGATTAATGAAAAAGAAGCACAACGCATTGAATCTTGGGTTGAACAAGCCATTGATAATGGCGCAAATTTATTGGTCGGTGGCAAACGTGAAGGTGCATGTTATTACCCAACAGCACTTGATAACGTTGATGCTAATGATAATTTAGTATGCCAAGAGGCCTTTGGTCCTGTGGTGAGTTTATTTCAATTTAACGATTTAGATAAAACCATTGAGCTTGCTAATAGCGCTGACTATTCAATTCATGGTGCGGTTTTTACGTCGAATATTAATACTGCGATCAAGGTTTCTCGTGAACTAGAAGTTGCGGGTGTTATGGTCAATGACTCAAGCGATTATCGCTTAGATGCCATGCCTTTTGGTGGCGCAAAACGCGGCAGCATGGGGAGAGAAGGGGTTAAGTTTGCTATTCGTGAAATGTCGCAAACTAAAGTGTTTTGCATGAATCTTGCTCAGTAAATATTACTCAGTAAGGTATTGCCAGTAAATGATTGACTGATGAAACAAATGACGAAGTTCACTTCAAATATATTTACGGTTATTTGTTGCTTATCAGGTTTAGTGGCCATGCCAAGCATGGCTGCTAAACCTGATAAGCCGAAGACAGCTGACTCACTGCCAACTGATAAAGCTACAATATCGCTTAATAATACACATTTTTATAGCATCAGTTATCTCAAAAACATTAATGAATTTCAATTGCTCAGTAATGAAGACATTGATGTAATAACACTGGAATATAGTGGTAAATATAATTGGGGTGATAGCTTTGTCTTCTTGGATAGGATGATTGCTGCAGCAGATGAGCAATCCCCAAGAAAACAGAAAAATTACCTTGAAGCGTCTGCCCGAATAAGTGTTCCTTTTCTGTTGGACAGGTCAATGTTCAATCTAGCAATGGGAAGTACATCAGCACTTAATAGTGCTATTAAGGATTACTTGTTTGTAGGAACCCTTGAGTACGCTTATCTTAATATTGAGTCGGTTGGCATTAATAATGAAATGACTGCCTTTAGCAGTACAACCACTAATACATTATTAGGTCTTGGTATTGCTTGGCACGGCGACTTTTTTAGTTATCTAAATACAAATTTCTATTATGCTAAAAATGAACAGCAAGCTAATGATTATCAGCTGACGGTCACTTTTGCTAAATCATTTAAGCTTGCCGATCTTTCATTTAAAACTAATGGTTATCTTGACTGGTCATCCGCAGCAAAGGATCATAAAACTAGCTTTCACTTCAGCCCACAAGTATTGCTAGATTTAGGGGCTACTTTCTACCGAGCCAAATTATTATTTGTTGGCATTGAATATTCCTATTGGCGTAACAAATACGGCTTAGCAAATTTAGATGATGAACATACTGTCAGTGCTATGGTAAAGCTGAGCTTCTAACTTCTACTTGTAAAAAATTTCACTTATTATTTACCTTGGCTTCAGCGTCATCAATGATAATAAAATCTATTATTCTGGTAACCAGTTTCGAGACGATAAAAACTGCAGGAAAAGCGACGAGAAAACCGAAACTCCATGCTTTAAGCCAACTTTGTAAAAGGTTTTCAGTAAAGCCAAGATTAAAAAATGTAATCACTAATGACATGATGCCTGACATTAGCAAAGCCATGACAAATGAGTAAACCAATTGGTAATATTTTTGAGCAATCACTAAGACTAAACTCCCTCTAAATTATGCAATGAAAAACACAAGCCGATACTATTAGCTATCATCGTTACTATAGGTGATAGCAGCAATATAAGGTTGATCTAGAATAGGATTTTCATCGCCTTGTTATTGTAAATTCTTAGGTAGTTATAGCTAATTTGTTATGTCTATTGGCTTATATCATAGCCGCTACTTGACGATAACCTGCATGCCCTCAAGCTTGTCATCAACAATAACTTGGCAAGCTAAGCGAGAGTTAGCATGGGTATTAGGTAGCTTGCTCAAAACCTGCTGTTCGCCGCTATAAAGAGGCGAATTCACCTCGATGAAACTTGGTGTTATGGCGACATGGCAAGTACCACAATTACAGCAGCCATTACAGACTGCTTTAATACCTGCGATGTTATTTTCAACGGCAGCTACCATTAAGCTCAGACCATTTTCAGCCTCTACAGATTTCCGCTCACCGTTTTTTTGTTGGAATATTATGGTTGTCATAGAGATATAGTTCCTACTGTTTGTTTGGGTTTTCACCATACCAATTGGCTTCTTAGGCCGTTTATTGGATTATAAAAATAGCTGCTGAATTACCGTATGTGTGGCGATCAATGTAATGAGAATTTTCATCATCGGCAGAAAGTAATGAACAGGTATACTTTTCCTGAGCTTAGTGCCAATAAAAGAGCCCAAAATGGCACCTGAAATTGTTGCCAGTAATACCGATAAATAGTCTAGATAGTGAAAACCAATAATGGCAAAAACAAGGACTTTATTGGCATTGGTAATCGCCATTAATAAAGATGCTGTGGCAATAACCTGATTTTTATTCTTAATACGGCCAGTGTTAAGCCGCTTATAAAGCAAGGTAACTGTCATAGGGCCTGGCGCGCCAACAAGCAAACCTAAACCTGTTTGTAATACGCCGAGCAAGTAAAAGTTCTCTATCTTGCTTAATCCCTTTGCCAGAGGCGCACACCAAAGTGAAAGCAGTAAATAACATGCAACATAAAATGGCATTGCTTCAATGGAGATTTGTATTAAGAAAAAGCTAACCAATAAACTGCCAAAGATGGCGCCAATAAAAAACTGACCGACATAACGCCAAATAACATCAGGAAATGACAGTATTAGCCGTGAAAAGTTACTAGCAAATTGAGTGGCACCATGAATGGGGATAACGGCGGCTACAGGTAAAAAATAGGGCAGGGTTAACACTAAGATAATACCTCCACCCATAGCGGTGATACCGGCTAGGGTAGAGGTTAATGTGGTGATGATAAATAGTGTTAATTCAGTAGACATCATCGTTTATTACTTTTAGGTGATTATATCAATTTATTCAACTTGGTATTAAAGTTGTTTATAGGTTTTTGTACCGACCCAGCCACGCTCTGAAATATCAACCATGATACTTTCAGGGCCCTGCATCTTAAATTCTGCATTATCTTTGGCTGGGTTTTTACCTAGGCCTTGAGCCAAGTTAACATCGTGGCGGGGCTGATAACCATTTTCTTTGAAACTATTCACCATTTCTTCAATGTCTTCGCATTGAAAACCAATATGATGTAAGCCAACATAACCTTGTGGGAACTCTTTACCAGCTGCGGGACCATTTCTAAACTTTAATATGGCTAGATTAATATGGCCGTCGGTCATGTAATAACCGTTAGCATTACGGCTAGCGACTACACCTGCAACAGTCCAGCCCATCACATTCTCAAAAAAGTCACGACTTTTTTCAGGATCTTCAGAGGCCATTGCCATATGGCTTAGCGGGATAGGTTTACTCGGTTTTTGTGGTTTATTTTCTGTATTCGCTTCGTTAGACATAGTGTTCTCCTAAATTTAAAATTTTGTCGTTTGTTATCTATAATTTTTAGGTTTTAGCTACCTACACGCAGTGGCGCGGAGAGTGATTCTAAAGCAGCCAAAACACTAAGCGCAGTAATTCGACCTGTACCTGGGTTTTCTATAGTGGGTACATTTTCAATGGTTAGCTCAAAACTGGCGCTGCAGGCGTCAACCTTAATATTGTGGGTATTACGTTCTTTGTTAGGATCAGCCCATATTTCCAGTTGAGTTTCGTCAGCACCAATGCCTGCTAACCCTAATGCGGCAGCCACATTGACATTCGATGGAAACTGCTCTGCACCTTCTCTGGCACTACCTTTGAATAAACGTAATGGCTGGCATAAGTTGCTTAGGTCAATGTCATTTTCAATGACATACTTGGCTTTAATAAGCGAGGTCGGTGGTTTTCGAGTGACCATTTTAACTGAGTAGATGTCACCTTGTGCTGCAGCTCTTACTGCGTCTAAGCCAAGTAAAGCGCCCGTGGCTAATACTATTTTGCCGCCATGACTTTTTGCGGTATCAACAATGCAAGGATTTTGCAGAATGGCAGCGCCGCTTACAGTGACTAAAATCTTACCTTGTCGTAAACTTGGTTCAGCCACGGACATAAAAGCAGAGGTAGGTGCACACTCAACAATGATATCAGCGTTATTTATCAGTTCATCTACAGAAACAACAGGAGCAGGGTTAGTAAAACTAGCCATATTGTTTTTAGCTTTCTCTAAGTTTCCTGAGGTAACTGCTATGAGTTTTAATCCTGGAATTCCATCATCTAAGGCTTTACCGATAACTTTTCCTATGGTGCCAAATCCAGCGATACCCACGTTTAATACTCTGCTCATAATTGTCAAACCCCAAAGTTAATTGACTTACTTTTCTTAAGTTAAGTATACAATTTCACCAGTAAGGGAATAGCGCTTTCTGTATAGCATTGTTCATCACTGTTATAACAAAAAAGATAAGGATATATGCTTGTGCTGTGGTTTTTGTGTATAACGACGGAGTTGCTTTTTTGGGCTGTATTTATGATTAGTGAAAATTGAATATAATTTTATGGAGAAATTAACATGTCGGGATCGTGCGCTAAGCGGAAGTTAGCTTCAAAATATTTGCAATATATTTTCTAATGATACTGTGAAAGATGGTTTTACTCCATCGAACTAGAAATTGTGCTTAACTTTCGGGTAACTTGCTCTCGCAATTCGTTTAGTTTTTCCTGGTGTTTTTTCAGCAATAACTTGAAACCAGGTTCTGCAAACAAAGGCCGTAGAAGATGGTTATTCTCTAATGACCACCATTCTCTATTGTTAGATTCGAGCCAGCCCATGTCTAACGCCGTTGCCAAATGGTGTAATGCTTGTGTAGTGTTCTCTAACTGCGCGTTGATTTCGGCCAAGCTAAATTCAGCCTGAATTTTATCAAATACCCTGTCCTTTTTTAGGAATGTTTGTACCTTATGCAATAAAAGAGCTGTAGCTTTTTTTTCGTCTAATTTGGATAAAGCAGCAGCGTACAGCACCAGTGCCAAATAGTTATCTGCGGTGATATCATTTAGCCCAATATCTGCTTTGTTGCGCCAATTTGGATACAGTTGCAACAAACTGGTTTTGGCCAGACTAAACTTTGCTGCACGAAACTGTGCAACGGCTAAGTCAAATAAAACTCTTCGGTTATTGGGACGATTTAATGATATTCGCTCTTTAATCGCCAATATTTTTTGCTTTTCTTCTTCCGAACCTAAATTAATCAAATTCAAAGAGTTTCTAAAATGGCGGTGCTTTCCCCCCATTTGGGCTAAAACGTTATTGGCGGCCTCAATTGCGCCAGCACTCAAATAAGCAAGCACCATCTGTTCGCAATACTCATCACTAGAACAACTGGTGAAAAGTTCAGAGTTTGCCGATTGCCATTCAGCCATGGCAATAATCGATTTTTGGGTATGTCTGAAAACATGCGTTGATTCAATCACGTGTGAGAAATGATCCGGTTCTAGAATTAATGCACGTCGATACATTCTTTGCGCCGAATCAGGTTTGCCGATTGATTGCAGGTATTTACTGAATGAACGCTTCAGGGACCCCGACAAGGGATTAAGCTCAATCGCTTGATTCATGTGTTCAATAACTTGCGATTCCCTGCCTAGTCGTTGTAAGAGTTTGCTATACCAACGGTGAGTCGTGGCATTATTATCTAGTTCGAGTGAGCGTATAAATGCCTGCTCAGCTTGTTGGTACAGCGATGATTCAAGCCCACCTAAGCCAGCCTTTGCCTTATCGGACAGGATCATTCCTTTGGCAGCTAGCGCTGTCGGTGAATTGGGTTTCAACGCCAATGCTTTCATAATATGAGGCAGTGCTGCCTCTATCGCCCTCCTTTCATGCCAGCTCCCATAGGTATGAAGAAATGCGTATGTAATACCTAAGCCAACGTGTGCTTCGGCGTAATCAGGTTCTAACTCAAGACTATGTTCAAAATAAGTCACTGCCTTGGAAAGGGATATTGGGTTCCTTTGTCGCCAGTGATATTGTCCCATCAAATACCATTCGTAAGCCTGAGCATTGATTGTTTCAGCAGGCTTTGAGCCGGGGCTGCCATCTCTTGGGACATAATCAGGTTGGATTATTTCCTGTATAGTGGCACTGATATTGTCTTGTAGTTTAAAACTATTCTGAGTGTCACTATCAAAGGTTTTAGACCAAAGTTGCTGACCATTTTTTGTACTGAATATTCTGACATTGATGCGAACTTGTTCCCCCATGGTTTGCACACTTCCATCAAGCAGCGTATCTACTTGCAATGCTTGACCAATTTCTGTTGCATTATATTTTTCCCGAAAGGTGAAAGAAGAATAACGCGAGATTACTTTTAACGATTTGATTTGAGAAAGCTGATTGATGATGGCATCGGACAATCCATCGGTAAAATACTGATTATCCTGCGTTGAACTAAGATCATCAAATGGCAATACTGCAATGGAGTTGATATTAATTCGATTAGCAAGTGAGTCTTCATCCGTGTTGATGAAATACATCGCCACAGATGTGGTTATCAGTAAGAAGGTTATGATGACTATAGAGAGGCTTGGCTTATATAAACTAGGCAAGCCAATTCTTTTGCTACGCCCCTGTTCAGGCTTATCTAATTTTTTAGCTTTGGCAATTAATGTATAGCCCACACCCGGCAGGGTTTTGATAAACGTCGGACTGCGTGCATTATCACCTAATGCTTTTCGTATTTTACTCACTGCGACAGATAAGATGTCATCTGCCACAAAACTATCTTTCCAGACATGTTCTAAAATCTGGCCTTTAGTGACCTGTTCTCCACTATGGAGAATTAAAAACAACAGCACTTGCATGCTTTTATTGTCGATAGAATGTGCGTCAGCTTTATTTGTTATGGTATTGGTTTGGGGACAAATTATCCACGAACCCAGTTGATATTGCTGACTATGTTCCAAGAATGTTTCCAAAGAGTAAAGATGATTTTATTGTTGGGAGAGTATACCTCCATCTATAAATGTATTCTTTGTTTTTAACCTGACTGACCTGTCGTTAATCGTATTTTATTAACATTAACTAAAGCAACTTTGCCCAAAATGGACAGTCATTTACGTCAAAACCATGAGATCAAGTTATGTTAGCTGAAGCTTATACTTCCTTAGCTGTCCACAAGGCATGTAAAATCAACCTCGTAAGCTAACCATTTGATAATAATAATCAATTACGAATACTCATCTGTTGCTTAGGTTACCCAATAGCCGCGATTTAAGAAGATTTAAGAAGTTTTAAGTTGTTTAAATCCCCTCTGCGCTGTAGTTTTTTCACAACATTAACAAGCACATAGTTTCTTCTAATACCGATAGGATACAAAATGGTTATCAGTTTAAAATTCAAAAATTTACTCACCGTTGCTATTTTAACT
>Ga0209395_1006131_pt1 | contig 13170 bp, 9 predicted proteins | sample GOMGulsemesocosm_3_FD_184635 | JGI IMG/M metagenome (GOLD analysis project Ga0209395, IMG submission 184635) | Methane-oxidizing microbial communities from mesocosms in the Gulf of Mexico - GOM9D Gulf of Mexico (SPAdes) (version 2) | ecosystem: Environmental > Aquatic > Marine > Cold seeps... | reverse complement strand
CTGTTGAGTAAACCGATTGAAGAATCTGTAGGAGTAGTAAAAGGGATCCGTAAGGTCCATTCAATTTCAAAAGCGGGTCAATCAGATGTGATTGTTGAATTTGATTGGGGTGTTGCAATGAATTTTGCGACTCAAAATGTAAGAGAAAAACTAGATACTATTTCATTTCCAAAAGATGTTAAAAAATCGGTTATTCTGAGATTTAATCCTGCTTTAGATCCTATCATTCGTTTAGGCATATCAACTTCAAATAAAGACTTAAAAGCATTAAAACAAATCCGAACGTTTGCTGAACAAGAAATAAAGCGCCAATTAGAAATTATACCTGGCGTGGCTGCAGTACAGCTGGGTGGAGGATTACAGCAAGAAATACAAGTGATTTTTGATCAAGAAAAAGCTGCGCAAAGAGGTATTTCAGCACAAGATATCGTAAAAGGTATTCAAAATGAAAATATTAATATGTCGGCAGGGCGAGTTTATGATGGCCAACAAGAATATCTAGTAAGAACGGTAAATCAATTTTCATCTCTAAACGAGCTTAGCAATATGATAGTTAAGCAATCAGATGGATATACTATTTATTTGAAAGATATTGCGCGTGTTTATGATGGTGAGAAAGAGCGTACTGATATCACTCGAATCAATAATAATGAAGCAATAGAGTTGGCTATTTATAAAGAAGGTGATGCTAATACGGTCAGTGTTGCAAATCTAGTAAATGAAAAGCTGATCGCAATTAAAAAAAGCCTACCAGAGCAGTTAAAGCTAGATGTTATTTATGATCAATCTGAATTTATTATTGATGCTGTAGATGAAGTTAAAAGTGCTGCAATTATCGGTGGTATTTTAGCGATGCTTATTTTGTATTTGTTTTTAGGCAATATTTTTAATACTTTAATTATTTCTTTAGCAATTCCTATCTCAATTATAGCGACGTTTAACTTAATGTTCGCCAATGACATCAGCCTTAATATTATGTCTCTGGGCGGTATCGCTTTAGCGGTTGGCTTATTGGTGGATAATGCCATTGTAGTGCTCGAGAATATAGCTCGATATCGTGAAAAAGGCGAAAGTATAATTAATGCCGCAGTTTTAGGCACGCAAGAAGTAACAGGGGCTGTTATTGCCTCAACATTAACAACCTTAGCTGTATTTTTTCCATTAGCCTTTGTTGAAGGGTTTGCTGGTCAACTATTTAGTGATCAGGCCATGACTGTGACTTTTGCTTTATTGGCATCTTTAGTTGTTGCTTTAACGCTTATCCCGATGTTGGCATCAAGGCAAGTTACTTTTACAGAAAATGAAAGTGTGGAAATAGATAAAAGCAAACCGACTATAGAGGATAAAACAAAATCTCGTTTTGATATTATTAAAATGATCGCGGTTTTTCCATTTAAACTGATATTTAATTATCTGCCATTAACATTAACAAAAGGTTTGTTATTAGTTGCTAATATAGTGGCTAAAATATTTAATTTCATCCTTAAACCCTCTTATAAATTGTTCAGTTTTTATTTCAATAAAGTGGCTACTTTCTATAATCTTCTTTTATTAAAATCATTAAAAAATCGAATGTGGGTTTTATTGAGTAGTATGATTTTTGCATTTGGCGTAATCAGTTTAATACCGAATATGAATGTTGAACTTGTACCCGAGGTGGCAAAATCAGAATTTACACTTGAACTTACCCTACCTCAAGGAACGCCAATAAAAGTAACTGATCAACGGTTAAAAGAGTTATCGGCAAGTATTCAATCAGACTCAAGAGTAAAACATACTTACTCATTAGCTGGCAGTGGTAGTTTGATGATGAGCTCTGCAAGTAAAGGCGGTGAAAATTGGGGGCAATTATTAGTTGCTTTACATAATAGCTCCGACATTAACGCGATTAAAGAACTTATCCGCACCAAAGTTGAAACGATGGCTGATGTGAATGTTAAAATTAAACAAACAGAAATGTTTACTACTGAACGTCCGTTACAAGTCATTTTATCAGGTTATAACTTAGAGAATTTAAAGAAAATAAGTGATGAATTAGCACGGATTTTAGTTGCGGATAAACAATTTACCGATATCAATAATAGTTTACGCGATGGACAACCAGAGTTAAAAATTGAATTTGATAATGAACGTTTGGCCAGTTTAGATTTAAGGGCATCAAATATTGCTGATCAACTCGTTACAAAAGTAGCAGGTTCAGTCGCGAGTAAATATAACTTAAATGATAGGCAGATAGATATATTAGTAAGGGCAGATGAACAAGCCCGAAACTCAGCGCAAGCCATAAAACACATTACCATTAATGCCTCACAAGATAGAGCATTACCTTTATCAACTGTTGCTAATATTACCGAGAGTATCGGCCCGAATGAAATTAATCGCATCGATCAAAATAGAGTTGCAATTGTATCTGCATCGCTCGCTTTTGGTGATTTAGCCAGTGCCGCTTTAAAAACACAAATGATTATTAAGCAGTTAAATTTACCTGATAACATTCGTGTGAAAGTTGCAGGACAAAATGAAGAGATGACACGCTCATTCTCTTCATTAATGATGGCGTTATTACTAGCTGTATTTTTAGTGTACTTAGTCATGGCATCACAATTTGAATCTTTACTTAATCCATTTATCATATTGTTTTCAGTCCCTTTAGCTATTTTAGGTTCGGTATTAGGTTTATATATAACAGGTACCGCTATCAGTGTGATTGTATTAATAGGTGTGATCATGCTCACAGGTATTGTTGTTAATAATGCCATTGTATTAGTTGATAGAATTAATCAGTTACGCCAGCAAGGAGTAGATAAATCAAAAGCAATTATTATTGCCAGTAATTCACGTCTGAGACCTATTATCATGACATCTCTTACCACTATTTTAGGTTTAGCGCCTTTAGCTTTGGCTGGTGGTGAGGGATCGGAGTTAAGATCCCCTTTAGCGATTACTGTGATGTCAGGTTTATTTGTAGCAACAGCACTTACTTTGTTAGTGATCCCCGTTTTATATAGTGTGTTTGATCGAAAAAAATATGAACAAACTGTCGGAGAAGATAACAAAGTAATTCAAGGTGAAGTTAACTATGATAGCTGAGCAAAAAAATAAAAAAATTGGTTTACCTATTAACTTATGGCTTAGTGCTTTAGCTTTAAAGCGCCCGGTAACCACGGTAATGATAATGTTGTCGTTATTTGTAACGGGTCTGGTGGCAAGTCGATTATTACCGCAAGAGAGCTGGCCTAGCGTTAACGTGCCCGTGGTGTTTATTTATGTGCCATATAATGGCTCATCGCCAAAAGAAGTCGAACGTTTGATCACGCGTCCTATTGAAGAGGCTGTAGCGACTATTGGCGGCATCTCTTCTATGACATCTAGAAGCAGAGAAAACTCTGCTGGTATTCAAATAATGATGGAACTGGGGGCTGATCTTGATAGTAAAATTTTAGAAGTCAGGGAAAAAGTGGATATGATCAGCCATTTACTCCCTGATGATGTACAAAAAGTAAGCGTGCAAAAGTTTTCTACATCAGACTTTCCGGTTATGACATTAACAATCACGGGAGAAAAAGATTTATCTCATGCTTATGATTTTTTAAATAAAAAGCTTGTTAGAAAAATAGAAAGATTAAGCGGAGTCGGAAAAATAGAGCTAAGAGGTGTTGTTAAACCTAATATTGAAATAAGACTAGATAGTACAAAGTTGGCAATGAATCGTGTTAATCAAGGGCAATTATTACAAGATTTACGTGCGAGTAACTTTATTGTTAGATCGGCTTCAATACTTAATGGCGGACGTAAATTTAGAGTCTCACCTCAAGGTGAATATAAATCCTTAGCTGATATCAATAATTTTCAAGTAAAAGCAAATGTAAAGCTCAGTGACGTTGCAAAAATCTCACTAAAAAGTCCTGAAAAAGAGAGTGAAATTAGAAGCGATCGTCAAAAGACTATCGGGTTGGAAGTTTTTAAAGAATCTGATGCGAATGTTGTCGATGTTGCAAATAATGTTTTGAAATTTATTGAAACGACTAAAGCTGATGGCGAATTTGATAATATTAAAATAAAAGTTAAAAATAACAGCGGTAATGAAATTCAGGAGTCGTTATCAGATTTACTTAAAGCGGGTTTTGTTGGTATATTTTTATCTTTTATTGTTTTATATATATTCTTTCGCAATTACAGAGTTACTTTAGTGGTTGTGGCTTCAGTGCCAATTTCTTTGAGTTTTGCTATCGCAGGCATGTACTTTATGGGTTATACCCTAAACATGTTAACGCTTGCTGGATTGTTTATTGCGGTTGGTTTATTGATCGATAACTCGGTCGTGATTTGTGAAAGTATATTACAACAACAATCTAGTTCATTGAGTGATTACCAAAAAATAATGAAAGGTGTTGATAATGTCAGTATTGCAGTGATCAGCGGCACTTTAACAACCGTAATCATTTTTTTACCAATTTTAATGGGCGAAAAAAACTTTATCACAATCTTAATTGAACAAATTGCAGTGGCTATTTGCTTGCCATTATTGGCATCATTACTGGTTGCTAAAACTCTTATTCCGTTAATGTTAAGTAAAATCACACAAGGTGAATTATCTGCTGTCACCACACAAGGGCGATTAGATAACTTATATAGGCCTAGCTTGAAGGCCATTTTACTGCACCCTAAATACTCTGCTTTAGGCGTTTTATTGTTATGTTTGTTAGGTTTTTTTGCACGAGACTTTGTGTCAAATCAACAAAAGCATAGTAAAAAATCTAAAGATATAACGATTCGTTATCATGTCATCAGTGGGCAAAAGTTAGCTGACGTGTCTCAATTAGTTGATGAAATGGAGGCTTATCTTTATGACAATCAAGCTGAGTTTGGTTTTAAAAAAGTAGATAGCCGAATTTATGCTGATTATGCATCATCACGTATTAAGTTAAATAAAAATTTATCGATATCAATATCTGAATTGAAAGAAAAAATACGCTCAGGATTTCCAAAAACAGCCATTGCTAAGCCTTCTTTTACTTGGTCTGAAAACAAACAAAAATTCGCGAGTATATCATTATTAGGAAGTTCTACAGAACGCTTATTGTCATTAAGTGAGTCGGTGATTTTAAGGCTTAAACAGATTGAAGGGTTTGATGAAGTTGGTATTGAAGATACGGATAAAAAACGAGAACTTCTGTTACGTATTGATAGCGAGAAAGTTGCGCGTTTAGGTTTGAATACACAAGATATAGCGAGTCGTATTTCAACAGCATTACGCGGAGTTAATTTAAGATCATTTAGAGACGAAACTGTCGGTGAAATAGGGATACGGTTGGTTTATCATGATAAAAAAGCACTACCTTTATCGCAAATAAAAGATTTGCCAATTTATGAGACACAAGGGCGTGTTTTAACTTTACAGCAACTCGTTACTTTTGATTCTCAGCCTGTGATGCCAGTAATTCATAGAGTACAAAGGCAAACAAGTTTAACTATTTCGATAAATTTAAATGAAATTACACGTAAAGAAGCAGCAGAAAAAATTAAAGTTGTGATGAAGGAAATTGCCTTACCGACAGGTTATGAATGGCAATTAGGAAAAGCATATCGTAATGACGATATCTCTATGGCAAATATGGCTATAAATATGCTGCTAGCGTTAGCGTTAATTTTTATGGTAATGGCTGCACTATTTGAGTCTTTATTAATGCCCATTGCAATTTTGTCTTCAATTGCTTTAGCTTTCATTGGTGTTTATTTTACATTTGCAATTATGAACATGGGACTTGGTGAAACTGCTATGATAGGCATGTTGATTTTAATGGGGATAGTGGTCAACAATGGTATTGTATTAATAGATCAAATTAATAAATTAAAGGGCTCATCTACGAGTTTAATCGAACCTATTATTGAAGCGTGTGCTACACGAATTAGACCTATTTTAATGACGGTTGCAACAACAATTATTGGTTTAGTTCCGGTGGCCATTGCTTCAAGTAATAATGAAGCTTATCCACTATCAATTGCTATTATAGGCGGTTTAATATTCTCTACTTTTACCAGTTTATTCTTAGTGCCATATTGTTATTTAATGCTTGTTAAACTCGGAGAGCGTTCAGCTAAACGATTTGCATTAGCAAAGAGATTTGCAGATAAATATATTGAAACTTAAATTTTAATAATGCTTAAGTAAATGAGTAAGAAAAAGCGATTAAAATAGAAGGAATCTCTATCATTTGTAATGATAGAGATTCACTAATTTTCATATAACTATCCAATTGAAGGTATCACGCCAAACATTTGTAAAAATTGTGCGCTAATAATCAATACACCAGATAAAGCCGCTACTATGAGTGCTGAATTACCGCCTTTTACGCGATAATCTGTTTGCGTTATTTCTCGTTCTTTTCTTTGTTTAAACACCATTGCAATAGGTAAGAATACGGCTAATATAACGAGGGCTATCGCAGCGTAACCCAGCGCCATAATAAAGCCTTGTGGGTAAAAAAGTGCAAAGCCTAAAGGTGGCACAAAAGTAACTAAAGCTGTAATAAACCTATCTTGTTTGGTATTACCCTTTTTTAAGGTGTCACTGAAGAAATCAAATAAACCTAAACTCACGCCTAAAAATGATGTTGCTAATGCCAGATCAGCAAAAATAGTAATTGCATTACTAATTTTAGGGCTTTGCAACATAGATGCGACACTTGCTATAAATCCAGATAAACCTTCACTTTGTAATAAGTTTGATTGGCTCATAATGCCTTGGCTCACGACTTGCCAAAATAGATATATCACTAAAGGTAATGCGGCACCCATGATCATGATTCTTCTTAATGATTTTATATCAATACCAACATATTTTACGATTGAAGGTATAGAGCCGTGAAAACCAAATGAGGTAAATACAACGGGTATCGCAGATAAAATAAGACCTTGTTCAATCGGCATTTCAAGTAAGTGTTGACCTTGAACATAAGGGGTTAGCATATAAAAAACAGATGCTAAAACAATGACTTTAATTGAAAATAATACGCGATTTATTTTATCAACGGTACCAGTCCCTAACGTTATGATAGTACCAAAAACGATGGCAAATAATACCGAGCCAGATTGCATGGGTAACTCTAAACTGGTCCATTCAATAAGTTTAGTTTGTAACTGAGATCCTCCACCTGCAATATAAGCAGCACATAAAGCGTAAAATAAAAATATCATCGAGAAGTTAGCGATTACCTGGCCTTTTTTGCCAAGTAAGCTTTTAGCTAAAGTATTTAATGTTGCTTCTACATGTGCATATTGATGTACTTCTAACATTAATAAGGCGGTATAAGTCATTAATGCCCATGCCGAAAATAACAATACCGTGGCGGTTGAAAAGCCAAGTCCAGCAGATGCAATAGGGAGTGCAAGCATACCTGCACCAATTGTTGTACCTGCAATAATCAACATACTGCCTAGTGTCTTACCCTTAATCATTTAATCGCCCTTTATTCTTAGTATTCTCGGGCTAGATTAAGGTTTAAAAATTAAATTGATAGTATATGAAGTAAAAAAATTAATTAACTTGTAGCATAATATTTACAATAGATATCAAATGATAACTTAATAGAGGGCTTATTTGTGAGGTACGCTTTTGATTAATAAAGAAGAAGAGAGTGTAATTAATAGTTTATATAAGCCTAAAGCAATTATGACTTCAGGCTTAGTGACAACAATAATCAAGATTATTTTTAGCTAAAAGTGTTTAAATATGTTTACCTCGTGTCCAGGTTGATTCAGATAATAAGCGTTCACCAGCATCAACAGCCCCGGTTTCCATGGTTGTTCCCATAGAGTCATTCCAGCGATTTAGATAACCAAACAACGAAATAACACCTAATATTTCTACTATTTCTCCCTCATCCCAGTATTCATGCATTTGTGCCGTAATTTCATCATTTACTGCATTTGGTACACTTGATGCGGCTAAGGCAAGCTCAAAAGCCGCTTTTTCAGCACCAGTATATAAGTCACTTTCTCTAAATGACCAAATGTTTTCTAAACGTTGTTCAGTGCCACCATATCGCTCTGCGGCTAAAATTGTATGGGCTTCACAATAACGACAACCAGTGTTGGCACTGGTAATGTAACCAATTAAGCGCTTTTGTTCAGCTGTTACACGACCTTCATTGGCCATTACTGCCATATTGAGGTTTATAAAGGCTTTTGCTATGCCGGGCCTGTGCTGCATGGTTAAAACACTATTAGGACAAAAACCTAAAGTCTCATTAAAAAATTTAGCGAGTTCAATCACTTCAGCATTTTCATCTGTCGCTAATGGGTTAACTAATGGCATTCTAATCTTCCTGTTTATTTTTATAGTAGAATTAAAATACAATTAAATTGCTGCATATGCAATAACTTTATTATTGCATATGCAGCAAGTTTTGAGTGGGTTTCTATTTATCAATATAAAATGATAGAGTTACAAAAATGATTTCATCTCAAGGTTAAGCGCATTAGTAAGTCAGCTAGAGGTCAGGCTTTTACCCTGACAAAACAAATAGAAAATCCATTAGATTTAACGTCGCATTTGCCCTTTAGAGTTGCAGTTGTGAGTAACTTATTGGCATTAAATCGCGATTGGAAAATCCGAAATTTAACTGATCTAGATCCAAGAGAGATGAGAGTCTTAATTAACATTGGGTCATATATGCCAGTTAAGTCTGCTGATATTGCTTATCAATCTAGGCTCGATTCTTATACTGTAAGTAGGGCTGTTAAAAAGCTATTAAGCTTAAATTTAATTGAATCCCATCAAGATGAAGTCAAAAAAAATGTAAAAAATTTATACCTAAATGAGGATGGAAAAGCTTTATACCATGAGCTTATAGTTGCAATGGATGAGCGTGCAAAGCAACTGGAGTCAGTATTGTCTGCTGATGAGCAAGTTGTATTTTTTGATATGTTAGAGCGAATAGAAAATAAAACAGAAGCTATTTTAGCTCAACAAGCATCTGAATTTATTAACGAGGGGTTAGATGCACCGACAGATCAAAAAGAGCTGATCAGATGGCATAAAAAAAGTAGTTATAAATAAAGAAACTTGTTTTTGTTAGTGATAATAACTATCATTGCCATTTCATGTTGAAATGGATTCCAACTATGTCCTTCTTTTTACTTGGAATTCTATTTTTGGTTTCTATTTATGAAAGCTAAACCTTACGATTTACTTGCTAGAATGCTTCATTTTATTATGGCAATAATTATTATTTACACATTAATAGCTGGCTTTTTGTCTCATTTAGTTAGCCGTTATGTTTTTGATATATTGTCTGTTTTAAATATGTCTTTTGCAACATTGGCCGTTCCAATATTTATTGTAAGGTATATTTGGTCTTTTTTTAGATCGACCCCAGAGTTACCATCAAGTATTCCTTTTTGGCAAAGGAAAATAGCAAAACTGTGTCATTCTTTATTGTATTTAACTATATTGGGCGTGTTTATGAGTGGGTTTTTAATGATCAAAGAGCCTTATCAATTTTTTTGGATATTTATAATTCAAAATCCAGTCTCAAATATTATAATTAACGCATTCTTTTTTAAAGCACATATATTTTTGTGTTTTACTTTATCCTTGATGGTATTGACGCATATTCTCGCTGTAATTAAACATCACTTTTATTATAAAAATAATGTAGTTGAATTAATGTTTCCGGCTTCAAAATAGGGATCAAAGCTTTATTTGGCTATGACCTGTTTTTGGATTTAATAAAATTACTTTTTCTGATTTTAGCTGTTTAATGGCATCTGAAATTTCTGAGCAGGTTTGTTTACCTATAATAGAGTTTTGGCAAGCATAAAATACATCTAATATATTGATGGGTTTATTTAAATCATAGATAAACTTATCTTTAAATTTACTTTTATTGATTGCTGCTAATGTTGATTTATTGTCTCCTAAAATGCCATCAATCCTACCATTAAGTAACATTTTTACATTTATATCATCATTATCGGTATAAAATATTTTAATTTTTTTATTATTAACTATTTCAGGGCCATAGCTGTAACCATGTACTGCACCAAGTTTTAGTCCTTCTAGATCAAAAATGGATTGGATATTCATGTTTTTCAAACTGTAAAAGACTATTTTTTTCAACCAAAAAGGTTCTGATACAACCACATTCTTTTTAGGTAAATTTTCATAAAGCTCAGGAAAATAACTGATTAGGTTATTATGCTTAAATTCATATTGAACCCTTTTTGTTGGCATAAATTGTAATTTATTTTCAATTTGGGTTCGATGCATTATTTCTTTATGTAATTTAATAAAGGCCCCTTGATTTTTATTGATTACCAATTCAGGGATATAGTAACTACCAAACATAAGAGGCTCTGAAGCAGAGGTGTGGGGAAATAAAAGTAAAGCTAAGGCAATTATAAATTTCATTAGTTTGTCGTAAGCATTTTTTAGCTAAAATTTTTATTTGTTAATAGAGGATAGCAGTATCTGATCACTATGCCAGTTAAGGAAATTAAGGCCTATTTTGGGCAAAGTTTCTCTATCTAGATTTTCTAAAATTGACTTTATTTCCAAACCAAGTTCGGTATCGCCCGTTAATAATAATTCTCTATTAAAGAATAAGGTATCGGGATCTGCTTTTTGACTTGCCATTAAAACAAAGCTATTGAAATCACCTTTAAAAACAACATCAGATTGAGCGTGCGATTTTACAATTAATCGAGTTTGACTATGATTATTTGAATGGCTAATAAACCAAGATGACTCAAGATCTGAAACTGTTAACTCCAGCCATTTATTTGTAAGAAACTCAAATTCATCATCTTTTAATTCTGCTGAAAATACTTTGTTTAATATTTGCTCTAGCACATAGCATGGCGCTTGATTGGGAATTATTTTCAGCGCAAGTTTACCGCCTAGCGGTAACTTCTTTACAGCATTTTGAATTAAAGTATTTATTGGGCTCATAGTCATCAAATTAATATGATTTAATGGCATTATTTTATTCTGAGTTATCATTTCAAAACTTAATCTATATCAAGTTTCCTTTAGCAATTATCATTAAATTAAAGCCATAAAAATTTTTGTGGTGTGTATTCATGGAGCTTCTTTGTCCTGCAGGTAGCCTTGCCTCATTAAAAGCAGCAGTCGATGCGGGTGCTGATGCGGTTTATATTGGTTTTAAAGATGAAACAAACGCGCGGCACTTTGCTGGCTTAAACTTTACTGAGCGACAACTTGAAAAAGGAATTGCTTATTTGCGTCAACATGATTGTAGGCTGCATGTCGCAATTAATACTTTTGCACATCCCGATGGAATGCCTCGCTGGCAAGCCTCGGTTGATAAAGCGGTTGCAATAGGTGCTGATGTTTTAATTATCGCAGACTTAGCGGTATTAGATTACTGTGCAAAAACTTATTCAGATGTTGAAATTCATGCTTCTGTGCAAGCATCTGTCACAAATGCTGCAGCTATCAATTTTTTTGTAGATAACTTTAATGTGAAACGTGTTGTTTTACCTCGGGTATTATCAATTCATCAAGTTCGTCAATTAGCAAGAGTGAGTCCTGTTGAAATTGAAGTATTTGCTTATGGTAGCTTATGCATTATGGCAGAAGGACGTTGTTACTTATCATCTTACTTAACGGGTGAATCACCCAATACCGCAGGTGCTTGTTCTCCTGCAAAGCTTGTAGAATATAAAGAAACAGAATCAGGTCTAGAAACCCATTTAAACGGCATCTTAATCGATAAGTTTAGTGATGATGAAAAAGCAGGATACCCTACATTATGTAAGGGGCGATTTGATGTTGGTGATGAACGTTATCATGCACTTGAAGAGCCTACTAGTTTAAACAGTATGGAAATGTTACCCGAATTGATGAAAATGGGGATTAGCGCAATAAAAATTGAAGGTCGTCAACGTAGCCCTGCATATGTATCACAAGTAACTTCAAGTTGGCGACAAGCGATAGATGCCTGTAAGGCAAACCCTGACAACTTTAAGCCCTCGGTTGAGACTGAGCAGTGTCTTAGTAATTTATCTGAAGGTAGTCAAACGACCCTGGGTGCCTATCATAAGAAATGGAAATAAAAACGATGAAATATGCATTAGGTCCTATCTTATATTATTGGTCAAAACAGCGGGTTGAAAACTTTTATCAGTTAGTTGCGCAATCAGATATAGATATTGTTTATTTAGGTGAAACAGTATGTTCTAAACGTCGAGAATTAAAAATTCAAGATTGGTTGAAAATAGCTCAGATGTTGTTAGATGCTGGTAAAGAAGTGTGTTTATCAACCATGGCTTTACTTGAAACGCCATCAGATTTAGCGATGTTAAAACGTTACTGTGATCAAAAAGATTTTATGGTAGAAGCTAATGATTTATCTGCTATACAATTATTATCGGAGCAAGGTTTATCTTTTGCTATCGGTCCGGCAATCAATTGTTATAACGCACAAACAGTCGATTTATTTATTTCAAAAGGAATGAAACGCTGGGCTATGCCTGTTGAGTTATCGCATGACTGGTTACGTAAAATAATCAGTGATCCATTACTTAAAGATAAACGAGATAATTTTGAAGTTGAAGTATTTGCTTATGGCAATATGCCATTAGCTTATTTAGCGCGCTGCTTTACAGCTCGCTCAGAAAATCGCTCTAAAGATGAATGTAAATTATGCTGTATTGCATACCCGGAGGGTCGTATAGTTAACAGCCAAGATAAAAATCAATTGTTTGTTATTAATGGTATTCAAACTATGTCAGGTTTGAAATATAACTTAATTAACGACTTAAAAAGTATGCATGGTACAGTTGATGTTGTCAGGCTGAGTCCTCAATCTGAAGATACTTTGAACATGTTAGATAATTTTAAGGCTAATGAATCAGGACTTGCACCTATCCCTCTTGGTAAAAATGATGAATGTAATGGCTACTGGCATAAAGTGGAGGGAATGGTTCAGGTTGAAAGCTAAAATATTTCGTGAATTTTAATGGTAAATAAAAAAATGCGTTGCATAAAATTAAGAGGAGAGGCCTTATTATGCAACGCATATAGCAAATGTTTTTTGCGAAATGCAAAGGAATTGCACTTTAAGCAAAAATTGTGCACTAATTAAAATGTGCATTTATTAGTTAAAACCGACTAGGTAAAGGTTTATGTAAGTGCACGTTTTT
>Ga0209395_1006130_pt1 | contig 13172 bp, 10 predicted proteins | sample GOMGulsemesocosm_3_FD_184635 | JGI IMG/M metagenome (GOLD analysis project Ga0209395, IMG submission 184635) | Methane-oxidizing microbial communities from mesocosms in the Gulf of Mexico - GOM9D Gulf of Mexico (SPAdes) (version 2) | ecosystem: Environmental > Aquatic > Marine > Cold seeps... | reverse complement strand
ATCCTTAAATTCTTAATAAAAGGTTGTAGTGATAAGCGGTTACACAACATTTTAGACAGCCTCTAAATTAAGCAAATGATGAATTTCTTCTATAGCTAATTCAAAATCATATTGTTCTAAAGCTTCTGCAATCTTGCTCAGAGTACAACGGGATGGTTCACTAGGTTGAGCTTCTAGTAATTCCGATATGAGTTGAATAGCATTAACATCATAATCTTCTAACATAAGTTTAAGCTTTTCTACTTTCTCTTTATCTGGTTGCTGTAATTCACCTGCTGCATCAGCAATTTTATCAGATGAGCTGGTGTTATCATCTAAGATTGAAAGCCCTTCAATAACGGGATCAAGCTGACTTTTAACACTCTCCAGTAATCTATTTATTTCACTCTCATCTTGATTATTCTGACAAGCCTGCTCAAGTTTCCCCGCAGCTTCCTGAAGAACACTCGCACCTAGATTTCCTGCAACCCCTCTGAGGGTGTGAGCAACTCGTGTTGGGGCAGTTACATCTTCAGACTCTTGAGCCTGGATAAATTGATCAACAAAATCAGCTTGGCTTTTCTTGAATTTATTGAGGAGTCGTCGGTAAAGTTTATTATTACCTTGAGTAATTCTTAATCCAATAGCGGTATCGATCCCAACAAGTTCATCAAATGCTTCCATTTTTTGTGGTTCTTCATTTGACAAAGTAGCTTCAGGCACCGCTTGATCAATTTCAGATGCCGTGTATTTAATCCACTTGGATAAAGTGATGAACATGGCATCTACATCAATAGGCTTGGCAATGTGGTCATTCATACCAGCCTCAAGAACCTTCTCTTTATCAGCGACCATAGCATTGGCGGTCATCGCAATCACTGGGAGGGCCACATATTGTTCCTGCTTACGAATCGCCCTAGTGGTCTCATAACCATCCATCACAGGCATCTGACAATCCATCAAGACACCATCAAAGCTGTTGGTCTTAAGAATATCCAGAGCTTTCTGACCATTATCAGCAACAGTAACTTGGATGCCCTCTAATTCAAGTAATTCAATAGCCAATTCTTGATTAATTTCATTATCTTCAACTAGTAAAAGGTGTGCCCCCCTAAGACTCCTTTTTGCCGCAGAGGCTTCTTCATTCACATTATATTTTCGAGAGCGAGTGCTAATGGCATGCCCCTGAGATTTTAAAATAGAATTCAGCAATGTAGCGGCAGAGACCGGCTTTTCCAGTATGCCGCAGAGATCAACATTAACTGACTGCTCTCTGGCTTCATCCTGTCCATAAGCCGTCACCAAGAATATTTTCGGTGCACGTTCACCGAATTGCTCTTGGACAGTTCTTGTTACATCAATACCGTTCATACCCGGCATCTTCCAATCCACAAAGATCACATCATAAGGATTCTGACCAATAGCAGCATTTACCATTTCAATTGCTTCTGCACCAGAGTGTCCAAACTCTACAGAGATATTTAAACTATCGAGCATCGCGACTAATATGTCACGGGCTGATGCATTGTCATCTACAACCAATGCGCGGAGATTTTCTGGTAGTTCTATGGGTTCATATCTTTCTTGCTGTTCTTCAGTTTGCAAAGGTAAACGGACAGTAAACTGAAACTTACTACCAACACCTGCTTCAGACTCAACCCAAATATCGCCACCCATCAATTCAGTTAGTTTCTTGGAAATGGTTAAGCCAAGTCCAGTGCCACCGTATTTTCGGGAAGTTGAACTGTCTGCTTGACTAAATGATTGGAATAATTTGCTTTGTTGCTCAGGCGTCATGCCAATTCCAGAGTCTTCAATACTAAAATGTAAAAGCACATCCGTTGTTGTTCTTTCACGCGCATTAATTCGTACAATAACTTGGCCTTCTTCAGTGAACTTAACAGCATTATTACCAAGATTAATGAGAATTTGGCCAAGTCTTAATGGATCACCTATCAACGCATCAGGCACATTTGAGGGGATATCAAACAGTAGTTCGATCTCTCTTTCTTCAACTTTAAAGCCTATCAGGTTAGAGAGATTCTCAAATACATCATTTAGATGAAATGGAATGGTTTCTATATTAAGTTTGCCTGCCTCAATTTTGGAGAAATCAAGAATGTCATTAATGAGGCCAAGCAAACTTTCACCCGAACGATGCACTTTATCTATATAGTTATGCTGTTTTTTATCTAGATTTGTTTTTAAAGCTAGCGCCGACATGCCGATAATGGCATTCATAGGTGTGCGAATTTCATGGCTCATGTTGGCAAGGAAATCACCCTTGGCCTTGGTAGCAGATTCTGCAACATCACGTGCCTCTGCAAGTGCCAATTCGATCTGCATACGTTTCGAAATTTCCTTTGACATTTTTCTATTAGAAATAATGACAAACATTAAAATCATTAAGACGGGTATGCCTAGCTTCCACAACAGTGAATAATCCTTGGATTTTATCGTCTCAGTTTTAGCCCAACGATTTAAAATTTTATTTTTTTCATCTTCTGTTATCGCTGCAATAGCTTTATTCAATATCCCCACTAATGGCATATAATCTTTTCGTACTCCGAAACCACTGCCTGTGGAGAATAGTGTTTTACCAACAATCCTTACATTACTCGCTGCCTGTTTTTTGATGCTGTAGTTTGCATAAGCAAAACTAGCTACCATTGCATCAACTTTGCCAAGTGATACAAAACTAATACCTGTTGCTATGTCTGGCACAGTAATAAAATCGATGTTAGGGTAATGCATTTTGATTTTATTCACATAGCCGTATTCTTGAATAATGGCAATCCTTTTATCTTTTATCTCAATCAGTCCTTCAATATAATTGTGTTCATCTGTCATCATGATAATTAAATCATTTTTATGAAATGAATTTGTAAAAACTAAATGTTCTCTAGAAGCATCTGTAGTTTCCGATAAAATATCTACTTTCAAATTTTTAGATAATTCAACTGACTCAGTCCATGTTTTGGTTGGGATGATTTTTATTTCTATTCCGATTAAATATTCAATTATTTTTAGGTAATCAGCTGTAATGCCGATGTATAAGTCATTGTCATCGAATGCTTCAAAAGGAAGCCAATCAGGATCTCCGGCAAACAACAATTGGGGATGTCGGCTAATCCACTGTTTTTCCTCATTTGTTAGATTGATTACTCTGATGTTAAAACCAAGTTTTTCATATATTTGTTTGATGATGTTGAAATCATCACTATCAAAACCGGTATAATTACTGAGTGATGGAATTAGTTCGCCAGCACTATTATCAAAACTTTTTTTATAATAGATAGTGACACTACCTACTTTCAAAGGATTTCCATCATTTGTGATATAGAGTGACTTTTTTATATTCGGTAGCGTATAAAAATATTTTTTATCTTCCATGGAGATTATATTTTCATTGCTTAGTGTAGATGCCTTTGTCAATGAAATGGTTTTGGTACTAGAATGCTGATCAAATATTTCAATATAGGCAATATCAGGGTGTTGAAAGAATTTCGACAAAACTTTCTTTAGTTGTTGAGACTTTTCATAAAAAAGAAAGTGCCCTGAGATATCAGAAATAAGTTGTGCATATTTTATCAAGGGCCGAATATCCATTTTAAGATAAAAGTCAACTATCTCCTGATAACGGCCATTCTGTTTTAGCTTTTTCAAACCACGATTAAAATCATCCCTTACATTTTTATCTCTAAATTTTATCCCGCTATTTGTAGCTAAGGGTAAAATATTATGGAATGTATATTCTTCCTTATTATTAAATTCATTTCTATACCATTTAAAAATCATTTTATCGACAACAATAACATCAATTTTTTTACTAAAAAACAAGCTATGCTGATCTTTTTGTGAAGATCTATCGTGATATGAGTGCTTTGCTATTCCGTCTTGAGGGTTAAAGTACCTATAAAAGGTTTTTCCAAGATCATTATAAGCGTTTTTCCATGATACAAAATCATATTTAGCGAGATCCTTAATTGAGTCTATATCTAATCCATCAGATTTTCGTGAAATTGCAAAGTCCTCATATAAGCTATATTTATCTGAGTAAAAACTACCATCATTACTGTTTGAAACAGAGGCAACCGCATCAAAAATTTGATTAGATTCTAATATATTTTCCATCCTTGACTTAGACATTTGATGCACATTAATTTCGTAACCTTGACTAGATAATATTTCTTTAACTAAATCTACTTCAATACCCTTAGAACTAGTTTTCCCGAACATATAGGGCGGTCGGTCAAAATGAAACGCAATATTTAGCACGTTGCTTTTTTGAGTATTATATATATTCGCTTGATTTTCCGAGGTAGAACCATTTGAATTAAGATTTTGATTAGCATGGGAAAATTGGTTGATTGAAAGTAATAACAATGTTGCTATTAATTTGTTAAATATTGTCATCTTATAGTAGTTCCTATGAATAGTAGTTCCTAAAAAGTCGAATTACTCGTCTGTACCACATCCAATGCAAGTACAAGATAGGCAGCCCCTATCTTGAAGACATTATATCGTTTGATTTTGAATACACCGAATCAGCCAATAATAATGAAAAATTACAGTTATTAATTTCTTTTTGGTTGATAAGCTACTTCTATTAATAGTCATATATAAAATATGGAGCGATTTTTACGTCCGCTATTTAATAGGTTTAGCTGGCCTACTGATTTTAATTGGGTATGGCCGCAGGCTGGTGTAAAGCATGCCAGCTTGTCTGAAGTAACCCGTATTAGCCAATGTAAACCTTCAAAGTTACCTTCAGTAAATAACGATATTAATAGATTAGGAGTTTTTACTTGATTAAGACTAATATAGAAGCAGACAATTTTTTCAGCATCCCTACTATCTGAGCTAGGTATTCTCACTGGGCATGGTTGAAACAACATCTTTGCTAGAGCTTTTATTGTTATTTTATTCATAATCCATTTCTTCACATGTATCATGCTTAATAGCTTAATAGCTTAATAGCTTAATAGCTTAATAGCTTAATAGCACTATTCTCGATTACGCGAATTTGACGCTCAGTGAAAACTTAACTGACTTGAGAAATTAATATATATAAAACAATCAAATACAGAAAGTTGCGGCTAATTTTCTATAAATCTCTTATCTTGATATAACACAATGATTCCATGTAGTTTTTCGGAGTATACCGGAAAATAGCTGAGCGCCAGATTAATGAAACCTAAGGCTATGTTTGAGGTAATTGTTGAGGCTGTATATAATATTAGCACTGATAATATGATCAGCACAGGAGCGGGATCATGGCTTATCTTTTGCCCGTTAGTTAAATAATGGAAGAATACTATTCAACTTACTTATAAAGATTTTAATACATCACAACATGGGTAATATTTTTGTGCAGATGCAGCACTCGAATTTTTTAATCACTTAGTGACTTTATTAAAAGACTTTAAATAATTTCATTTTTGAGGTTTAAGGTCAACGGAATTAAAAGCGGTTTCGACTGTGTCGAGTTTATTTCTTTTTGTGAAAAAAGAAACGTAACCAAAGAAAATAAAAATCATATTGCCGAAAGACTCCTCCGATATTTACAAAATTGGCGGCCGCTCGGGTGGACTGTCCATGGCCCAGCTTCGCTCTGCAAGATGGCCTGTCGCTACGCCAATTGAATAAATCACTCAGGCGGCAATACCAAGGTGATTCGTAGCTCTGTAAGTAGAATGTTTTAATACGTAGTCCTATTCCGATAAAAGTGAGTTTGATTAGAGATGATAACTACGATTTTGTCGTTCTGTGGGTATAAAAAGGGCCTGTCTAAAGTGTTTTAATATAAGTGAAGAATATCCAAAATTAATAGATCTCAAGGATACAGGGAAAATAATCAATAGAGTTAAGTGAGTGGATGAATTAAGAGGCATTCTTGTTATAATGTTTGCCTGTCCAAAACATATTAACACGCTAATATCCTTAAATAAATCACATCCAAACAGTGATTATTTGCGTACTATATTTATAGTAAGTGATCTCTGCATAACGAAGGGCGTGAAGATATGGCAGGGATAAAGTCTGTCAAAGAGTGGGGCCAGTGCGTTTCGCTGCTTGGGGATTGAGCCTATGTTTAACGTAGTATGATCAAATGCAGTTCTCATGCCCTTTGAGTAAGTTTTGTAAAGGTCACATTAAACAATTTTAATCCAAGATCAGCAAAATAGGTTTCATGCATGAATTACATTAAATCTGCAAAACAGTTCCTTTGGCCTGAGCTATTAATTTCTAATGAAAGTGCCTTGTGGATTATAGATTGTTATCGCTGGGCTCTAGATAATTTTGATAGTGATGAGTTTTATGAACGAACTCAGCTTATCCAGCCGGATAACCATTTTTTTCCCGGTGATGTTTCAAGTGTAGAAGAAAAAGCACAGAACATATTCAAGCACAGCTTGAAATATGCAGGGCTGGAACATTGGCCTATAAGATTACGGCATACAAATTTACAAAATCAGGTAAGGTTAGCGCCGTTTGGTTTAGAAAAAATAGAGCGTAACTCTCAAGCCTTAAGTGAAATTATAAATGCCCCGCACACTATTGATATCAGCTATAACCGCCAATTAACCTTAAAACCTGAAGATTTAGCTTCGCACTTCTCTCATATGTTTGCACAGCATCTATTAATGGAGGCTAGCCAGTCACCACCGGGGGGGATTGAATATGCTGTAGAAGCGAGTGAAGTATTAGCAGTATTCATGGGGTTTGGTGTTTTATTCTCCAACTCTGCTTATACCTTTAGAGGGGGCTGTGGTAGCTGTTATAACGCCTCAGCGAATCGACAAGCTTCATTATCTGAGAGCGAAATTTTGTTTGCTTTGGTGGTGTTTTGTCATTTGAAAAAAATAGACACTAAGAGTGCTAATAAAGGGCTGAAAAAACATTTAAAGTCATCTTTTACTATCGCTAGAAGGCAAGTAGAGAAAGTACTGGCCTCTGATGAGGCACTGACTTTAGCAGCACCTCAGTGATGAATTTAGTTTATTCTAGGCAATGTTAGGTAAAAGAAGGTAAGTAAGAGAATTTGAAAAGCGTTGTATGTCAATATTGTATGGCTGTAGGGGAGGGTGAAAGCATTGGCTTTCTTCACGGCTCCAAAATTCGCATGCCAATGTTGTGTAAGCGGGGAGGTTCTATGACAGGTGCTCGTTCGCAACAAATCTGTTACTTAGCCACACCTTCTAACCATTGTATCCCTAGAGTGGTTAGCAGGGCTTTTCTCTGTGGAGTTGACCAATCTACCCAACAAGACTTTAAGCAGCGACGCCAATGGATGCTAGCTAGATAGCTGAAATTGATGCTGTATTTTGTATCGATGTTTGTGCTTACTCAATCAAGTCTAACCATTATCATTTAGTGCTTTATATTAATAAAATACAGGTAGATAGTTTGAGTAACTTAGCGTTAAATACTTGCTTGTCCTAGATTTCTTTCTATTTAGGAGTTTATAGGTCTTTGACTAATTCTTCAGCCATCGTTTGCAGTTATTTATTGCTCATTAAGTTGCTAAAAATTATACCTTTTATATAAGTTATAGATTAAGAGCAGTTGCACAATAACTTTTTTACAGCCTCACATGAAAGAGCTGTTTTACTGTCTTCAAACTCTGCTGTACGGCCTAAATTAGGTATTATTTTATTGTTCTTTGCGCTGCTGCACTTTTATACTACTGCGTTTTGATCGTATAGTGCTATGTGTGTCGACACCAGCGCCTTAACAATGGACGGATTGATAGGCTTCGTAATGTAGTCAACAGCCCCTAGCTCAAGGCCTCTTTGCTCGTCAGCATCATGATTCTTTGCAGTGATAAAAATAATCGGAATTTTTGCAGTCACAGGATTCTTTTTTAGTTGCTGACAAACTTCATATCCATCCATTCCAGGCATCATTATGTCGAGTAGAATAATGTCGGGATGCGGTGTTCGATTGGCATTTAGAATCGCTTTATTACCATCTAAAGCTGCTTTCACTTTATATTCGGATTTTAGTATATGACTTAAGATATCAATGTTTTCAGGGGAATCATCAACTATTAATACAATAGCTTTTTTATTTGATTCACTCATAGCTGATTCCTTTGTTTTGCTGCTGTTTTGAGATTGGACAATATTTCAAGGCTTCTCTCAAAATCATATACTTCAATTGTGCTCGCAAGTTTGTTCAACATAATTGAATGCTTGGAAACCCCTGGTAACTGCTGTATTTTCCCGATGACAACGATGGCATCGGTATCATCGTCTTCAAGTAGTCCCTCTAGCTCGGAAAACAGTTTATGATATAGAGTTTGATTTAGATTACTGTCGTCACTGTTTTTAGTATTTGTCTCGCTTGGCAGGGCGCTCAATGACTCCAATACAACCGACAAATATATTGAAACTTCTTCTAGCAATATTTCAATAAAAGTTTCAGTAGCATTATCGCTACATGCTATCTCAAGCTTGGCTGCCACTTTTGCAACCTTTATCGCCCCGATATTTCCCGCACTGCCTCTTAAACTATGAGCACACCGCTCAGCGGTCTTTAGGTCGTCGTCACCCTGCGAAAGTTTGAATTTCTCGATAAAGTCACTTTGACTGTCTCTAAATTTAACTAACAACCTTTGGTATAGCTTTATGTTTCCTTGTGTCACTTGTAATCCGGCAGCAGTATCGATGCCTTCAAGTGGCGGTAAGCTCTGAGTGACAATATCTTGAGTATCCCTTTCTTTACTCAGCAAAGGCAGAGGCTGTTTGGGGGATATCCACCGCGCCATTATTTTGAACATATTGGCCACATTAATAGGCTTGGCAATATGGTCATTCATTCCAGCATCAAGAACTTTCTCTTTGTCACCTGCCATGGCATTTGCCGTCATGGCAATAATCGGTAAGTTTTGATACTTATTAATTTTCCGAATAGCCTTTGTTGCTTGATAACCATCCATAACTGGCATTTGGCAGTCCATTAAAACACCATCGAAGTCTTGTTCTTGTAATTTTGTTAGGGATTCAGCGCCATTTACAGCCAGAACGGCAGTTAAGCCATTACTATTGAGCAATTCCAGCGCAAGTTCTTGGTTTACTTCGTTGTCTTCAACTAACAATATTTTTGCGCCGGCAAGACTTAAAATGGCGGCACGGGACTCCAATTGGCGAGTTTTACCTCGCCTCTCAATTACAACGTCTTTCCCAATAGACCTCATGATCGAGTCTAGAAGGGTAGAAGAGGTGACCGGTTTGGTTAGAAACCCACTAATATTTACGTTTTGGGATGCAAGTCCTGCTTCATCACGACCATAAGCTGTCACCATTATAATAGGGGGTGCGTCAGTATATGCTGTTTGAATTGCATGAGAGGTGGCGATTCCGTCCATGCCGGGCATCATCCAGTCCATTAATATAAGTTGAAAAGGATCGGTGTCGATCGCTTGTTCAATTAAGCTCAGCGCCGCGGCTCCGCAGTGAGCCTGTCCAACCCGCAATCCGTAACTTTTTAGCATGGCACTAAGTATTTCTCGCGCCGAAGAATTATCATCAACCACCAGTACCCGAATTTTCCCCAACTCTTGCGAAACCTGAAGAGGCAGCTTTTTATCTGTCGATTGTTTGCCCAATAAAGAAGTGAAGATAAAATTACTGCCCTTACCTTTCTCACTATCAACCCAAATTTCTCCTCCCATCAATTCCGCTAGGTTTTTGCTAATCGTCAGGCCCAGCCCGGTACCGCCGTACTTTCGGCTGGTTGAAGTGTCAGCCTGTGAAAATGCTTCAAATAATTTATCGACCTGCCCAGGAGTCATGCCAATACCTGAGTCTTGAACGCAAAACTGGATTAATATCGATTCATCTGTATCTTCTATTACGCAGACAGAAATGGTCACATCTCCCCCTGCATCGGTAAATTTGACCGCATTGTTGCCAAGGTTAACTAGAATTTGCCCTAGACGTAATGGATCACCAATAAGCGCAGTCGGTATGTCGGTTGGGATTTGGTACATCAGTTCCAAACCTTTTTCTTCTGCTTTTAGACCAATTAAGTTAGTGAGATTTTCAAATACATCTTCCAGGCGAAAATCGATTTCTTCAACATCCAGCTTACCCGCTTCGATTTTAGAGAAATCCAGAATGTCGTTGATTATTCCCAATAACGATTCACCGGAGCGATTCACCTTTTCAATATAGGTGCGCTGTTTCTGGCTAAGGTCAGTTTGCAGCGCCAGATAGGACATACCTATTATTGCATTCATCGGGGTGCGGATTTCATGACTCATGTTGGCTAAGAAGTCACTCTTGGTTTGATTTGCAATATCTGCAAGTTCTTTTGCGTTACGTAGTTGTTCGGTACGCTTGAACACCTGACCTTCAAGATTGTTGCTGTGCTCCTCTAAAGCTTGGTTTTGTGATTCCAGTTCAGCCAGTAGATTTTTGCGGCTTTTATGTTGAAAAAAAGAAAGAGAAGATTCCATATGCTTGCGAAGGTAGTTAGCTTGCTGCGAGTTAAGGTGAAAATAGAGCAGTAGATGATAGTTATTATCCTGCGGGACTTTTTGCTTAATTGTCTCAAAAATACTGGTGTTAGCAGTAGAGTAATCGACACTTGAGTCCGATTGGAAATCGAACACAAGTTGGTAACCTTTGCTGTTTTCCTCAAAGTCGATACATAAACTGACGTCATTTGTATCGGCAATAATACTCTTACCAAAGTCTGAAAAGCAGGCTGCCAGTTGTGTTGCTCTAATGTCTCTGATACCGATGGATTTGGCATGCTTCAGCAGCTTAGCACGCAGTTCATAAACTGATTGTAGGCTCGATAACTTAAAGTCTTCTAGTATTACCATTATTTAGAACCCTATTACCCAACATGATGCATCGTCATAACATTTACCGTAGGACTTAAGTAACATTTCGACCACTGATGCAGGATTGTTTTTTAGCAGCGACCTGTCACAATGACTATAAAATCGTTCCTTTATTCCATCGCTGATGACGAATATCTTGTCGCCAGCCATTAATTTTTCGGTTTGAAGAAGAGGGGTTCGCATTCTCGCGCCAATCATTCCATCTTGAAATACAAATGATTTATCATTATTACCTATAATATAGGCACTTATATTACCAACTGCGGCAAATGAACATTCACCCTCCTCAAAATTAATATAGGCAAGACCAACAGCGGCTCCGTCGCAAGGTGCGATAGCATTGTGGGCATCATTGAGAAGCCTTAGGATGTCAGAGTGATTGTTTTTCTCTATGTATCTTTTTATCCTCAGTGATATTGCATGGGCCTGTAGTCCATGACCCAGGCCATCAGCTATTCCTACTACGACACCACTGTCGAGTGCAAAACTAAAAATAGCATCGCCGCTGACTTTTTGCCCCTGACAAGGTCTATTAACACCAGCAACTCGGCCATCTACTGAGTTTATTACAACCATAATAGAGCCCTAACTTGAGTTCCATTGCCTACGTCAGAGCTAATAGAAAACTCATCTACCAAACGATTGGAACCAGGCAACCCCTGCCCCAAGCTACCTCCGGTGCTAAAATTATCCTTCATCGCGCAATTTATGTCGGTAATACCAGGACCATTGTCTTGTGCCATTAACTCTAATCCCGACCGTCCTCTGTCCCATTTTTGAGTGACTATCAGACGCCCTTTTACGGCATATTTGAGGATATTTCGTGCCAGCTCCGAAGCCACTGTCAAAAATTTAGCGGTTTGTATTTCGTTAAATCCGAATTCAGTTGAAACACCTTTTATGTGTAACAATGCCAGCTGAAAACTGCTTTCATTATGTATGTCATATTCATGTGTTTGCATCGGGTTACTTTAATTCATATTCAAATTGATTTTTGCGAAAGCATCTTCAATGTTCAGTGCAATCGTGTAATTAATCTTCCCTATGTCATGTTCGACTAGGGAAGCAACAACGCCTGGCCGCAATCCAATGATAATAGGTTGAACTCCCATGAGTGAAACCATGCCCATTACCTGACAGACCTTTTGGTATTCATCGAAGTCCATGAGTTCCAATCCTGACAAATCCATGAGAAGGTGTTCAAATTTGTCTTGTTTTACACGATCAAGCACATCGGATTTGAATTTTTCAATCACATTAGGAGTTAATGATACTTGGACCGTCGCAAGCAGTGCTGTTCGAATCGCATTTAACACAATATAATTGCTGTGCTCTTCCTCTGGCATTGAATTAATTACGGGCAAAGTCGACACCTAATGAATTAAAAGCCATTTCCAAAGCATCTCGTAGTGTAGAGGTTGTTGACATACTGCCAACGTCGATACCCAATTCAATAATTGTCTGTGCTATAGCAGGTGAAATGCCCGAAACCGTGCAATCGCAGCCCATTAGCTTGGTTGCCTTGGTGATTTTGATAATGTGATTAGCGACCGCAGTGTCAACTACTGCGACGCCGCTAATATCTAATATAAGGATCTTAGAACGAGTTTCAGAAATCTTTGATAATATTGAATACATCAGCTCTTGAGCGCGTTTTGAATCGAGTATTCCTACTATAGGTAACATCAGTACGTCATCCCAGATAGAAGTAACGGGAGTAGACATTTCCATCATGGCTCTTGTTTGAGCTTCGCTTTTCTCACGCGTCATAAGCGCATAACTATCAGCGACAATAGCTGTTTCAAAATGGATTAACTTAGTCAGTGCAGTAATACTCTGGATATATTCTTCATTTTTCATACTTCCATCATAAAGCTCTGATGTGAATGCCAACAAACTCTTATTCATGCCGCCGAAATAAGCGGATAAACTAAGGCCAATTTTCGCATGGGATTCGCCTAACTTCCGTCTTGAATTTAGGTATTTCTCATCAATATTAGCTTCGAAAAGTTGCCTCCAATACAAAACTTGCATCTTCTGAACACGAACAAGTCTATCTTCGTCTAAAAAAAATTCTTCGTATTCGGGAAGTTTTCTAAGCCAGCTGTAGAATGTGACGATATAACTGTCTAATTTGGGTACTACGATTTTTCCATATGCCCTGACAGTCGACAAAGTTTCATCCGTAATTTCGTAATTTAGTAACAACCTTTTTAATGTTTCCATTTCATCTTCCGAATTATATGCAGCATAAAAATCGCTAGAATGACTATTGTTGTCAACTTATTGGATATAATCGCTATGCTTATTGAAAGAAGAAAGTAAGCGCGACAAT
>Ga0209395_1006128_pt1 | contig 13177 bp, 9 predicted proteins | sample GOMGulsemesocosm_3_FD_184635 | JGI IMG/M metagenome (GOLD analysis project Ga0209395, IMG submission 184635) | Methane-oxidizing microbial communities from mesocosms in the Gulf of Mexico - GOM9D Gulf of Mexico (SPAdes) (version 2) | ecosystem: Environmental > Aquatic > Marine > Cold seeps... | reverse complement strand
ACCGTAATGAAAAGACTCTTCAATGCCCGCTTCAAGTAATATTTCACCCGCACGACTTTCCGCGCTGTAACCGTCCATTTCAGCAAACTCACTTTCTAGATCGCCAACACGCATACCATCCGCTTCGCTCATTTCAGCTTGCGCGTAAATGCTGTCTCGCTCTTGTTTCACTTTCCATAACGCAACATCCCCCATGATCACGGTATCAATCACGCTATATTGTTCAAACGCGAACTGATCTTGGCTTAAGGTACCTACTTTATTGCCGGTAGAAATAGAGACATTTCCTGAGGTAGGTATTAATTCGCCAGTGAGAATTTTCATGAAAGTAGATTTTCCACAACCATTAGCACCGATTAAACCATAACGGTTACCGTTGCCAAATTTAGCAGAGATGTTTTCAAACAAAGGCTCAGCGCCAAATTGCATGGTAATATTCGATGTAGTGATCAAGAGATATTCCTAGATTTTTCTAATGGCTTTGAATGATAATTTGTTAAATACTAAACTGTTACTGAGTACAACAACACTCAAAATAAGGTCGCGTAGTATACAGCAATAGCGGCAAAGCCCCTACTGAATATTTACTGTGATGGGTTAATATCAACAATTATCTGGGAATAAGGTTGATAAGATTGGTTTAATCGGTTTTAGGTGCGCATGTTATTAAGTAAACCGTGCTAAGCCTTGGGCAAGCTGATGGTCATTTTCAAACCACCTTGGTTGAGGTTTGCGGCAATAATATCTCCGCGAATAGCGGCAAGTTGACGCTTAGCAAGCGCTAAGCCTAACCCAAAACTACTCCCGTCGCGCTCACGAGATTTATCAACACGGAAAAACGGCTTAAAAATAGTAGTCAGTAAATCACTTGGAATACCTGGCCCTTCATCGCAAATAATCACTTGGTATTGAGTTAAATTATCAATTAGAGCAATCGAGACTGTTTTCCCTATTGGGGTATAACGCAGTGCATTGCGTAGTATATTTTCAATCGCCTGCCCGGCTGCTCTATGACTGGAGTTTTCAATAATGGCACTATTGGGCAGTTTACTAACGATGTCTTGCTCAGGAAATTCAAAGCGGGCATCGTCAATCAAGACATCAAGTAAATCAATGAGCTCTATCGATTCTTGTTTCAACTGTGGTTGTTCGTTTTCAAGCCATGCTAACGTGAGCGTGTCTTCAACTAATTTGCGAATATGTTTTGATTCTCGATTAATTCGGTTGAGGTTATCTCCCCCCTCACCTTCATATTTTGCGGTAGCTAGGGCGATATCAAGTCGAGTTAACGGTGTTCTTAATTCATGAGAAAGATCGGCGATCAATTGTCGTTGGCTCACAATTTGCTCACCAATACGTGCGGCCATTTGATCAAACGTTTCGGCGAGCTCTGAAAACTCGTCACTACGTTTACCCATCATTTTCTTTGCCCTGACATCAAAATTGCCACGGCTAAAATTGTGTGTGGCCAATTGTAATTGACGCATTGGTTTAATGATATGGCGATATAGCACAAACGATAACAAGGCTAAGAGAATCGCCGGTAAAATAATTTGAAACGTCACTTTGGTATAACGCCAATAAGTACCCGGTCGCATTCTATCAGGTAATTGAATTAAAAAACTGACCTGCTGATCAGTAAATGGCACCGACATTACAGGGTTAGCGGCAAAATATAAATGTATTTTCCAATCAACACTTCGCCCTAAGATATTACCCTTATAATAGTCAGGGCTTATAGTACTACCAACTTCAAAGTCGATTTCATACTTAGCAATAGCGAGCCAGGTATTCTCTTGCTGTTTCAGGTTTTCCACCCATTGATTCAACGAAACGAGATCACCGGCATTATATAGTTGTTCTGCTTCTTTTCCCCAAGCGGTTAATTGGTGGCGATCTTCTACCGCTAAATAGCTCATTCCTTCTTCGGTTCGAGAGGTTAATAAATTAATGAGATAAAATAGTGCCACCACGCCAGTGGCAATAATGAGGCATAATTTCCAAAATAGTTTACGGCTCATATCACGCAGTACCCTTTACCATGACTGGTTTGTAGCCTATCTCCGGGTCCTTTGGCGTCATTTAATTTACGGCGAACGCGGCTTAAATGCATGTCTAAACTACGATCGTAAGCGCCAATAGTACGATTTAAGACTTTTTGATACAAATACGCCTTAGTGAGTACCTCGCCTTGATGTAACAATAACTCCCACAATAATTTAAACTGTATGCTGGTAAATTCTAGCGAAACGTCATCAACAAGCACACGTTGTTCATGACTATTAATAACTAAGTTATCCAGTACTAATTCTTGTGACGTTTGCTCTGTTTGGCTGTAATGACTACGCCTAAGTAACGCCTCAATCCGTAACAATAACTCAGTAGTGCTAAAAGGTTTGGCAACATAATCATCTGCACCATGGCTAAAGCCCTTAATTTTTTCTTGCTCGGCATCTTTGGCGGTCACCATAATAACGGGGATTTGGCAGGATTTACGTAACATTTTTAACAACGAAAAACCATCACGCTGCGGTAACATTACATCCAATAAAATTAAATGGTGCTGTTGTGAAGACGCTCGTAATAGCCCGGTTTCACCGTCGAAACACTGCTCAACATTATAACCTTTGGCTGTCAGTAATTGGGTTATTTGCTCATTGAGAATATCATCATCCTCTATGACTAATATATGGGTATTGTGCATAAATGATTAACCGTTTTATAAATAATTCAGTGGGTATTAATATACTTCAGAGATAACGTTGATCGTTGCTTTCGCGTTACGTTATTAATTATACGACAAGACAGCTTATAGGTAACTGTTTTATATGTCATTATTTTGATAGACATTAAGGCGTTTCACTACACTCGAGCATATCTGCAATAGCGTTTAAGTAGAACGGCTATATAGCCCGCTGCTTATTACTTTGCTTACCTCCTTATTTACTATCGCCAAAAAGTACAATGTCATGGTGATCATTCCACAGCGGATACTTAGCCATGACTTTGGTAAACATTGGGCTTTGTAGATAATTATTCAGCCATTGTCTTACTTTTGGATAGGGTGACTGTAAATACCACTGGCGCTCTACTCGTGAAAACTGGCGAATAAATGGCATTAACGATATATCGGTAAGGCTTTCGTGATCTGACATTAAATAGCAGTGCTGTGTTAGCCTATCCTCTAAGTCGCTCAGGTAAACTTCACACACTTGACGGCACTGCTCAATATTGTTTTCTCGATAGCGCTTCGCACATTTATATTGCTCTAAACACGTTTTAAACTCATCATCGAACTGTTGAATTAACGCTAACATGTCAGCTAGCATATTTTTATCCGTTGCAGAGTTAGACAAAAGTAAATCGTTAGGATCACTACGTTTAAGTGCCCACAGCATAATATCAAGACTTTCATCTAATACGGTATTATCAGCTAAGATCACTACCGGCACCGTACCTTTAGGGGAAGCGGCTAGCATGTCGTCTGGTTTGTCACTCAACACGACATCACGTAACTGCACCCCCTGTTGCGATTTAAATATAGCGATACGTGCACGCATGGCATAAGGGCAATTTCTTAACGAGTAGAGAATGGGTAACTCGGTATTGTTAACGTTGTTTTTACTACTTTTTTCCATAATTTCAGGTGTTCGCTTAGTGTTTTATCCATACGCTATTGCGCATAACGGGGCAATTTACTGCAAATTTAGCTACTTTAACGGTATTCAACAGTGAAATATATGAGTAAACTGCCACCTTTTAAAGATAACCACCGTATAAAGTTGTAAATATGAGTCCTAAAATTGAATTATTAGCCCCTGGTGGCGATGTTGATGCCATTAAAGCCGCCATTATTGCGGGTGCCGATGCGGTGTATTGTGGTTTAGATACCTTTAATGCGCGTAATCGTGCCGCTAATATTTCTTTTGAGCAACTGGTTGGTATTATTAGGTTAGCGCATCAATATGATTGCCAGATATTCTTAACCTTAAATATTGTTATTTTAGAGCGTGAATTCAAATCACTCGCTAAGTTATTAAGTAAGTTAGTGAACACCACACTTGATGGCGTTATTGTACAAGATTTAGGCTTACTCTATATTCTTAAAAAACACTTCCCTAGCTTAGATATTCACGCTTCAACTCAATTAACTACTCATAATATTGGTCAAATACCTTTCCTTAAAAAGTTAGGCGCTTCGCGTGTAAATTTATCTCGTGAGTTAAATTTACGCGAAATAAAAACCATAAACACCGTAGCACAAGCAGAAGAGGTGCTCACTGAAGTGTTTGTGCATGGTTCATTATGTGTGGCATTTTCAGGCTTATGCTACTCAACCTCAGCCAGTGTAGGTAATTCAGGTAACCGAGGGCGTTGTAGCCAAGCGTGTCGTGAAGAGTATGAAACAACACCATCAGGCAATAACTTTCCGCTTAACATTAAAGATAACTCCGCCTTTTTTGATTTACCTGCATTGATCGATGCCGGCGTACATTCTTTTAAAGTAGAAGGACGCATTAAAGGCGCAAGTTATGTGCACACTGTGGTGGATAGCTTTCGCAAACAAATCGACGGCTATTTAGCAACGGGCGAGCTATTAGAAAACGGCGAGCGACTTTATAAAGTATTTAATCGCGATCTGTCTAATGCCTTTTTACGTGGTGATTTAAACCAGTCAATGTTTATTGAAAACCCACGCGATAACTCTAAAAATCACGCTATAGATAAAAGTAATGCCATTTCGGTGGTACAAATCCATGAGGTTGAAGAAAATCTTAGCCAAGAAAAGTCGCAAATAACCGCCACAGTTAACGATAAAATTGCCTACCTGAGCATAGAGAAAATTCCACTTTCATTGCATTTTTCTGGCGACGTTGGCAGCCCCTTAACAGTGACGGTTATCACCGAAGACTATGTTGACGGCAAAACAAAACCAGTGCAAAACAGCCATATTTTTCACTCTCGCAATGCGTTGATTGCCAGTGAAAAATCATGTGTAGATACTGCAGCCATTGAGAAACGCTTCAAAAGTTTCAATAATGCCGAATACCACCTAGTTAACCTTGATACTAGTGCAATACCAAGTGGTGTTAGCATTCCTTTTAGTCAATTAACGACTCTGAAAAAAGATATTGCGGCATTACTTAATAACGATACCCCAGTCATTAGCGAAGTTGTATTGCCAAAACTTGAACGTCATCATAAAGTAATGCCTACTGAAAACAGCGATGATAATAAAACGGCTAAAAACGCAGCTTTATCTATTTTAATTTGCGATGAACAAGATGCATCGTTACTTGATAGCACCGATGCCGATATTTATTTTAAATTACCTGATGCCTATAAACGTGGCTGTACTAAATATGTTGATTTTTTCAACGCCAACCCACGTTTAATTCCGTGGTTCCCTTCAGTACTCATTGGTAAAGATTACGACGTTGCGGTTAATATACTTGAGCAAGTAAAACCAAACTTAATTGTCACTAACAATACCGGTATCGCAAATAGAGCCTTTGAACTTGGCATAAAATGGATTGCCGGTCCGTTTTTAAATACCACTAACTCGTACGCATTATTAGCGATGAAAGAAGCATTTGATTGTAGCGGCGCTTTTATTTCTAATGAAATCAATAATCAGCAAATGAAAACCATTGCTCGTCCTGATAACTTTAAATTGTTTTATAGTATTTATCATCCAATTTTGTTGATGACCAGCAGACAGTGTTTCTTCCAGCAAAGTGTTGGCTGTGAAAAACCGCGTATTGATAATGGTTGTATGCTTTCTTGTGATAAATCAACCAGCATTACTAACCTTAAAGGGATGTCGTTTGCGATTGATAAACAAAAAGCGGGCTACCCAAGTATTTATAACCAAGATCAATTTTTAAATACCGAGATTATCAAAGATCTTGCCCATTATTACGATGGTTTTATGATTGATTTAACGAACATTGGCGCTGGCGATAAAGTGCCACCAAATAAGCTTGAGCTGATCAAACAATTTGAGCAATTATTAAGTCTTGATAAAGAAGCCCTAACAAGCCAATTGAATGAGCAAAGTGTGGTTCATCAAATGGTACCGGAATCAACTAATGACCAATACCACAATGGGCTTTAATAAATAACCGTCCTATTTACTCGGCTGTAATACTAATTTCAGCTGAGTAGCCCACATTCGGTCAACATAACTGCCACGATCAAACCGGTGTTAATTACTAAAAGTTAAACTTAACATTTAGTAATTAACATATGTTTGATCGACAATGAGCGACGTTTCATCGCGCGCGACAACATCAGTACTTCCCAAGTCAACTTTCACGCTAACCATCTGAATAACAACAACGTTCTTGCTACTCTAAATTATTTATTCTTTAAATATCTTTAAGCACGCTGATAATCCCACGCTCTAAGCCGATATAAGTCAACGGTAGCGTTACCAAAATGTGACAACACGGTATTTCATCATCTAATCAACTGATAATTGTACAAAAAATAATCACACTTTTCATATTGTCTTCTATACTAAATAAATAACAAATTATACCAATGGAATGGTAATGGCGAGCAAGGATGCTTATCAAAAAAATATATTTAAATATCAAGTATATATCATTGTGATTGCGGTTGCCTATATCGGCCCGTTATGTAACCTCTTCTACCTCTCTGCCAATATTTCCTTTAGTCAACTGAGCTTAATTGAAACAACCACGATGCTTGTGTTGATCTTTCTTGAGGTGCCCACCGGTGCCCTTGCAGATTTAATTGGGCGGATAAATAGCATGGCATTAGGCTGCTGCTTGATGGGCGTCGAGTTTATTCTCATTGGGGCTGGTTATGATTTCGATTTCTTCATCTTAGCCGCATTAATAGGTGGTGTTGGCATTTGCTTAGAATCTGGCAACATCACGGCACTGTTATACGATTCATTGAAAAAGCTCGCTAAGGAGCAAGAATTTAAAAAATACATCGGCCAAAGTCGAGCGATTGCCCAAATTGCCTCAGCATTATCAGGTATTGCCGCCGGCTATGTGTACAGTATTGATAAGACCCTTATTTTTTATATCAGTGGCATACTGCTTATCGGCTTAGGCTGCTACAGCCTGACGATGACCGAAACGGTCACTTCAGTAAAAAAAATAAGTCTTAGCCGAAAAACATCCGTTAACTCAAAACCGATTAATACAAAACCAGTTAATGCAAAGCCGCTAAAGATAAAGTCTCTACACAAAAAACCACTCTATTTATTAATTTGGCGACAGTGTTTAAAAAGCTATGTTTGCTTGAAAGCCAATAAGCCTCTAGCTTGGACTATTATTATTTCGTGCTTATTAACCACAACCGCTCGTGCTAACTGTACTTTACTGCGGACGCCAATCATGGAAGGTTTACTCGATGATATTTCACATTTAGGCTTTATCATGGCCATTGGGTTAAGCATTAGCAGCATCGTTAGTTGGTATGCGCATCAAGTTATAAACAAAATTAATGAGCAATATATCTTTGTCATTTATACGCTAAGTATTGCGCTAGTATTTATTGGTGTGGGGTTAAGTGATGACTTATGGATCATCGCTTTTATGATTGCGATGTGTGTATTAAACACTGTGCAATCTATCTCTTTTAGCGATTATTGCCATCGTCAATTCCAGTCAAAACAACGAGTAACGTTAAATTCATTTGTGGAATCATACCGCTCTTTTATCAGTATCTTTACCTTGCTCGGTACGGGCATATTAGCAGATACCTACGGATTACATGTTAGTTCATTGCAAGTTGGTTTTGTGGTGTTAGCGGCCTGCGCCATTTACTTGTGCGTTAAAGTCATACAAAAAACCAAGCGCCTGTTGATTAATCATCATGGCTTAACATTGCCAACAAATATTACTGAGCTAAAGCCAAGGTGATAAACGCTTTAGCTGGTAACGGTTTAGCCCAATAATAGCCTTGGCCATACTCACAATGTAATTGCGCTAACATTGCTGCAGCAGCTTTACTCTCAACCCCTTCGGCAACATTACTGATCCCTAAACTGCGACTCATGTTGATGATCGCTTTAACAATCAATAAGTCGTGCTCATTATCATGTATATTTTGCACAAATGAACGGTCTATTTTTAAGGTAGTCACATTAAATTTTTTTAGGTAGCCTAAATTAGAATAACCCGTACCGAAATCATCAATGGCGAACGTAATACCCTTACTATGGAGCTGCTGGATCTGATTTTGAATATGAGCAATATCATCAATAATCATCGACTCAGTAATTTCTAACTCTAAATAATGCGGTGATAACTGATGTGCTTGTAGTGCTTTTAAAATAATTTGCGGTAAATTTCCTCGCCTAAAATCGACTGAAGATAAATTAATGGCAATATTTAAATGATCTAAGCCTTGCGAATGCCAATGTGCACACGTTTTACAGGCTTCATTAATAATCCATTTGGTAATATCAACAATAATGCCTGACTCTTCGGCAATAGAGATAAACTTGTCGGGTGTTACTAAGCCTTGCTCTGGGCTGTTCCAACGAATAAGTGCTTCAGCGCCAGTAATAAGGTTAGTGTTAAGATCAACTTTCGGTTGATAGTATAATTCAAACTCATTATTAGTTGCTGCTGACTTTAATGATTTAAGCACTTGGTACTTGTTATCTTCTGTTGAAGTCATGCTTTCATCATAATAATAAAAACTATTTATACTATGGTTCGTTGCTTGATGCAGCGCTAAGTGCGATTTTTTCCGTAACACCTCAATGCTATCACCATCAAATGGAGCGAGTGAGATCCCAAGCGAAACAAACAGTTCTATTTCATAACCATGAATATAAAAAGGTAAGCTACAAGCTTGTAAAATTTGCTCTTTTATTTTGCTACGAGCTTGGTGAGTGCGACATAACTTCACAAAAACAAATTCAATGCCTTGAAACCGATAGACATAATCATCGGATTTTTTTAATGACAATAATCGTTGTGCTAATTGCATGATTAGTGCGTCACCAACATCATGACCCAGTGAGTTATTAATGCTACGCAAATTATGCAAATCTAAGGTCATAAATGACACGGTATGGGTGGAGGTTGGTAGCGTATCAAATAATCGCTGTATATCTTGTTTACATATTCGCTCATTAGGTAGTTCAGTTAGGGTGTCATAATTAATTAATTGCGATGTGTGTGTTAATTGTTGAGTGAGTAATTTATTCTTATTCTTTAAAATTAGCTGAGTTGTGCGCACTCTTTTAACGTAAATAAAACTCAGAATCGAAAAGAATGAAAATAATATAATAACGTCAAAGCCTTTTAGAATAAAAGATTGCGCTAAAGTATCATCCATCACAATTAAATTTAGTCTATGTGCATAAATAAAAAATAAGATTACCACCTGAATAAAAAATATCAGCGGGATAGATAACAACGAGGAGCCTAAAAATAGCGCTAATAAAATAATAAAGGGGAACGCAATAATAGCGGTACTGTATAAGCCCTGATTTCGCCACGCTAAGTACGTAGCTAAAACGGTTAACAGCCAGAGTACAATACCTATAGCAATATTGACCGTATCACTTTCAGACCAATAATAAAGAAAGATCACCAGTAACACACTAACCAATAACGCTATCTCTACTTCATCTAACGGAGAGAATAAGAGTTCACTCACCAATAACAACAGCAAGCAAATGTTAATAAAAACCAAAGAGAACTTCAATTGATTAACTTGCCTTAAGCTACTGCTATTTGAGCCAACCGCTGTATTTAACATTACGGCGTACCGCCAGCTTGCGGTAATGCTTGATACAAACAGAAAAAGTTATCCGCATTATGGCGTTGTTGCTCTTTGGCTGAATACATTGCTTTATCGGCGCTTTCGACCAGTTCTTTTAAACAAAGATGATCATCAGGAAAAATCGCCCCCCCCATTGAGGCACTAACGCTCAAGCTAAGCTCGAGTTTATTAATATAGATTGGCGTCTCAATATGCTCTTTAATTTTATGCGTTAATTCCTCTAATGACGATGACAAAATATTAGGGAGAACAATGACAAATTCATCGCCCCCCCAACGTGATAAAATATCACGCCTGCGTAAGCCCTTAGTCAATTGGCTAGCAACATGCATGAGAATTTCATCGCCCACTTCATGACCGTGAATATCATTAACAGGCTTAAACTTATTTAAATCGAGTAAAATCAAACTGAATGGAGTGTTAGATTGGATCAAAGTGCTTATTTTTTGCTCTGCCCCTCGTCTGTTTAATAATTGGGTTAATTCATCGGTTCTGGCTTTTTTATCGAGCTTTTCTAATTGAAGTTTCCGTTTGGAGATATCATGTAAGGTAATTTGATAATGCTCTCGGTAATCCTCAGAAATAGACGAGGTCACAATGGTATGCATCCAAATGGGTTCATTGGTACTATTATTGACTAATTGAAACTCACCCGATGCAATCTCCTCATGGCCAAATGCCACTTCGACCACATGATCAAATTGATTAGATTCAACAAAGATCTCGCGCAAATATGGACCATAGGACTTCTTCAATGGCATATTTATCCGAGTTAATAACAGAGAAAATGCTTGGTTATATAAAAGGATATTGCCTTTGGGCTCGGTTAACACAATAGGCGAAGTTGAATTTTCAAATAAGGTTTTAAAATGCTGACTTAGCCGCTCAACTTCTGCTCTTAAATTTCTTTCTTTTTCGAATTGATACTCCGTTTTATCCAATAATAAATTAACATCAACCACGAGGTTGCCAAGTTCACTTCGGGTATGATACTTAGGGATTTTTAAGCGTTCATCCGTACCTGGCACGATAGTATGTAGCCGTTTTTCAATCACGAGAATAGGTTTAGTTATTTCAACATAAGCAACCACGATAACAATCAAGGTAACAATAGATGCTTGGATAAAAATAGCTAAACTGTTATCAAAACTGATCTGTTCAGCAATAGCTTGAATATGTTTTATATTTGGCGAAATAGTTAAGGTACCAACAGAGCGCTCAGCTTCAAAGGGGGAAAATATTATGAACTCAATACTCTCACCTGTGGTGATATGATTCTTAGATCTAACCACGACATCACTCGCCTTAATCTCAACACTCTTCACTATATCGTTAGAAACAAGACCATTAACGACTTCAGTCACTAATTCTTTATCAGCTAAATAGGTCGCTATTGACGCCGTTGAAGATACCGTAGTTTGTAACTGCGCTATCTTTTGCTTGCCCATCTCAAGCTCATTCAAATAGATAATACGATAAAAAATTTGAGTCGACAAAAAGCCAACCACAGCGGCAGAGAAAATAACTACAATCGCAAGGCGAATAACTAAACCGGCTTTATTCATTAAAGCGATACACTATTTTAAGGTTGTCGGTTAGCATTGATTCAGGGATGTAGCCGATAGCATTTTTATTACCGGCAATATAACTAACCATGCCTTCACTAGATGATTTTTCTATCGGCGGTTTCGCCCTGCCGGTGAAGCGAATTCTTGACCAATACGCGTTTACACTCGCTAAAGATCGCCCGACCAGTTTTTGATAAAATATCTGTTTGGCCACTTGCTCACTGGCTAAATCTACGGCAATAGCTTTATTACCGTTAGGAAACGCAACATATTTTCCCATAAATAAATCGATAACTTGTGACCGGGTCATTTTTTGAGTTGGATTATCTTGATGAACAACAATGACCACATCTTCAACATGATTGTCATTATCTGCGAAAGCGTATGAGCAGCATACCGTTAATGCTAATGCTAATAGTAAGCCACAAGCGTTAATGTCTGCATATAATCTATTCATAAGGTAAAACTCACACTAAACATGACTATATTGATGGTATCTGTAGAAAAATCTCCTGAGTTATTCAGCCATAAAGTCCCTCCCATGTCATCAATATGGCTATGATTCCATTGTAGTGATGAGGAAATATTTGCGCTGATATCCCAGCGCCAACCTAATGACTGTGTTTGTTGGCTCGAGGTATAGAAACTATTAAGTACCGTAACGCCTGTTATCAACTCTGGAATTAACTGCTGTTGTACTCCTGGCTCAGTAAACATATACGGATCTGTGTCTGTAAACGAATAGACTCCATAGAAAGTATGAGCTCCCATCATGTAAGCTAAACTTGCATAACCACTGACAATAGTTGGGATGAGCTCGCTGTCACTTGAGGATATATAAGATAATTCAGCACTGAGCAAGTACCTGCCTAGATAACCCTGAGCACTAATAGAGCTATACTTTGGCGTTTTTCCTTTAGCAATCAAATGTTGGCTAAATGCTGCAGCACCGGGCCAAATAAACTCAGGGAGTTGCGCTACAGCATCAATAAGCTGCTGGTTTCCTTCACTTTCACTAGCAATGGTAGCTTGGGTATGTTGTGCTTGGAAACTCCAATCAACACCAGAATAGTTAACTATTAAACCATAAATATCTTTGACATCTAACGAGACCGGGCCTGCTATCGATGAAACAACAGTGTCTGCTTGCCCAGTAAAAAATTTGGTGCGAATTATTCCTTCATTAAAAGGAATACTATAGGAAACATCAACACCATCAACGGTTCTAAAAGGAAGAATACTGTAAACTTCATTTGGGGGCACAGCCCAAGTATAGGCAACGCCAATATCACGAGATGCTGAATGTAGAAAAATATCAGGAGCAGTTCTACCAATCCGTATTTGCCAATTAGCGGTTGGTGAATAGCGTAAAAAACTTAAGGTTAGGTACTGCTTAAATTCTGATTTAGCAACATCTCTGAGCACCACTTGTCCAACAAAATCAAGATCTGCAGTTAATGATGCATCAAGCTGCACACCAAATAACGAATGATTTAAAATATCGAGTTCATCAGCCAGTACACCTTGGTGGTAACTAACATCACGACGATAGGCCAGACGCTCTGAATCAGACACAACTAAGCCTATAGTGCCAAAAGCGCTTAACTGAATATTGTCATTAGCAGTACTGCCAGTACTGATTAGCAACAGTAAAATTACAATAGGTTTGAGCAACAAAGTAACAACCTGAAAATATCAAATTATTACCTTAAATTTAGGCTACATCATTTAACTAAGCAAAGAAATTGCCCAGTAAATATTATAGAGAGAGTTCCACGTTGAATGTAAAGCTGAATGCAAAGTACAATATAACGTTAAATATGACG
>Ga0209395_1006127_pt1 | contig 13177 bp, 11 predicted proteins | sample GOMGulsemesocosm_3_FD_184635 | JGI IMG/M metagenome (GOLD analysis project Ga0209395, IMG submission 184635) | Methane-oxidizing microbial communities from mesocosms in the Gulf of Mexico - GOM9D Gulf of Mexico (SPAdes) (version 2) | ecosystem: Environmental > Aquatic > Marine > Cold seeps... | reverse complement strand
CTTGGGCTTCAGTTTGTGCTTCAGCGGCGATTGCAGGTACAGAGCCTAGCGCCATGGCAACGGCAATAGTTACCGCTTTTGGGGTAAATCTTTTTATCATAGTTATTCCAACCATCTAGTTTTACAAGTCAAAAAATCAAAACCCGTTCTTATTGCCGCGTATTAAAATACTACTAACACTAAAAACAAGCCAAGACTTAAATAATTAAAAATACGTAAAGTATTAACAATTTGTTACAAAGGATTAAATGCACCCTTATTCTCATAAATTATGACGAGAATTACAATAGCAACTTAAAATTAACATCAACACCCAGAATTAGAACTAACACACTGTTATTGCTGATCTTTACACGGATTACCGCCAATTCCCCACGTAAATTAATGTAATATATTTATAACAATTAAATATAATATACAACTTCTGTTACATTCTTCGTCCATTTCCGTACGGTAATCGTTACAATATTTCGTTATCATCTTCATTAAAATAACAGACTACATGGCAAGTTTATCACCAACGTTTGACAAACTTGCGATTAGAAACTACAGATTTGGGGATTATGTGGATGCGATTAAGCGTCTGTCAGTTGGATGGTTTAGAGTTTAATACCAATTGCATTAAGTAAGTGATCTTGTTGTGCGAAAGTAAAATAAACTAGAACACATGTTCATGGTTCCAGACTGAACATAAGCACCTACGTCCTGTAGGCGAGGCACTCGATTGAGCAATAGCTAGCTATTGTGATTGAGAGTAACGCCGTTATCGTTAATTTTAACCAGCACAAGTGGGCAGTTATTTACTGTAATTGGTATAAGCTCAACAGCAACGAGGGGGATCAGGTTGTTATTGGTATGAATGGCTTTCCTAGTGCAATTGTGACGAGGCATAAAAAAACCGCCCGAAGGCGGTTTTTAATATAAATGACTTAGCTTATTTCTTTTTATGATGACGCATTAATCTATCACGCTTACGCTGTTGGTTCGGCGTTAATTTATTACGTTTACCTTCAAACGGATTGTCACTATTTCTAAACTCAATCTTAATCGGGGTACCCATAATTTCTAAGGTGCGACGGAAATAGTTCATTAAATAACGTTTGTAAGAAAGATCAAGTTTCTTCACTTGATTACCGTGAATCACGATAACAGGAGGATTATAACCACCGGCATGCGCATAGCGTAACTTAACGCGACGGCCAGCAAACATTGGTGGATTATGATCATCAACCGCCATTTGCATGATTTTCGTCAGCATAGACGTCGAAGTACGTTTAGTAGCTGAGTTGTAAGCTTCAGTGACTGAATCAAACAAATTACCAACACCACTACCATGGAGTGCTGAGATAAAGTGGATACGCGCAAAATCAACAAAACCTAAACGACGATCTAATTCAGACTTAATGCGGTCCTTGACGTCATTACTTAGCCCATCCCACTTATTTACAGCAATCACTATTGAACGACCAGCGTTCAATGAGAAACCTAATAAGCTAAGATCTTGGTCAGAAATATTATCACGACCATCAATAAGTAATAGTACAACGTTAGCGTCTTCTATCGCTTTTAGCGTCTTGATAATTGAGAACTTTTCAACCGCTTCATTAATGTTTTTACGACGACGTACACCGGCAGTGTCGATTAACACGTATTCACGGCCATCGCGTTCCATCGGGATATAGATACTATCGCGCGTGGTGCCAGGCATATCGTAAACAACAACACGCTCTTCCCCTAAAATACGATTAGTCAGTGTTGATTTACCAACATTTGGACGACCAATGATCGCAAGTTTAATCGGTAGTGCTTGCAAAGCTTTAGCTTGCTCTTCCGCAGTCTCTTCCGTTAATTCTTCTTCCTCAGCCCATTCATCTACTTCTTCGTCAAGATTAAGTAGGCCCATTTCCTCAGCATAAGGGCGAAGACAGGTCTCAATAAGAACTTGAACACCACGACCATGTGAAGCTGCAATAGGATGAATATCTCCTAGCGAAAGCGAATAAAAATCAGGGATGACAGAATCAATATCAACACCATCAGTTTTATTTGCAACAAGGTAAACTGTTTTATCACATTGGCGTAAGTGATGTGCAATGGCTTCATCCGCAATCATCACACCATCGCGTGAATCCACAAGAAAAAGAACAACGTCAGCTTCTTCAATCGCCAGTAGCGATTGCTCAGCCATTAATGCATCAATACCTGCTTCGTCGCCCTGAATGCCTCCAGTATCAATTAATAAAAATTCATAACCGCCTAACTTAGCTTGGCCATATTTACGGTCGCGAGTAAGTCCAGGGAAATCAGCAACAAGCGCGTCACGGGTACGGGTCAAACGGTTAAACAACGTGGATTTACCCACATTTGGGCGGCCAACTAAGGCAACAACAGGAAGCATTTATCTTCTCCATAAAAACAAAAACGGCCCGTTAGATGTCTATCCCGGACCGCTTTTTAGTATTGGTTTGTTCAATTGGCGCTATTTTATAGAAAGTGCCGTCAATAAGCCATCTTTAGATTGCAGATATAGTCGCCCATCAACACTTAATGGTGCTGCGATGTGACCATCGTCATCAATTTCTATTTGACCGACAAATTCACCAGTGTCTTGAGCCAATAAATGGAGATAGCCTTCGAAATCAACCACGGCAACAGAATCACCAAAGATAGCTGGTGCGGTAAGCCCGCGGTTCTCAAGACCCATTTGACTCCACACTTCGAGGCCAGAGCGGCGATCGATTGCAAAGACATGGCCGTCAGCAGTCGTTAAATACAGATTAAAACCGTTAATAGTGAGGGATTGAAAAGCGCTGTAATCACGTTTCCATAATACCTTACCCGAACGTACTTCAATCGCTGCAAGGTTGCCATTATAACCTACCGCGTACATCGTCCCGCCTAGAATTATCGGTGTTGAATCAACATCGATAATACTCGTCAGTTCATTACCGCCAGCGGCTGGTGTCACGATGGCTTCCCATATAGCACGACCGTCTTCTAGCAATACCCCTGCAATTTTACCACTAGGCATACCAAAAAACGCAGCGCCTTGGTTCTCAATAATGCCAGACGTTCCACGCAATGTTAGCGCCGGTACATCTTGTTGATAGATCCAGCTCTGCTCGCCTGTCTCTAAATCAAATGCGATAACTTTACCGTTACCTAAGACACTAACAACCTTATTCATCGCTAATAATGGTTTTGAGAGTAATTCTCCATCAACTTGCTTTTGCCAAACAACGCTACCATCAGCTTGGTTGAGTACAAATAACATACCACTCTCAGCGCCAACAACGACCTTGTCATAACCTGTTGCGATACCACCAGAAAGCTGCGCACTTTGCGTGCTAAAAAAACTACCTTCTTCGCCTAGTGCTACCTGCCAAAGTTTGTTACCCGTTTCTTGGTCAAATGCCGCAACGATACCGTCGCGGTCACTTGCAAACACTTTACCATACGCTATTGCTGGCATTAACTTGGTGAAGAAATCATCACTACCATTACCAACACTGTGTTCCCAGTCTTTAACAACTTCAACACTCGCGGTGATCAACGGCAACGGTGCGACCTTAATTGCATCATCATTTGATGAACATCCAGCGAGGATGCCAGAACAAAGTGCTGCACAAGCAAAAATTTTTGTCCATTTATTCATGAGTAAACCTTATACAGCTGGAGTGAGATCATCAAGTTTCATTTGCAAGTCATTACTTACTTGCTCACCCGCAGCATCGACCGCGGCCTGATAGGCTGTACGTGCTTGTTCTAGCTGACCCTTTACAAGATAAGCGTCACCTGATAACTCATGCTGTATTACAGCAAAGGCTTTATCGCTTAGCGTGTTTAATGTCAAAATCGCTGCATCTGTGTTACCTGTGGCTAACTCAAGACGAGCTAAGCGTACAGTCGCAACACTTTTAACAGCACTTTCAACGTTGCTCGCGATAACGTCCTTCAAAATAGTAGTCGCTTTATCATAGTCTTTCTTTTCGACTAATGATTTCACTAAAAGTAACTGTGCCAAATGGCTATATTGCGTGTCACCATGCGATGCTACAAAGCTTTCTGCTTGAGCAGCAACATCATCTGATTTTGCAACTTTAGAAAATTCAATTGAGTTCTGAGCAATACTATTTAGTTGCTCTTTCTGATAATAATTCCAGCCCCAAATACTACCTAAGCCAACAAATGCACCAATCAATAACGAAAAACCGTTATCTTTTAAAAATTGCTTTATTGCTTGTTCTTGTTGTTCTTCTGTACTGTAAATTTCCACGAAATATTCCTTATAATTCTTTTAATAGTGTCGATAGTTCGCTCATTGACACCGTCACTTGAGGCTTATCTTCACGCAAATATTTAACACTAACTTGCGCTTTTTCAATCTCATCATCACCAAAGATTAATGCGATCGACGCACCACTTTGATCTGCTTTTTTTATTTGTTTCTTAAAGTTACCACCAGCATTGTGTTTCATTACCCGTAAACCCGGATGTTCAACTCTAAGCTGTTCACTGATAACCATCGCCTTATTTTGAGCATTGTCACCCATTGCACAGACATAAACATCAACGATATTTGGTAAATCATTAGCAAGCTTTAATTCATCTAGCATTAGCACTAAGCGTTCAATGCCCATTGCAAAACCTACTGCTGGAGTGGGCTTCCCTCCTAATTGCTCTACAAGACCATCATAACGACCACCCGCTAACACGGTACCTTGAGCGCCTAAACTATCTGTAACCCATTCAAAAACGGTACGATTATAATAATCTAAACCACGAACTAACCGTTCATTAACTTGATATTGGATGCCCGCCAAGCTTAACAGTTCACATAATTTTTCAAAATGTGCTGTTGTTTCTTCACCTAAGTAAGCAGAAAGCTTTGGCGCGCCCCCTAAAATAGCTTGAACTTGAGGGTTTTTGGTATCTAAAACACGTAATGGGTTGGTGTACATTCGACGTGAAGATTCTTCATCGAGGACATCTTTATGTTGTTCTAAATAACTAATCAGTGCGTCGCGATATGCTGCACGTTCATGGTTGTCACCCAGCGTATTAATCTCTAAGCGAACATGCTCAGACATACCGAGTTTTTTCCACAAATGTGCCGACATCATTAAGACTTCGGCGTCCGCTTGTGCATCGCTAATACCATACACTTCGACACCAAACTGGTGGAATTGACGGTAACGGCCTTTTTGCGGGCGTTCATGGCGAAACATCGGTCCCATATACCATAAACGTTGTTCCTGATTGTATAATAAACCGTGCTGGTTACCAGCGCGCACCACACAAGCAGTACCTTCAGGACGCAAGGTTAAGCTGTCACCATTACGATCATCAAAGGTGTACATTTCTTTTTCAACGATATCGGTCACTTCACCGATAGAACGCTTAAATAAATCTGTGCTTTCAACAACTGGTGTACGTATTTCGCTATAACCATACGCTGCAACGCTCTCACGCACAGCTTGCTCAGCCATTTGCCAAAGCGGGGTCTGACTCGGCAGACAATCGTTCATGCCGCGAATGGCTTGGATAAATTTTGCCACTTTATTACCTATTTCTTAGTTATCTACTTAATTTACGCTACAAATACGTAAAAAAATTTCACAGCATTATGCTAAATTTATAGCGACTATTCCACTGCTATCTTCCGTTCGTTTCGTGAATACTCGTTCTAGAGTAATTTAACGTTGAGGATATTTTCATCGTTCGCCAGCTTAGCGCGTATCTTTGCTTCTAATGAGTCGACTAAATCAGTGTTGATTAAGCGCTCTTTTTGGCGTACTCCATCTTGATAGAATCCACTCATTTTATTGCCTCCGGCTAACCCAATATCTGAGACTAGTGCCTCACCAGGACCGTTAACAACACAACCAATGATTGAGACGTCCATAGGGCTGACCACATCCTCTAAGCGATTCTCTAGTTCATTGACCGTTGCAATGACATCAAACTCTTGACGCGAACAACTTGGACATGCAATAAAGTTAATGCCACGGCTTCGTATACGCAACGATTTTAAAATATCAAAGCCTACTTTAATTTCCTCAACCGGATCTGCGGCTAATGACACACGTAAGGTATCGCCGATACCATCATTGAGTAGCATGCCTAATCCAACAGCCGACTTCACCGCCCCAGCTCTAAACGCGCCAGCCTCTGTGATCCCTAAATGTAATGGTTGGGCAATCTCTTTGGCCAACAATCTGTATGATTGAACCGCCAAATGAACATCCGATGCCTTAACTGACACTTTAAACTGATCGAAGTTCAACCGGTGTAAGATATCAACATGGCGCATGGCAGACTCAAGTAATGCGGCCGCCGTCGGCTCGCCATATTTTTCTTGGATGTCACGTTCCAGAGAACCACCATTAACCCCAATCCTAATAGGAATATTCTTGTCTCTTGCGCAATCAACGACTGCACGAATACGGTCTTCTTTACCGATATTTCCAGGATTGATGCGCAAGCAGTCAGCGCCATATTCTGCGACTTTCAGCGCAATACGGTAATCGAAATGAATATCCGCAACTAGCGGTATCGATGTCCGTTGCTTAATTAACTTAAACGCCTCAGCATCATTCATGGTTGGGACAGATACACGAACAATGTCTGCACCCGCAGCCGCAATACGCTTAATTTGAGCCACGGTAGCGTCGACATCAGTTGTTAATGTATTTGTCATCGATTGAACTGCAATCGGTGCTCCATCACCCACAGGTACATTACCAACCATGATACGTGTCGACTTCCGTCTAATAATTGGATTCTCAGAATGCATGTTATTTTTCCAATGGCACATTAAATAGTGCAGTATTACCGTTAATATATGATGAAATATCTAATTCTTCGCCAAGATAAGTTATGCTCACGGCGTTGGCCGCGCCTAAATTAACAATAAATGGTGCGACACCAGTTAATTGTAATGTAGTGCCTTTCTTTTTGATTCCTAACGCAATAGTTTCTTTATTAGCATCAGTAACCTTTATCCAGCAATCTTGTGAAAACGTAAATAACGCATGCGCCAATTGAGGCTGGTCGCTAGACTCAGATTGGCTGGAAATAGCCACCAATGATGCGTCCTGTTGGATAGCTATATCTGAAGTGGAAATGACGTCAGGTGTCGCGCTTTTTTGATACCACCACCCTACCATAGTAGCGACTAATAACAGTACCATTAAACCCGACGCATAATTTAAGTAGCTATTATGTTCTTTTAATTTCGCTCGATTAGAAAAGGTCTGCATTTTCTTAGGCAATTGCTGTTCGTTGTACTGCTGCGCATACAAACTAAGGATTTCATCTTTATTAAGCTTTAATAAAGCAGCGTAGCTCTTAATATACCCCTTAGTGAATAATGGGTTGATCTGGCAGTCGATCGAATCAGCTTCAATATCTCTCAACATGTCGCTTGAAATATGGAGCACGCCTTCAACATCCGCTATCGACAAATTAGCGTTCATACGCGCTGCACTTAGTTGTTTGCCTAAACTGATATTTTGCACTTTATCTTCTTCATTGGTTGGACTCATTAAGCCTTCCCACTCTTATATAGTTTCGTTTCGGCAGATGAGGGATAATTAGACTGAAGGATCTGTCCTAGTTTTTCCGCCAAAAAGGTGTTTCCTAATTTCTGTTCAATTTGAATTGCTAACCATAAGCTAGGTGCCGTTTGCGCAAATACTTGGCGATAGCTACGTAAAAAACGACTTGCAGCTTCGAGTTGATTGAGTTTTAAATGAGAGGTTGCTAGCCCTAAAATAGATCTAGCACGGTTTCTTTCATAACCTAACACCTTACGAAAATGGCCAATAGCGTTATGCCAATTTTCGTCACGTAATGCGCAAAGACCCGCATTTTCATAACTATTAGCTAGTGCAGTGTTCTCTTCGGTATTTATCGCTATCAAAAACTGTTTATCCGCCGCTTTATAACGCTGTTTATCACATAAAAATGCACCGTAATTATTACGGGTATTCGCGTTGTCAGGAAATTGAGATAACGCTTCTTGATAAGATTCATCCGCTTTTTCGTCTTCGCCTACCTTTTGGTAGAAATAGGCGAAACTCGCATGGATACCATCCATTTTATCATCTATTTTCAACGCACGATCAAGATTGATCTTAGCCTGTTCTGTTTGACCATTCTGTAAATATTCTAGCGCTAATTTAAGCCTTGCCATCGCCGCTTCGCGCTTATCCATGTAGCGCTCTTTCGCCTTGTTATCAGATCCCATAATGTATTGCTGTGTAACACAACCATTAATAAAGACTAGGGATAGCCCTAAAAGTAATAAATTGCTGACCTTGATAATAAACACCCCATATCCGTTATGAATTATTACTGTATTAAATGCACCTAAATGATGTCTTTACACCTTATCTAGCGCACCATTGTGACTGAAATATCTTCACCTTGCGACTGCTTTTTTGCGGTTCGTTTTGTACGGTCGATTACATCGCCTGCTAATTGACCACACGCCGCATCAATATCATCACCGCGTGTCTTGCGAACTATCACGGTGAAGCCATATTCCATCAGTACTTTGTTGAAGCGGTCGATACGAGAATTACTCGAACGACCGTAAGGCGAACCAGGATAAGGATTAAACGGGATCAAATTAATCTTCGATGGCGTATTTTCTAACAATTTTGCTAATTCATGTGCATGATCGGTTGAATCATTGACATGATCAAGCATGATGTACTCAATCGTAACGCGTCCGCGATTCGCATTCGACTTCTCGATATAACGACTTACGCCAGCCAAAAACTCTTTAATAGGGTACTTTTTATTAACAGGCACGATTTCATCACGCAATGTATCATTTGGCGCATGCAATGAGATTGCTAATGCGACATCAATTTGATCACCAAGCATATCTAGCGCCGGCACGACACCAGACGTAGACAACGTCACTCGGCGCTTAGACAGGCCATAACCATTATCATCCAACATTAACTTCATCGCTGGAACGACATTTTTAAGGTTAAGTAAAGGTTCACCCATCCCCATCATGACAACGTTAGTGATTGGACGTTGCCCAGTATCGCCTTTTACACCAACAACTTCTGCTGCACGCCATACTTGGCCGATTATTTCGCTCACCGATAGGTTCCGGTTAAAACCTTGTGCCCCAGTCGAACAAAACGGACATTCAAGCGCACAACCAACTTGCGAAGAAACACATAGCGTGGCGCGGTCTCCCTCGGGGATATATACCGCTTCAACTTCCTGACCACCAGAGACAGCCATTGACCATTTGATGGTGCCATCTTTCGAACGTTGCTCTGTAACAACTGTAGGCGCTTGGATGATGCAATTACGGACTAATTTCTCACGTAATTTCTTATTAATATTGTTCATCTCATTGAAATCAGTCACGCCGAAATGATAAATCCATTTCATTAGTTGATCTGCTCGAAACGGTTTCTCACCAATTTCAGAAAAATATGCACGTAACGCGTCACGATCAAAATTTAATAGATTTACTTTTTCAATAGCCATGCTAACTCTCACTTTTTACAACAACTGGGAACGTAGGTCGTTTTTACGTTTATAGACTACGAAAAACACTAATCTATAAACGTAAAAACGGGGGTAGAAACCCCCGATTATCTCACAAACATAACAACAATAATGTCAGTATGCTTATTGCCTACTGCACTGATTAACGAGTGCGTGGACAGATTTCTTCGTCTGAGAAGAAGTATGCGATTTCGCGAGCTGCAGATTCAAGTGCGTCTGAACCGTGAGCAGCATTTTCGTCGATGCTATCAGCTAGATCAGCTCGGATAGTACCAGCGAATGCTTCAGCAGGGTTAGTAGCGCCCATAATTTCACGGTTTTTAGCAACAGCGTTTTCACCTTCAAGTACTTGAACCATTACTGGACCAGAAGTCATGAATGAAACTAGTGCACCAAAGAAAGGACGTTCGCTATGCTCAGCATAGAAACCTTCAGCTTTCTCTTGAGAAAGGTGAACCATTTTAGAAGCAACGATCTTAAGACCAGCAGTTTCAAAACGGTTGTAGATTTGACCGATGTAGTTTTTAGCAACTGCGTCAGGTTTTACGATAGAAAAAGTACGTTCGATAGCCATTAAAGCTCTCCAAAATAAAGGGATGATAAATTTTTCGCGAAGTATACTTTAATTCCTTAAGGAACGCTATTAAAGCTATAAACTCTGTCATATATTTGTGAGTTCCGCCCATTTAACGCTGATCTCTTATTCGTTTAACGGCAATGTTCAAGTATTCCATGTTTACATTCCGGTTAACTATGGTAATTTAGAGTAACCGACTATCATTTTTAATACTGTTTTATTAGCAGTGAAGTTTAAAATCAATAAGGATCATCTATGTCTGACACATTAACTGTAGAGCAAACTGCAGAATTTTTAGGAATCACAGAATCTCGCGTTAAGCGCCTAGCCCGCGAAAGCCTTCTTAACGATGTTGGTGGAAACAGTGAAGCCCCCGTATTTAACAGTGCAGACGTTAAGCGTTACAAAGAGTTGGCAGAACGCATTGGCGGTATCTAAGAAATAAAAAAAGCCAGATTAGAAGACGATCTGGCTTTGTTGTTTCCCAGTTAGTGCATTTAAAGCTTACAGCTTTCATTTTTCAGAGAACTTATTGTTCCCATATTTAACTCGCCGTTAGCGACTAATCCTTTGAACTTTTGATAAGCCGCAATCGCAGCTCGAGTCCCCTTACCGCTGAGCCCATCAGCAACGCCAGCATTAAAGCCTAAACAATTTAATGTCGACTGAGCAATCTTTATTTGACTGCTATCCGACGCTTTATTTTGTGGTGAGCTACCACCATGACGATAATAATTCGCTGGAATCTTCTTCAACAAATAATCAACAGACTTGTTTATAACAGCACGTAACGCTTTCTCTTTCGGCGTATTTTTCCATGAACTGAAACCTCCAGCTGCCGCACCACCACCAAACCATCCCAGCACCGCCCCGCCGATATTTGTGTCTGTAGATTCACCTTCCACACTTGTCGCCGCAAGAATGCGCGAGGTTTTAGCATCGATCAAACGCAAATCAATAGCCATATGCGCTTTTTTCATACCACCGCTTACGGCTCCTAATACACCGCTAACCCAGCCACCGCCACTCGCTTTAGCACCAGCACTGTTAGCGTCAAATTCAGTCACTGCAGCCACCACGAGCAATTCAGCACCTTCTATCTCACCAATCTTCGCCGCAGTTTCTTGTTTAATGCGCCCAGAAGCACCTAGGTCTTGCTCGCCAATGATATGATCTAAAGCTTGGCGCTCCAGTACAATGAACCTACCGCTATTGACCAGTGCTGTTGTTAGCTGATCTGCCATTCCGTTACCAATTTGCTTATTATACCAACCGCCATAGTTATTAGATTTATCTTTAAAACTTGAAACAGCAATCCTCGCCTGCGGCCCATTATACGCTTTTTGCTGGACATCATTAATATTTTGTCCGTCATCCCCAGAGGTCACTGTTGTTTTTGTACCAGTGCTCACGCATGCGATTAGCGCGGTACTGCCAGCTAATATCGCAACTGCCTTAATAATATGTCTCAACGTCATGGTTATTCACCTTCCTGATTAATAATTTATGCTATTCCCTGAGATATGATGACGCTATACGCTTCGTCACAACCATATCTTTCGTGTAATTAGCATGACCGCATAAAGCATAGGACATAAATTGATTAAAGCGATAGAGCGCTAATAATAAATCGATCATTTAGGGCGACTATCAGCAGTCGGGTAATGCGTTGGCGAAAGACAGGGCTCGAGATGCTTGTAGATTACGACATGTCGGTAAGCTCGTTCTAGATGGCCGACATTAGAGCCGTGTATGGGCATTCTTCCGAGATGAGGAAGGAAGGGAGCATAAAAAATAGCAAGTTGAACATCGGATTAGACAGACGTTCGGCTTCTTACGTTACGAAGTCCATAAACATTATCGGCTAATAATCGACAAAAATGCAAAAGGCCCCGCATATTTCTATGCGGGGCCTCTCGACTGAATAGGTGTTTAGCAATGTCCTACTTTCTTGATTCGCAGTCCCTCGAACATCGTTCGAGGAAACAAGAATCAAGCAATGCAGACATGGCAGGTTCTCTGCTCCCGGCAGAACCTAAGTACGTGCATCCATGCACGCAATATCGGTAGTAGAGCAATGCATTCGTGTAGGGATGAACGACATTAGAATAACGCAGGAGCACATTGCCGAGATGGGGAAGCCCCACACTGCCGCGGTACCAACCGCAAACCCTCGAATGCATTGCACTCGCTCCGCGAGCGACATGCCGATATGGCAGGTTCTATGCTCCCGGCAGAATCTAAGTACGTGCATCCATGCACGCAATGTCGGTAGTAGAGCAATGCATTCGTTCAGGGATGAACGACATTAGAGCAGTGCAGGAGCACACTGCCGAGAAGCATATCGCCGACGCGCTGCCTCGGCGCTAAGTCGTTTCACTACTGAGCTCGGAATGGGCAGTAAACCTTGCTGACGTTGATGGGACCTATCATCACGCGTAAACCTCTTTTCTTCAGACAACGAAAAACGCCCTAGCATCTCTACTAGGGCGTTATTCTGAATGGGTGTCTAGCAATGTCCTACTCTCACATGGGGAAGCCCCACACTACCATCGGCGCTAAGTCGTTTCACTACTGAGTTCGGAATGGGATCAGGTGGGACCAACTTGCTATGGTTACTAGACTAATTTTTAATAAACGGTGGAGATAACTCGACACAATTTATTGTAATGGGTGTTTAGCAATGTCCTACTTTCACATGGGGAAGCCCCACACTATCATCGGCGCTAAGTCGTTTCACTACTGAGTTCGGAATGGGATCAGGTGGGACCAACTTGCTATGGTTACTAAACAAAACTTGTGCTCAGGCGGTTACTCGTCTATTTTTTTGATACTAAATCAAAAAAACAAACTCGCCTCAACTTGGAAAGCTGATTCATTCAAATGTTGTTCTACACAACAAGTCTTCTCAAATACTTTTGAGGGAAAACATAAAACACATTAGGTGTTGTATGGTTAAGCCTCACGGGTCATTAGTACAAGTTAGCTCAACGCCTCACAACGCTTACACACCTTGCCTATCAACGTAGTAGTCTCCTACGGCCCTTTAGGGAGATT
>Ga0209395_1006126_pt1 | contig 13178 bp, 8 predicted proteins | sample GOMGulsemesocosm_3_FD_184635 | JGI IMG/M metagenome (GOLD analysis project Ga0209395, IMG submission 184635) | Methane-oxidizing microbial communities from mesocosms in the Gulf of Mexico - GOM9D Gulf of Mexico (SPAdes) (version 2) | ecosystem: Environmental > Aquatic > Marine > Cold seeps... | reverse complement strand
AGCCAGGTATGGATTTAAGCCTAATGAGCCGTGATGTTATCGCTATGTCTACAGCTGTAGGCTTATCGCATAATATGTTTGATGGCGCGTTAATGTTAGGTATCTGTGACAAAATCGTCCCAGGTTTGCTGATTGCTAGCATGACTTTTGGTCATTTGCCGACTGTATTTGTACCCGCTGGTCCAATGCCTTCAGGGTTGCCTAATAAAGATAAAGCGCGTGTACGTCAAGAATATGCCAAAGGTGAAGTCGGCGAAGACGAATTATTAAAAGCTGAGTCTGCTTCTTATCATAGCGCGGGCACATGTACTTTCTTTGGTACAGCAAACTCTAATCAACTCGTCGTTGAAGTGATGGGTTTACACTTACCTGGTGCTTCATTTATTGCGCCTAATACCGTTTTACGCGAAGAGCTGACTAAAGCGGCGGCACGTCAAGTTACTCGCTTAACGCAGCAGTCAGGCAATTATATGCCGGTCGGTAAAATGGTTAATGAAAAGTCTATTGTTAACGCTATTGTTGCTTTATTAGCGACAGGTGGTTCAACTAACTTAACCATGCATATTATTGCTTTTGCTCGTGCCGCTGGCATCATTATAAACTTTCAAGACTTTAATGATTTATCTGCGGCGGTACCACTGCTTACTCGAATTTATCCAAATGGTCATGCTGACATTAATCAATTCCAAGAAGCCGGCGGCATGGCACTTCTTTTCAAGGAGTTGATTGCGGGTGGATTAGTGCATGAAGATGTGGAAACTATTTGTGGTCATGGTTTATCACGTTATACCCAGAGACCGGTAATGCAAGAGGGTAAGTTAGTTTGGATTGACGGTGTATCTGAATCTGGTGATAAAGAAATCATTGCGACAGTCGCTACTCCATTTAAAGCTGACGGTGGTTTACGTGTTCTTAAAGGAAATTTAGGGACTTCAGTGATAAAAACTTCATCGTTACGTGAAGGAAGTTTTGTTATTAAAGCACCTGCTGTTGTTTTTGAAGATCAACATGAGCTTGAAGCGGCTTTTAAAGCGGGCGAACTAGAAAAAGACTTTGTCGCTGTTGTTCGCTTTCAAGGGCCTAAAGCACGTGGTATGCCTGAATTACATAAGTTAACGCCACCACTTGGTGTGTTACAAGATAAAGGCTTTAAGGTTGCTATGGTAACTGATGGCCGTATGTCTGGCGCGTCAGGTAAAGTACCGGCAGCTATACATTTATGCCCTGAAGCTTTAGACGGCGGTTTGATCGCTAAAGTACTAACCGGTGATATGATTTTAGTAGATGGTGAAAGTGGAGAATTAACCTTATTGGTTGACGAGGCTGAGCTTGCAAAACGTGATAACGCTATTTTCCAAGTCAATGGTCATCACCAAGGAATGGGACGCGAATTGTTTGGTTTCATGCGCCGTAATTTAAGTACTGCAGAAACAGGTGCTTGTTCATTGTTTGACGAATTGAAAGTTGATGAGCTTGGTGCAGATGGCAAAACCTCATGAATGAGCCAACACTCAATTTAGTAGCGGACATCGGTGGTACTAATATCAGGCTAGGCCTAGTTAACAACGATGGGGCCATTAGTGATATTCAAACTTATCAATGTGGCGAATATAATAGCTTAGCCGATGTTATACGTGTTTATCTTGAAAGACATGAATGTGAAGGTAAAAGCATAAATGCTTGTTTGGCGATTGCTTGCCCAGTTGAAACAGATCAAATAACCATGACTAATCTTCCATGGATATTTTCTCAATCTGCGCTAAAAGATGAATTGAATATTAATCAGTTATTCTTGATCAATGATTATACTGCGATCGCTCATGCGGTCCCTTTACTCAATGAAACTCAAAAAGTACAGATAGGTGAAGGAAAAGCCATTTCAGGTAAGCCCATTTCTATTTGTGGTCCAGGTACAGGCTTGGGCGTAGCAAATTTAGTGCCGACCATTGATGGTTGGTGCTGTTTAGGTGGTGAAGGAGGGCATGTAGATTTTGCTCCTATAGATGCAGATGAAGTTAAAATATTAAATTATTTACTTGAAAGTAAGCAACATAGAATTTCATATGAACAATTACTTTGTGGTAAAGGCTTAGAGCAAATTTATCAAGCTTTTCTATCGATTGGTAATCACCCTGAAAATATCTTATCGGCTGAACAAATTTCGGCAAAAGCCATAGAGGGTTCATGTCCACTATGTGAAAAAGCGTTAACTCAATTTTGCAATACTTTAGGCAGCTTTGCCGGTAATTTAGCCTTAACCTTGGCTTGTTTTGGTGGGGTATATATTGCTGGAGGCATTGTCCCTCGCTTTGTAAGTTTCATACAAAATAGCGATTTTAGACAACGCTTTGATGCAAAAGGCAGATTATCTAGTTTTATTAACAATATTCCGACGTATGTGATCACCGAAGCTCAACCCGGTTTGATAGGGGCATCAGCCTATATTCGTCAACAATTATCTTCAATGAAAGGACAAATATAAATAATGACCGCAACTAAAAAATGGCAGTTATCGCCAGCCGAAATTTTCGATATGGGGCCAATAGTTCCTGTTCTTGTAATAAAAAATGTTGAAGATGCATTACCTATTGCGAGTGCATTGCTTGCTGCTGGCATAAAAGTATTAGAAGTAACCTTACGAACTCCTGCTGCACTTGATGTGATTAAACTTATCGCCAAAGAGTTACCAGAAGCTTGTGTTGGTGCTGGCACAGTAACTAACCGCGAAATGTTACAACGTTGCGAAGATGCTGGCGCTAAGTTCGCTATCAGTCCAGGGTTAACTAAAGACTTATTACAAGCGGGTAATGAAGGAAATATAGCCCTTATTCCTGGTATATCATCTATTTCAGAAATGATGGATGGCATTGATTATGGTTACGATCATTTGAAATTTTTCCCAGCAGAAGCGTCTGGTGGTATAAAAGCAATACAGTCTATTGGTGGTCCATTCCCTGATATTCGCTTTTGCCCAACAGGAGGCATCAATTTAAGCAATGTTAGCAATTACCTTGCCTTACCTAATGTTTCTTGTTGTGGTGGTTCTTGGTTAGTTACAGATGAAATTGTGAAAAACAAAGACTGGTCAAAAATCACAGAATTAGCAAAACAAGCTTTAGCACATGTAAAATAGTGAAATAAAAAAGAACGACGAAGGCTGAAATTATCATTGATAATTTCAGCCTTTTTTTTTAGACGATGAGTTTTAAAACTGAAATTTTTCTAATAATTTGCCTGTTCTTCAGCGGGGGGAGGTTTTGAAAAGTAATACCCTTGAGTAAAATCACAATCTAACGCTGTTAATATTTTAACTTCCTCCTGCTCTACGCCTTCAACTACAACCAATATACCCAATACTTTAGCCATTGATATTGTTGCTGACACTAATACTTACTGATCATTAACAACGGCTATTTCTTTGATAAAACTACTGCGTATCTTGATAATGTCGATGGAAAGCCGGTGTAAATAGTTTCTTAAAATAGCAACCAAGATAGCAAGGATATCTCCTTCTTTTTCTTTAGATGCACCCAACGTAGCTTGCAGCCACCATATCAATTAATAAATGGTCATTAGGATATAATTTTGAATATTGAACCTTTGGGGACAAACGTTGTAACCTATTACATTCTCACAAGGGGAGATGGTTATTAAAAAAGTAAACGAGGGAAAAGAGAAATTATTGATTAAGAATAATCGCTTTACGAAATACATATTATGATGAAACAGATATGTAAATAACAAATGTTAGCATTTGTTTTTTGTTTCAGAGGTCCTGAAACAATGCTCATTCTGTGCGTATTCTAGAGTATTAAAATTGCATTGTTATTAGCGCGTGGAAAAAGCGCTTTCTGACTAACATTATGTTAACAAATAAAAGCCAAACTCACATGATTTTAACAATAAAGCAGTTAAAATCAATAAGTTTAATCATAAGTTTGTTGAATGGGTATTAGTTTGTTACAGTAATTTTTTAGCGTAACAACTTTGTGCGTTGTATTTTGGAGAGCAGCTTGAAAATTTTCAGTCGACTTATATTTTTATTTTTCCTCGTTACAAACTCTCACGCTTCAGATGTAAAAATTAACGGTTTTCTTTCTGCTCATGCTGGTACTAACTTAGAAAGTAATGCTGATACTTACGGTTATGATGACAGTATTCGCTACCGACCCGATACGCTTGCAGGGATACAAATAACCGCTAGAACCAGCAGTAAAATGTCTGCAACCATTCAATTAGTGGGTAAAGCCAATGATGAATTTGAGATTAATGCAGAGTGGGCCTTTATTGAATATAAAATAGATAACAACTGGTCGGTACAAGGCGGTCGTATTCGAATTCCTTGGTTTGCACAATCTGACTACCTTGACGTAAAACAAACGTATCATTGGACACGTGCTCCGCAAGGTGTTTATTCAGCCCCTTTTAATTCTTTCGAAGGTATTAAAATACGCTATCAATATGATATGTCAAACTGGAATTCAAACTTAGCATTTACCGCTGGTAACTACAAAAACTCCAACTACGTTTTATCAGGTTCCACTCTGCCACCTACTTTATTTGATGGCAAAAGTTGGTACTCTATAGCGTGGAATTTAACGAATGAAACAACCCGTTTATTTGCCTCTGTCCATTCGGTTGAATTTACTTTAGAACCTGAGAATGTGGTTGCGGGTTTACAAGAAATCTCTGATGCTGGATTCGCTGACGTAGCAGATGATATTGCTGTAGTGGACAAACAAAGTTACATCATCGCCTTAGGGTACTTTTTTGATAACAGTAAGTATCTCCTGCATGGAGAGTGGTCATTATTTGATTTAGATGGATACTTTTCTGATCAATATTCACAATATATTTCTGCAGGTCAATACTTTGGTGATTGGCTAATTCATCTTACGTACGAAAAAGATAAAAATAAACCGCATTACTCACTTGCTGATCCCATTCCTAACGATGACCCAATAAAAAATAGCGCCCTCGATTTATTAGTGGCACAAAAAAAAGAAAATGAGGTTTATAGTGTCGGCCTTAAGTATGACTTAGATATTAACACCGCCTTTAAAATACAATATTCTTACGATAAAACTAACGGCCAAACCGGCAAAGTATTAACCATAGGTATTGACTATGTATTTTAGGAAACTCCACATACAAAGATACCAGAAGCAATGCTTTTATTGTACCGGAGGTGTTTCATGAAAATAACAGCTAAAATATTTTTATCTTCATTTAGCATTCTTGTACTTCTAGTCATTGTAGCGGTAGTTGGCATTGACACTGTTAATAGTTTAGGTAAAGACATTTCACGTTACCACCAGTTAGCATCACAAACCAATGCCTCTGGTCGTATTCAAGCCAATATGTTATCCGCTCATCTTTTTGCCAAAAATTACATAATTAATGCCAGTGATAATAATATAAAAGGTGTAGATGAAAAAATTTCGGCGACATTAAAGCACATCAATAACCTTAAAAATATTGTGACTTCTGAACGGAAATTAGCCAGTGTAGAAAGGCTGCAATCAGATTTAGAAACATATCGCAGGGCTTTTATCGAAGTTACGAATTTACAGGAACAAATCGCGGCGTTAATAGAAGAGGGGTTAGATACTTTAGGGCCAAACATTGAAGTTGAACTTACCAACATAAATGAAAGCATAGGTAAAACGGAACTATCATCTTCAACGCTAATATCCACTAAAGCATTACGCGCTTTTTTACTCGCACGCCTTTATATTCATAAATTTTTAGTCACTCAGAATACGACACTAAACCAACGCGTACAGTTTGAACTGACCGACTTAAGCAAACAACAGCAAAATTTAATCGACACTCTGAAAACAGATGAAATTATAATACACGTACAAGATGCAGTTAGGCTTTCAAACCATTATCAATCACTGTATCAACAGGTCTTTGATTTGATAACCAAAAGAACTCGATTAGTTGAAGAATCCTTGGACACCATAGGCCCTAAAGTTGTTACCGAAATAGAGGAAATGAAGTTGGACGTTATGGCTGAGCAAAATTTGCTTGGCCCAGAAATGAGCAATATCGTTGATGAAGAAATAAATACCACCTTCTGGTTAGCCTTACTTGCTGTGATAACAGGCCTAAGTATCGCCATTTTTTTGGGGCGTCATTTAACCATCCCTATACGAGAAATGACCAATGCTATGGAATCGTTAGCCAATGATAAAGTAAGTATTGATATTCCTTTTCTCACCCGAAAAGATGAAATCGGACGTATGGCCAATACGGTCCAAGTGTTTAAAAATAATGCCATTAAAGCGAAAACGGGTTCTTCAGAGATATTTAGATCCTTACAGGCAGCTGAAAATATAAATGATTTTTGCAGTGACGCCATTAGCCGTTTATGTAAAATATTGCATGGTGGTCACGGCGCATTGTATGTATTAGAAAGCGACAATGTACTGCGCCAAAAAGGTAGTTTTGGCTTTCAACAAAGAAAAAGCCTAAATAATGAGTTAGCTCTAGGGCAAGGGCTCTCTGGTCAAGCTGCATTAGAAAAACAACAACTCATTGTTGCTAGCTTACCTGACGACTATATTATGATTTCCTCTGCATTAGGCGAGTCAAAGCCTAAAGCAATAATTGCTACCCCTATTATCCATAAAGACAAATTACTAGGCGTGATTGAAATAGCCACCTTTGAAGAAATTGATGAGACCAAGCAACGCATGCTGACGAGTATAATTCCTATGCTTGCGTTAAATATGGAAAACGTCTTACGTAGTGAGCGCACCGAACTATTATTGACTAAAACCTCTCAACAAGCAGAAGCACTGCGTAAAAGTGAAGCAGAATTGCGCGCCAGTGAAGAAGAAATGAAAGCATCAAATGAAGAGTTGTTTGAAAAAACCAATATGCTTGAAGAGCGAACACAAGAGTTACTCGTCTCAGAAGAAGAGGCAAGAGTTGTTAATGAGGAACTGACCGAAAAAACGCTGATATTAGAGCGAAAACAGCATGATCTTGAAACTATATCTCAAGAAAACGTTGCTAAGGCTGAACAGTTAGAACAATCAAATCGTTATAAATCTGAGTTTTTAGCCAATATGAGTCATGAACTTAGAACACCACTGAACAGCTTGCTTATTTTAGCAAAAAGTCTGGCTGACAATAAAGCCGGTGACTTAAATGATGACAGTGTTGAAGCGGCTGAAGTCATACATGGATCAGGACGACAATTGCTTGAATTAATTAATGATATTTTAGATTTGTCTAAAATTGAAGCCGGTAAAATGGATGTCGTTGGCGCCGATGTTGACTTCATTCATTTGCACAGCCAAATAAAAAGAAAATTTGAGCACATGGCGCAAGAAAAGGGAATTGAGCTCACTTTGTTCTTTGATGAAAATATGCCACGCAACTTTATTACTGATATCAGCAAAGTCGAGCAAATTATTACCAACTTGATCGGTAATGCGATTAAATTTACCGAACAGGGACAAGTGAAAATTTCTTTCACGTCTCCTTCTATGAGTGAAGATAAGCAAGTTCAAGTGAGTGTTGCTGATACGGGGATTGGTATCGATAAAAATCAATTAAATAATGTTTTTGGCGCATTTAATCAAGCCGATGGAGCCAGCAATAGACGATTTGGCGGTACGGGATTAGGTTTATCTATTTGTCTTAATTTAGCAAAGTTACTTAACGGTAAAATTTCGGTTGAAAGCGAATTAGGTAAAGGTAGTTGTTTCTCGCTTGTACTGGGTGAACTCGCTATTGATGAAGCTAATTTCACAGGAGCGTCCACTGTACCATCTTTGCCGCTAAATACAGGACTTCGCCAAGAAACGGCTACTATTTCTGTGAATAACAAAAACTTTTCATCGTTTATCAGTGATGACCGCCTAACACTTGGTCAGCAAAAATCCTTGATACTTATTGTGGAAGATGATCCTGTTTATGCACAATTCTTACTTGAACAAATTCATCAGAAGTCAATGAAAGCCATTGCCGTTAATAGTGGTGAAAATGCTTTTATTGCACTAAAACAGCACAATTTTACTGGGGTATTGTTAGATATAGGTTTGCCTGACATGAATGGCTGGCAAGTACTAAATAAAATTAAAAATGATCCCGCTCTTAAACACCTTGTTGTACATATAGTTTCTGTAGGTGATTTTGATAAAAAACAATCACTTGAAGGCGCTATAGGTTATTTGCAAAAAACAAGTTCATCGGTAGAAATAGCTAATATTATTGATAAATTAGTAAAGCACAGTGTTTCGCCAAGCAGCCGTATTTTGGTAGTCGAAGACGATCAAGGGACTGCCATAGCGATTAAAACGCTTATCACCAATTTAAGCAATGATATTGAAGTCGTTGATACGGGTAATAAAGCAATCGAGAGTATGAAAAATAAAGACTTTGGCTGCATTATTCTTGATTTAACGCTGCCCGATATGGACGGTCAAGATATTCTCGCTCAGCTAGACACCATATACCAACAAAGAGTTAAACCTCCTATTATTGTTTATTCTGGTAGAGAACTTTCAGAGCTTGAAATACAACATATTAGACAATTTACCGATAGCATTGTTATTAAAGGGTCTCGAGCAACGGAGCGATTGCAAGATGAGGTAAGCTTATTTTTACACAGTATGAAAAATCTAAACTTAACGAAAATCGACAAGCAACTAACTACGAAATCAGCTAATCATGAAGCCGTTTTAAGTGGTAAAAAAATATTGGTTGTTGATGATGATATGCGTAATACCTTTGCCCTATCGCATGTTCTGCGCGAATTAGGTGTACATGTGATTATGGCGCAAGATGGTGAAAAATCGTTAAAACAATTAGAGAAAAATACTGGAATTGACGCTGTATTAATGGACATAATGATGCCAGGAATGGATGGCTATGAAACAATTGCAGCCATTCGACAACAAATCAAATATAAAACACTGCCAATTATAGCGCTAACAGCAAAAGCGATGAAAGGCGATCGAGAAAGGTGCATTAATGCAGGAGCAAATGATTACATATCAAAACCTGTAGATACTGATTTATTGCTTGATACTTTACATAAATTACTTGGCTCAAGTTAATCATATGAATAATCAAGATATCGAAGTCAAATTATTTATCGAAGCCATTAAACTAAAATATGGCTATGATTTCAGTAATTACGCACAGGCATCTTTAAAACGCAGAATAATTGCTTGCGTAAAAGCACTTCAGTACCCAAGTATTATCAGTTTAATACCTGACTTGCTAGCAAGCAATAAATTACTCGCTTCGGTGATCAGCCATATCTCAGTGCCTGTTTCAGAATTATTTAGAGATCCGAAGGTATTCAAATATCTAAAAGAAGAAATTGTCCCTCAACTTGCTTCATATCCTCAGATAAACATTTGGATTGCCGGCTGTGCTGGTGGACAAGAGGCCTTTTCGATGGCAATTATGCTTGAAGAACTTAATTTACTGTCACGCGTGCGCATATATGCCACAGATATTAATGATGTTGCCCTAGAGCAAGCTTCCCAAGGTATCTTTAAAGCAGATGACATAGATAGCTTAAATTTAGCGTACAAAAATGCAGGCGGACAGCAGCATCTTTCCAAGTATCTTACTATGGTTTATGGTTTTGCTAAATTAAACTCAGAGATTTTAGATAAAATATATTTTTCAACACATAATATTACTACCGATGGTGTCTTTGGCGAGTTTCAATTAATTATGTGCCGTAATGTGATGATTTATTTTAATCATTCCTTAAAAGAAACCTTAATGTCGTTAATACATAATAGTTTAGAACGCACTGGTTTTGTCTGTTTAGGCCTAAAAGATAATCAGCCAAAACACTTTATGGAATCAAAATTCCAAAGTATTTCAGCGGTCAATGCTATTTTCAAAAAAGCTAAGCATAATGGTCGTTGTCATGCTTAAATCATTAACACCAGGGGTGTTAATTATCGGCTGCTCTTCTGGAGGCATGGCCGCATTATTTGAGATATTTGAGAATAGAGATAAACCTTTTAGTTTTCCTGTTGTTATCATTCAACACCTGGCATTAAATGCCGAAAATATACTATTAGAATTGCTAAATAAGAAGCTAAACTTAACGTTTACAGAAGCTAAAGATGGTGAGCAGATAAAATCAGGAAAGTGTTATATCGCTCCAGGCGGCTTTCATTTGTTAATGGAAGCGAATCAAACATTCAGTTTGTCTTTAGATGAACGTGTTTTAGGTTGTCGCCCAGCTATTGATATTACACTTTTATCAGCTGTTGATGCATTTTCCGGCGCTATTTTAGCGATTATCTTAACCGGTAATAACAGTGATGGTGCAATTGGGGCTGAAGCAGTAGAGAATAATGGCGGACAAGTAATTGTTCAAAAAATAGAAAATGCTAGTTTCCCCGCTATGCCAAGAGCTGCAATCCAGCAGACAAAATATGCAGAAGAGCTTACCCTTATGCAAATTAATACTTCAATTAAAGCGATGTAGGTTAATATATGAATAAACCTAAGATTTTAGTTGTTGATGACCAACCGGCAAATGTTTTTGCCATGAAAACCTTGTTGGCTGAAGTCGATGCCGAAGTCATTACCGCTAATTCTGGTAATGAAGGCCTTATGGCAACGATAGATCATCGATACGCACTAATATTATTAGATATTAATATGCCAGGTATGGACGGTTTTGAAATGGCAGAAATATTAAGAACTGATAAAAACTGTCGAGATACGCCGATAATTTTTGTGACTGCTGCTTTTAAAGATAATGCCAATAAACTCAAAGGTTATAGTGCGGGGGCGGTTGATTACATTGAAAAACCAATTGATCAAACCATACTGTTATCAAAAGTTAACATTTTTTTAGAACTTCACCGGAGTAGAGTGATATTAGCTGACTTAGTTAGCGACTTAAATCAGCAAGTATCTTTAACCAATGAATCACTAAATAAAGAAAAGTTAGCGCGAGAGCAAACCAATAAGATTTCCATCGAGCTTACAAAAGCGAATAAGCAGTTAACTAAAACGGTGGAACAATTAAGTCAATCACAAGTGAAATTAATTGAACAAGAAAAAATGGCCTCTTTAGGTCAATTAGTTGCAGGGGTAGCGCACGAAATAAATACCCCTATAGGTATAGGGGTAACAGCATCAACGACCATTGTTGATAATCTAAAAATCCTTAAAAATGATTTTGAAAGTAAAACATTAAAGTCGACTCAATTAGCAAGATTTATTAACGAATCCGAGCAAACATTTTCTATTATTTACCAAAATTTGGCTCGGGCAGCAGACTTAATATCTAGTTTCAAGCAAGTTGCCGTTGATCAGAGCTCTGAAGCTGAAAGAAGCTTCAGTTTCCATCAAGTAATGAATGAAATTATCACTTCGTTAACGCCAACATTAAATAAAAATAGTCATAAAGTTAATCTAGTTTGTGATGAACAGCTTACCGTACATAGTAGGGTAGGCATAATTAACCAAGTGATGATTAATTTAATTATGAATTCTATTATTCACGGCTTTGAAAAGGATGATAATGGTATTATTGATATAGAAATTACCTTACAAGAGCCGAATATTATCAAAATAAAATATCAAGATGACGGTAAAGGCTGTTCAACAGAAGTCTCTGAACATATCTTTGAACCTTTCTACACAACAAAAAGAGGAAGAGGTGGCAGTGGCCTGGGTATGCATTTAGTTTATAATATCATGACACAATTACTAAATGGTGAAATAAAATTATCCTCGAGAGAACCCCGTGGCGTTTGCTTTGACCTTTTATTCCCAGTAAAAGTTGTTAACTCATCCAATATAAACGAGTAAATATTATGAAAATAAAATTAATAGTAGTCGCTATTTTATTATTTTTTATCCCATTCTCTTATGGGAAAAGCGTAGTGATAGTCCATAAATCATTATCGCTTACATTAACTCCTAAGGATATTCGCGATCTTTACATCTTGCGAAAAACATCTTTTAGCGATGATACTATCCCTAACTTATATATTCCTAAAGATGGTATTCACAGGAAAAATTTTATTGTAAAAGTGCTTAAAATGAGTGAAAAAAACTTGCAACGAAAACTTATGCAAATGATGTTTTCGGGTCAAGGGCATGCCCCAATACCCAAGAGCCCAGCCGAGATTTTAAGCTTAGTATCAGTACAAGAAAATGCTATTGGTATTATTGATGAATCTTTAGTTACCAGTCAGGTTAAGGTGTTATTTAGTATTGAATAGTTTGCCACTGACTAAATCAATATTTATAATACCTGTACAACAACATAGGTTGTGTCATGTAACAGCTCTACTACACATCAGAAATACCCCCTGCAATACCTCCAATGGCTGCCGCTAGTGTAAACCGTATACGCCTATTATTGTTCCAGATGTATCCTCTTTCAGTACACACCTAATGCAATTAGTATGGTTTTCCCTCAATCCTAATGCTTATATGGTGTTTAACTCAATGAAATATGTGCCATGCAAAGGGTATAAAGCAGTATTGGCAAGTTTTAATTTCGTATATCAATCAGTTACAGAAAAAAGTTACTCGAGCTAGATGATTATTGCACGCGCTGGCATGATAAATATCTCAAAATTATTTGCTCGTGGCGTGCGCATCCGGCCAGCCTGAATACACTATTCAATTATTCTGAAGATATCCGTAAAATTATTTACACCACGAATGCGATAGAATCGTTCAACAGTGTTATTCGAAAAGCGATTAAAAAACGTAAGCTTTTCCTTTGATGATTCAGCGAGGAAAGTGGTTTATCTTGCGATAGATGCGGCATCAAAAAAGTGGACGATGCCAATTAGAAATAAGAAAACGGCCTTGAATTGATTTATAATTGAATTCGAAGACCGTTTAAAAGGCTTTATTTAAAGCTAGCCGTTAAACAAAACTGTTACAGGCTTATTAGTTTTTGTATTCACTAATATAAGCGACTAAATCTAGGACCTTGTTTGAGTAGCCAATTTCATTGTCATACCAAGAAACTATTTTGACGAACTTATCTGTTAGTGCAATACCAGCACCCGCATCAAATACTGACGTGCAAGTTTCACCAATAAAGTCGTTAGAAACAACATTGTCTTCGGTGTAAGCTAGAATACCTTCTAAGTCGCCATAAGCGGCAGATTTCATTGCATCACAAATTTCTTGGTAAGTAGCGCTATTTT
>Ga0209395_1006122_pt1 | contig 13185 bp, 9 predicted proteins | sample GOMGulsemesocosm_3_FD_184635 | JGI IMG/M metagenome (GOLD analysis project Ga0209395, IMG submission 184635) | Methane-oxidizing microbial communities from mesocosms in the Gulf of Mexico - GOM9D Gulf of Mexico (SPAdes) (version 2) | ecosystem: Environmental > Aquatic > Marine > Cold seeps... | reverse complement strand
TGAACCGTAACCAGTTTTGCGTCTTTTTCATCAGCAGCTATTGCCATCGTACTTGTTAATATGCCTGCCAGTATTAAATTTAAAGCTAATTTATTCATCAGATATTCCTTAAATTATTTTTCAGCAACAATATTTGCTGCGGATACTAAATTCGAATCATTTTTCGATTTTTTATTAAAACCAAAGTCTTTTGCGTTGAGTCTTAATAAACACGGTAAAAGTATTATTGTAAATATTGTGCTTACAGCTAAACCACCCACAATAACCCCCGCTAAACCACGGTAAATCACACTGCCTGCACCTGGAACAAGTAACAGAGGTAACATGCCAAAGAAGCTGGTAGCTGTGCTCATAAATATCGGCCTTAAACGTAAAGTGAGCGCCTGTTCAATTGCTGACTCACGACTTAATCCATTTTGTTGCGCTAAACGTGTTTGATGTACCAATAAAATTGCATTATTAACAACTAAACCGAGCAAAATAATAAAGCCAATCATGGTCAATAGATCTAACGGTTGAAATACAAATAGGTTAAGTAATTGCAACGCTAAAATACCACCAACAGTCGCTAAAGGTATGGTGATCACTACTAAAGCACTGTCTTTCACGGAGCGAAATAAAGCAGCCATCAATAGAAATAAAATCACTAATGCAAATGCAAAATTTTCACTCATTATACCAATGGCTTTTTCAAGCTGATCTGCACTACCACCATAAATAACATTGCCATCCGCAGGCATCGCTTGTGCAACTTTTGGTGCTACTTGTTCTTTAAGTACAGCGATTGTTTCTTCTAATGACCAACCTTGTGGCGGATTAATATTAATACTAATGGTACGATTGCCATCAATTCTTGTTAAACGTGAAGGTCCTGCGGTTCTATCTATTGTTACTAGCTCAGATAATTGATTAATTGTGCCATTGCCAGTCACGATAGGCACATCACCCAATGAATCAGGATCGCTCCAACCATCAGCACGTAGAATCATATTTAAACGTTTAGTACCATTGAAATATTCTCCAACGTACAGACCATCACCTAAAGTTCGCACTACTCGGCCAACATCTCTGCGATCCCAACCTTGCTCTAAAATATTCCTATCATTGGGTGTTAATCTAATTTCAGGCTCAGACATTTCAAGTCCTGGATTAGCCCTGACACTGACATCGGGTATCGCATCTTTTACCCATTGTAAAGTTTGTTTAGCAACTTGCTGTAATGCATTACTATCTTTAGATTGAAGGTGCATTTGCACACTTCGTCCACCACCAAAACCACCAAATAAATTACCTTGACGCGCAAATACAGTTGTATCTGGTAAATCGACTAATATTTCATTCTTAACAACATCAAGTAATTCATCGACTTTAGATTGATCTTTGGCTCTAATACCTAAATTGCCACCAAATGGACCACTAAATATATAATAATTTTTAAGAGCAGGCTCTTTTGTACCATCCATATATGGCTTTAAACGCTCCACAATAGGATTAACAACTTCTTTTTCTAACGTTTTAACATTAGCGCCTGGGGGGAAACGTAAATTAGCATCAACGGCATCACGTTTTACAGGAGGTAAGTAATCTAGTTTTGGCATCGCAATATAGGTGACAGTGATAGGTAACGCGAGCATAGTAGTCGCTAAAATTAATCGCTTAATAGATGTATTCGTAATAGACATTACCAAATTTGTTATTTTATGCCACAAGGCTTGATTAGGGTCTACTATGCTGCGGTCATGTAAAAAGTACTTAGTCAATACAGGTAATAAAACAGCTGCAACCAATAAAGATACTGAGACTGCTATCGCAATCGTTAGCGCCAAATCTCCAAATAATTGCCCTTCTATATCTTTTAAAAAGAATACAGGTAAAAATATAGCAACCGTTGTTGCGGTAGAAGCTAACAATGCGCCCCAAACTTGTTTAGAACCCAGCTCTGCACTTTTATGATTATCATGACCTTGTTCACGCATTCTTAAAATATTTTCAAGTACCACAATTGCAGCATCAAGCACCATACCCACTGCAAACGCTAATCCCGCAAGAGAAATAACATTAAGAGAACGACCCGTAACCTGTAATACGATAAAAGTAGAAAATAAACTAATTGGAATGGCTGTCGCAATGATCAAAGTCGCCCGCATACGACGAATAAACAGCCATAAAACAGCTAAAGATAAAATGACTCCGGCAAACAAGTTACTTGTTACCAAATTAATCGCACGATAAATAAAAACTGATGCGTCGAATGATTGCACCATCACAAGCTGTTTATCAGCAAGTACTTCCTCATTAATTAACGCGACTTCATCTTTTACTCTGTTTAATGTTTCAAGTACATTTGCACCATTGGCTTTATCGATGCGAAATGAAAATGCAGGATTACCATTTTGAATTGCTAACTGCTGCCGGTCTTGACGAGTGACTGATATTTTAGCCACATCACCTAAACGTATATTACTAAAATTTCGAGACTCTAAAATTAAATCAGATAACTCATCAACTTTATATTTACCGTTAAAACGTAAGGTATATTGCCTACGGCCAACATCAATAAATCCACCAGATATATCATTACTTGCCGACACTAATGAAATTAACTGTGGAATTTGAATACCATATTGCGCTACTTTAATTGGGTCGAATCTGATTTGTAACTCTTCTCGATTTTGATCTGAAAAAGTTTGTACACCAGCAACCCCATTTATTGATTCTAAGCGCGGGCGGATCACATCATCGGTAAAATCAATATAATCACTGATTGATTTTTCATTACCAGGTAACGCTTGCAAAAAGAACCAAGTCAATGCAGGGTTATTGCCACCAAAACCACCTAACATAATACGTGGCGGTAAGGCGTCTCTAGGTTGACTTTGTACTCTTGTCATTCGGCTGATAACTTCAATAAGCGTTTGCTCCATATCGGTTTCAACACCAAATTCGAGATTGATAAAACCACCACCTTGATTCGCAAACGCATTCATTGAACGTAAACCTGGAATGCCTTTTAATACTTGCTCTTGCGGCTCCAAGATTTCTGACTCGACTTCTTTAGGGGAAGCTGCACGCCATTGCGTTTGAATCGCAATGCGAGGCCGCTCAATATCGGGGAATAATTGTATGGGCAACTTAAATAAACTAATTACGCCAACCAATAAAATAAGCGCTACTGTTACCGCAACTGCTGCTGGGCTTTTTAACGCTGCTGAAATCAATTTCATGTCAATCTCCAACCAAGATTTCTATTTAACAAATGAGAAATAATGACTAAAAACTAGCAGGGTTAATGAATTAAAAAAGGTCATTTTCGGTGAATAACAGTTAAAATAGGATAAGTAACTTAGCTGAAATGCCTTGTAAAACATAGACACAAAATGACATACTTTCGAGTCTTAAATACATGGGAATGACACATTTCCCATTTAAGAACTGATAAAACGAATATAACTATAAACACTTAAAAATCAATTCATTAAAGATAGAATATAAATAAAAAACAATATAGGTACAACTCACTAAAATTAAAAACTTTAAATCCTCAACGTTTAATTCTAGATTTCCAATCTTGTTTAATTACCTATGAACTAACCTGAGTCAAACCCATTAAAAGTACCTAATCACACAAATAAGCATGCGCTATTGTTTAATTTCACTCAGAAGATAGCTATTGAACTAATATAAAAGGATAATTCACCAACATTTAAATCGCCTTTGTGATCTATGAAACAATTACCACCTCTTAACGCACTTATTTCATTCGAAGCTACCGCAAGATTAGGCAGTGCACAAAATGCCAGTGAAGAGTTAAATATAACCCAAGGCGCGGTAGGACGTCATATTAAACAATTAGAGCAATGGTTGGAAATTGCACTATTTGATAGAAGTCAGCGTAATTTAAAGCTTAATGACACCGGCAGACGCTATATAAAAACAATCACAGCTGCACTTGATTTAATACATGAAGGCTCTGCTAATATTCAAAATGTAAAAACTGATAATACGATTAATATAACGATTAAAGAACCTTATATCAGTGATTGGCTTTTAGCACTTTTACCAAATTTCTATAAACTGCATAGCGAAATTCAGGTTCAAATATCATTACAACAAAGTACAGAACCTTTGACTAAATCTAACATAGACATCTCAATAAAAACGGGAACGGGACCTTGGCCTGAGTTCCACTGCGTGCCATTAATGCAGGATAAACTCATTACAGTATGTAGTCCGCTACTTCTGAAGCAGTCAATCAAACTAGATTCTCCCAAAGATCTTGCTAAGCATACTTTATTGCATGAGCAAGAGCCAAATACACCATGGAGTTTATGGTTCAAAGAAAATAATGTATTAAATATCAATCCAAGCAAAGGTCCTAGGTTTTCAAGTTCAGATATATTACTTCGAGCCGCAATGAGTGGCCAAGGTATTGCCTTAGTCAGTGAAAAGTTAGCTGCACAAGATATAAATGAAAGACGATTAATTCAGCCTTTTGAAGGTGCGGTTGATTTAGGTGACTATCAATGGCTTGTTATCGCTCAAGATAAAATAGAAAATACCAATGTGACAAAATTTTTAACTTGGATCAACACCCTTACCCATGACTAAATTATTTCTACAATTAATAGCGTAATTAATTCCAAGTTTAACCCATCCATAACCTTGCATTGTTTATACTACTCAAAATCTATATTAAATAGCCAGAAACCAACTGAATTATAAAGACTAATTTAGTCTACACTTATTCAGTTATATCATTTAAACGGAGAAAGCTTTATGCGTGCTTGCCTAACCTTAATCATACTGACAATTGGACTTATCGGTTGTAGTAAACCTGAAGTCACTCAAGAACAGGTGATCAGACCCATTGCTTGGACTCAAGTAAAATTAAGCAATCTAGATCAAGTAAGGCGTTTATCTGGCATTATACAACCTGTAGAGGCCACTAATTTAAGTTTTCAAGTTGGCGGAAAAGTCGATTTAGTAAAAGTAAAGTTAGGTGAAGCCGTCACCCGAGGCGATATATTATCAACTCTAGATAAACGCAGTTTTGTTTTTAGTCAACAATCATCACAAGCTAATTTACAAAAAGCAAAGTCTGCATTAGTCGAAGCAAAAAATGAATTTCAACGTTATACCGAGTTATCTAAACAAGGATTGGTCTCAAAATCTGGTTTTGATAATGCACAAGCGGCATTTCAATCAGCCACCAGCGCCGTAAATTTAGCAAAAACGCAATTAGATATTTCAACAAAAGATTTAAATGATAGCCAATTAAAAGCCCCATATAACGGACGTATCACCAAGCGAAGTATAGAACCATCAATGCAAATCACACCTGGACAAACTGTCTTTGAAATTGAAGGTGAAGACGGTTTAGAAGTACAAATTATGGTGCCAGAAACATTAATTCGTGATTTATCTACCGGTAATAAAATGCAAATACACTATCCTGCATTTCCTGAATTAACCGGTGATGGTACTGTGACTGAAATTGGTACTCGTGCACAAACAGCCAATGCATTTCCTGTCACTGTATTAATAGACTCATCTGTTGTTGGCTTACGAGCTGGTATGACTGCAGAAGTTGATTTTACTTTTGAAGGTGTTGGTCGTACGGGCTATCGCGGTCAAGCATTTCGCTTACCTTTATCTGCTATCGGAGCGGGTTCAGGACAATCTTCTTATGTATTTGTTTATGATGAAAAAACACAAACAATTTCACGACGTACCATTCAAACTGAGAATGTTATAGATAACCAAGTGATGATTTCTTCAGGGTTAAAAGTGGGTGAAATTATCGCAACAGCTGGCGTAAGTTTTTTACGTGATGGCCAAAATGTGCGCTTACTTGATAAACATGTAAAACAATTTAACTAATTTTTGATAATTGAGGCTTGAAAATGAATTTAACTCAAATCGCTTTTACTTATCGAAAATCTGTTTTGATGGTTTTAGCATTGTTACTGATCAATGGTCTATTTGCATACTTTACATTACCTGCGCAAGAAGACCCATCTATCACTATCCGAAATGCGATAGTGACAACGTCATATCCAGGTATGGCGCCAGAGCGTGTAGAGCAATTAATAACCCGTACGTTAGAAAAAGAAATTCGAAAAATTCCAGAAGTAGAAAAACTGACATCAACATCGACTACGGGTCAGTCTGTGATCCATGTAGAAATTTATGATAGATATTTTAATTTAGATAATATTTGGCAAGATTTACGTAACAAAGTAAAACAAGCTGAAGCGAATTTGCCAGATGGCACACGTACACCTTTTGTGAACGACTCTTTTGGTGATGTATCCGTTGTAACCTTAGCCTTAACGGCTGATGGTTTTTCTATGGGTGAATCTCATGATATTGCCAAACATTTACGCGACCATGTTTATGCCGTTGCGGGTACTAAAAAAGTTGATATATTAGGCATTCAGGATGAACGTATATTTTTAGAAGCCAGTTCGGCTAAATTATCTCAATTAGGTATTTCACCTCAAGCGATTATTAGCGCTTTGCAAAAACAAAACATCATTAGCCCAGGAGGGCGAATTGATACAGGTGCAAAATCTTTTGTAATAGAGCCTACAGGCAACTTTAATTCTGTTGAAGAGATAGGCAATACCCATATCTCAATACCGGGCACAGGCGACACTATAGCGCTCAAAGATATTGTGCAACTACGTAGAGATTATATCGACCCACCACATCAGCCAGCTTACTTTAATGGCAAACCTGCAATCATGCTTTCCATTGCCATGTTACCAAACTTTAATTTATTAGAATACGCACCGAGAGTAAAAGCCAAAATTGATGATGTGCAAAGCACGTTACCTATCGGCTATAAAATTAATATCGCCACCTATCAAGCAGAACAAGTTGAACGTACCGTAAGGGGTGTATCAATAAACGTATTACAAACACTCGCTATTGTATTAGTTGTAGTTATTTTCTTTTTAGGAATGCGTACGGGCTTGATTGTAGGTTCGATTGTGCCTTTTGTAATGCTGACAACTTTAGCAATAATGCAATACAGTGGCATGGTTTTAGAAAAAATGAGCCTAGCCACTTTAATCATAGCTTTGGGCCTATTGGTTGATAACGGCATTGTTGTTGCCGAAGACTTTAAACGTAGAATCGAAGATGGTCAAGAACGCTTTGAAGCCATGTGCCAAGGCGGAAAAGAGCTTGCTTTACCATTATTAAGCTCATCAGCAACCACGATATTTTTCTTCTTACCGCTTATACTAGCAGAACACGTTGCTGGTGAATTTACCCGAGCAATTTCTTTGGTCATTTTAATTACCTTATTAACAAGTTGGGTATTAGCTTTATGTGTTACGCCTACTTTATGTTATTTCTTTATCAAAAAAGAAAAACCGTCATCAGGTAAACAAAGTGCATTACAAAACAGCATGTTTTATAAAAAATACGAAGCATTTTTACATTGGGTTTTAAGTCATAAAGCTGTATTTATGATTGCGATGTTTGCATTATTATTTGCATCGATGGCAGCATTTAAATTTGTTTCCCATCAATTTTTCCCAGACTCCGACCGTACTCAAATTATGATGTACATTGATTTACCAAATGGTACATCAGCTAAAGAAACCAACCGTCAAATGAAGCAAGTTTTCTCTTGGCTTGATGATAAAAAACGTTTCCCTGAAATTACCAGTTATTCAGGCTATTCAGGATTTAATGGCCCCCGCTTTGTTTTAACCTTAACACCTGAAGATCCAGCCGATAACAAAGGGTTTGTTGTATTAAATGTAAAACCTGGCACTGACTTAAATACCATGGTGAGTAAATTACATAATGGTTTGATTGAAAACTTTCCTAATGTATTTGGTCGAGTAAAACGTATGTTTGCCGGACCATCTGATTCTAGCTCTATAAAAATTCAGGTAAAAGGCCCTGATAAAGATATTATTTATGCCAAAGCACAAGAAATTATGGATGTATTGCATCAAGTACCGCATACCAAGAATATACGTACCGATTGGGAAAATCGCATTGTAAAAGTCATGGTGAAAATAGATCAACATCGTGCGCGCCGCGCTGGTGTAACATCTGATGATATTGCGACCGCATTGAAAGGTTTTTTCAATGGTACAAATATCACTGAATTTAGAGAAGATGATGACATCATTCCAATTCTACTTAGAGCAAACGATAACGAACGCTTTAATCTAGATAGGTTACGCACTGCATCAGTATTTTCTAATACCTCAGGGCTCGCAATACCACTATTTCAAGTAGCAGACTTCGTGCCTGTTAATCAGTATTCTAAAATTCAACGTGAAGACATGTTTAATACTGTGAGCGTAGAAGCCGCGAATACTGCAATGACAGCACAAGATTTACAAAAAGTAATAGATAAGGATATTGAGGCACTCAAGGCTGACTTACCTGTTAACCATAGTATTGAATACGATGGTGTTATCACTCAGTCTGCCGATGCCCAAAAAGCCCTAGGTGCTAGCATGCCTATGGTAATTGGCTTCATTTTGATTTTATTAGTAATTCAATTTAATTCTTATAGACGTGCATTAATCATAGTACTGACAATTCCACTATTGATTATTGGTACTGTCAGTGGCTTATTAATTATGAATGCACCTTTTGGTTTTATGGTGACTCTTGGTATCTACAGTCTTGCGGGAATTATTATTAATAATGCCATCGTTTTAATTGATAGAATTGATATCGAAATAGCCAGTGGTGTTGAGCAATATCAAGCTGTGATCAACTCTTGTATGACAAGACTTAGGCCTATAGCTATGACCACAGTAACCACAATTATGGGTTTATTACCTTTGATATTAAATAAAGACCCATTATTTTACGGTATGGCAAATGTATTAGCCTTTGGTTTAGGTGTTGGCACAATATTAACTTTAGGTGTTGTTCCAGTATTGTACGCCGCCTTTTTTAAAGTAAAACCAGCACTATAACCTTGATGGAGCTGTAGAGTTTATACTACAGCTTCATATTCTTAATAATAACAATAAACTAACTGATAAAATGAAAGCACATATATTACTTGTCGAAGACGACCTAGATTTAGCCGCAACTATAATAGATTACCTAGAAATAGAAGACATTTATTGTGATCATGCAGCAAATGGCGTTATTGGGTTACAGCTGATTGAAAAAAATAACTATGATATGGCAATTTTAGATATCAATATGCCACAAATGAATGGCTTAACATTATGTAAATCTATTCGTGAACTGGGTTCAAGCATGCCTATACTCATGCTCACTGCCCGCGACTCACTACCAGATAAATTAGCCGGTTTTGATGTCGGTACCTATGATTACATGGTTAAACCTTTTGAAATGTTAGAGTTAATAGCCCGCATAAATGTATTATCCAAGCGACAAAGTGGCCAATCTAGTTACTTTTCTATTGCTAATTTATCTGTGGACTTTAAATCTAAAACCGCAAAACGCCACCAGCGAGAATTAAAACTGTCTCCCACTGGATGGATACTACTCGAAATATTAATACGCAAATCTCCACAAGTAATTAGTCGAGATCAACTATCACGTGCTATTTGGGGTGATGAGATTCCTGACAGTAATAGCCTTAAAGTACATATTTTTAAATTACGTCAACAGATAGACTCTGAGAATGAAGATAAATTATTAAAAACAATTTCAGGGCAAGGTTTTGCGTTAAAACCTTAAATGGAAGCTCATCAATGAACAATAATAAAACCTTACGTAAATACGTGATCACTGCGCATACGCTTATTGCCTGCTTGGTTGTACTTAGTTATACCGCATTAATAAACATCTACTTTGTAAACGGATTAGATGAAGGTAACTTTCAGGATTTACATCTTGAAGCAAAAAGTTTCAGCCAAGCCTATAACAATAAACAGCAGCCTGATATTCCAAACTCAATTCATTTCAAAGGTTATATCAACTGGCAAACAGTACCTGATTGGGTAAAGCTGCACTTTCCCGATTTAAAATACGCATCCCAAACTCAAATGTTTAGTGAAAGAATAAATCTCGAAGGTCATATAATGTCATGGCCAGAACAAGTTATTTTTGTTTTAGCACAACCACTTAATGATGGAAATATATTTTATTTAACCAGGGAAATTGATATAGACACGTATCAAACTCTGAGTAAAAACAATATAAAGAACATGATAAAATTAACTTGGCCAGTGGCTTTATTATTCTTAATTATCATGCAATTATTTGTTCATTTTTTATTAAAGCGTACCATGCGTCCTTTGCATCAACTGGGTATTTGGGTCGATCACTTAACCTTAGATAATGTCACAGATCCCATTCCTGATTTTGAGTTTAAAGAACTGAAACACATAGCCAATCAACAACAAAAAGCCATGTTAAGGATCAGTGAAGTACTCGATAAAGAGCAAGCATTTTTACGCCACGCAAGCCATGAATTACGTACACCCATTGCCGTTGTTAAAAGCAACGTACAATTAATGGAACGTCGTGCAACCGATGATAAAAATCTAAACTCTATTGCCCGAATTAAACGCGCAGCTTTAAATATGCAACATATGACTGAAACTTTATTATGGCTCAGTCGTGAAGATGAAAATGAAAAATTAATCATAAGTGATATCAATATCGCTGATATGATTAAGCAACTAATTGAAGATAATCAGTATTTATTACAAGGTAAAACCGTTTCATTAAACTGTGATATTGATGAAGTATCTTTAAAATTAGCACCAACTCCGTGTCGACTCATATTAAACAATTTAATACGTAATGCCTTTCAATATACGGTGGAAGGCACAATAGATTTAAATTTTAAAAATCAAATACTCATAATTGAGAATATTAATATAGCCAAAGATGAATTTGATCATTGCGATACTGATTATGGCTACGGGCTAGGTTTACAGTTAGTTGATAAAATAATTAATAAAATGCATTGGCAGTATGATAATAGACAAATATCAGGTGGTCGAAAAGTCACGATTCAATTCTAATAACGCATTTAAAATGTTATTTACCTAAATCTATGCGCGATCATCTTTTGGTGATCCCATCACAACATGGGTTGTAATTGACGCTACATGAGCAGAGGTGCCTAATACATCGGTATGAAATGTTTTATAACTAATTAAATCTGTTGTTTCTACTCGTAATAAATATTCGAAAGGGCCTGTTATATTGTGGCACTCTTTAACTTCTGGAGACAAAGTTATCGCACCTTCAAATGCCAACTGTGCATCTTTTGTATGACTTGATAAACCGACAGTAACATAAGCAACACAACCTATACCTAACTGAGTTTGATTGAGTACTGCCCGATAACCTTTAATCGTATTTGAACGCTCAAGCTCTTGTACTCTACGTAAACAAGCCGAAGCAGAAAGACCCACTCTATTTGCCAATTCAGCATTACTGATTCGGCCATCCAATTCCAGCTCGCGCAATATTCTTGTGCTTATTTTATCTAATTCAACCATAAGTTGTGTAAAAGCCTTTATTTATCGAAACAAAGCAAGATAATTTAGTGAAATAAAAATTATAATTGTTTTAACACTTTAATAGTAAATTATAACCTTAAGAGGCTTTTATGAATATAGAAATATTAACCGCATTAGCTACATTTGCCTTTGTTTCATCGATTACACCTGGACCAAATAATTTAATGCTCATGTCATCGGGTGCAAATTTTGGTTTTAAACTAACTATCCCACATATGTTAGGTGTCAGTTTAGGCTTTGTTTTTATGGTCTGTTTAGTCGGCGCTGGTTTAATACAAATATTTGATATCTATCCAATAAGTTATCAAATATTAAAGGTTTTCAGCATTTTATACCTTGTATACCTTGCTTATAAAATTGCAACTAGCGCACCGATACAAGATCAAAAAACTCATAATACAAAGCCATTTTCATTTTTACAAGCAGCCATATTTCAATGGGTTAATCCAAAAGCGTGGACCATGGCATTGACAGCAATAAGCGTTTATTCTCCCTCTAAAAGCATGGAGTCCATACTTTTAGTAGGTGCAATTTTTGGCGCTATTAATTTACCTTCAGTTGGAATTTGGACCGTTTTAGGTCAGCAATTAAAAAGGCTTTTAACCAGCGATAATAAGCTTAAAGTATTTAACTTTACAATGGCTTTATTATTAATTGCCAGTTTATACCCTATGGTTATCTAGCTATTTTGTATTTTCAGTGTTTACTGACTTTCTAAAAGTGTTGAATCTATTTTACTCGTTGGCAATATTTTTGGTTCCAATAATTTACCTTCAGTTGGAATTTGGACCGTTTTAGGTCAGCAATTAAAAAGGCTTTTAACCAGCGATAATAAACTTAAAGTATTTAACTTTTCGATGGCTTTATTATTAATTGCCAGTTTATACCCTATGATAATATGATTAGGTTGGTTTTGATTTTTCAATCCAACCGCCACCTAATGCTTTATATAACCGAGCCATGCTTTGTAAACGCGCATTTTTAGCATTTACCAATGCGATTTGCGCAAAAAACAAACTTCGTTGAGCATCTAATAAGTCTAAAGAACTTGATACACCATTACGATATCTTAATTGGGCAAGCTTATAATATGCTTGCGCACTTAACACTAAACGATTTTGTGCTTCAAATGTCTCTTCACTTGTTGAGTAAGTTGCAATTTCATTACTTACTTCTTGTAATGCAGTTAAAACAACTTTTTGATAATTTAAATTAGCTTGATAGGCTCGCTCTTCAACAACAGATAAATTAGCTAAATTTTTACCTGCATTAAAAATAGGGCTTAATGCGTTAATACCTAATTGCCATGTAAAGGCATTGCTCGATAGTAAATCAGATAGCTCAGTACTTTCATTACCAATTTCTGAAGTGAGACTAAAACTTGGAAATAAATCAGCTTTTGCAATACCAATTTTTGCCACTGCAGCATGCCATTTATATTGTGCTTTTCTAACATCAGGTCGACGCTCTAACAGGTTACTCGTCAATTTTTCAGGTAACTTTTTTGGCATAAACTGTGATGATAAGTCTTTTCCACCTTCAACTGAATCAATACGAGAGCCAATTAATAGCTGTAAATTATTTACTGTAATGACACGGGCACGCTTTAGTTTAGGTGTATTTACTTTCGCAGACTCAAGTTCGACCTCCGCTTGGCGTTGTTCTAAACCAGAGATTACGCCACTTG
>Ga0209395_1006117_pt1 | contig 13194 bp, 10 predicted proteins | sample GOMGulsemesocosm_3_FD_184635 | JGI IMG/M metagenome (GOLD analysis project Ga0209395, IMG submission 184635) | Methane-oxidizing microbial communities from mesocosms in the Gulf of Mexico - GOM9D Gulf of Mexico (SPAdes) (version 2) | ecosystem: Environmental > Aquatic > Marine > Cold seeps... | reverse complement strand
ACGGCTCCATGACCACCATTCACGACATTACCAATACCCAGACGATTTTGGATGCCCCGCACAAGGACCTGCGCCGCGCTCGCGCTTGTGGCATGAGCCTGATTCCGACGACAACGGGTTCGGCCACCGCCATCACCCATATTTTTCCAGAGCTAAAAGGCAAACTGAACGGCCACGCTGTGCGTGTGCCTCTGGCGAACGCCTCGCTGACAGACTGTGTGTTTGAGCTGCAACAGCCGACCACGGTTGCCGAGGTAAACGCGCTGTTACAGTCTTCCGCGGAAAATGAGTTGCGGGGGGTGTTGGGTTTTGAAGAGCGGCCTTTAGTGAGCATTGACTACAAAACAGACCCCCGTTCGGCCATTGTCGATGCGCCCTCGACCATGCTGGTTAACGACACTCAATTGAAGCTTTATGTTTGGTATGACAACGAGTGGGGTTATGTTAACCGCACGGCAGAATTAGCAAGGAAAGTGGCGCAACTCGATCTGGCGACTGTTTAAGGGTACTGATGTTATGTTGCCGATGAAGTCTACACAGAGCTTGAGTCGTGAGCTGCGTCAGTACTTGATAGTGACCGGTAACTACTGGGCCTTTACGCTCACGGACGGCGCTTTGCGTATGCTGGTGGTGTTGCACTTTCACGGCTTGGGTTACAGCCCGCTGGCCATTGCGATGCTGTTCGTCTTTTACGAGTTGTTTGGCGTGGTAACCAACCTTGTCGGCGGCTGGCTGGGTGCGCGTATTGGTTTAAACCGCACCATGAACATAGGGCTGGGTTTGCAAGTGCTTGCACTGGCATTACTGGCGCTGCCAGAAACAAAAACCTTGTCCGTGGCCTGGGTGATGATGGCTCAAGCGATAAGTGGGGTGGCCAAAGACCTCAACAAAATGAGCGCCAAGAGCGCCATCAAAACACTGGTGAAAGGGCCCGCCGAGCAGAGAGAGGCACGCCTTTACCGTTGGGTGGCGATTTTAACCGGTTCCAAAAACACCTTGAAAGGCATTGGTTTTTTCTTGGGGGGCGCGCTGTTGGCCGGCTTTGGTTTTAGCGCTGCGCTCTGGGTTATGGCGGGGCTGATGGGGCTTGTATGGTTAAGCAGTAGTCTAACACTGACGAACGATTTGGGTCGGGCGAAGCACAAGCCTAAGTTTCGCCAGTTGTTCTCTAAGAGCCCAGCGATCAATTACCTGTCTGCCGCGCGCTTGTTTTTATTCGCTGCGCGCGATGTTTGGTTTGTCGTCGCGCTGCCGGTTTTCTTGGCCAGTGCATTGGGCTGGAATCATTACCAGGTCGGTGGTTTCTTGGCGTGTTGGGTCATGGGTTATGGCGCGGTGCAAACATTAGCACCAGTCATAACCGGCCGTGGGGATAAGATCCTGCCGGCGCTAGCCGCCAGTCGTTGGGCCTGGGTTTTGGCGTGTCTGCCGGTGGGCATGGCCTGTTTAATGGGGCTGCTGACGCCCGGTGGAAATGTCGCCGCAGTCAGTAGTGTATTATTGGTTGGTTTGTTTTTGTTTGCCATCGTGTTTGCGATCAACTCGTCGCTGCACAGCTATTTGATTGTGCGCTTTGCCGACGCTGATGGCGCCTCTTTGGATGTCGGTTTTTATTATATGGCCAACGCCATGGGCCGACTATTGGGGACCCTGCTCTCCGGTTGGGTGTATCAGCAGTGGGGTTTGCCAGCATGCCTGTGGATATCGTCGCTGTTTGTGGTACTTGCCGGCGTTGTGTCGCTCTACCTGCCTGGTTCCTCTAAGACGGGCGCTGAAGGTTAGGTTCTCTTGCGTTTCTCTATTGTGTTTTAAACCCTTGTCCAAGGCGGCAAGCTCTGGACGATGTCTGCCGTCTTTTCTTTTTTGCTGTTACTCGGTCTATGGGTAGGTGCAAGCGACCGGTCTGGGTTAGGTTGTTGATCCAATTCAAATTATATATGCGGGACTTGTCGATCGGATGGATGGCGCTGGCCGACCAGAGCGCGTTGGTGCTGTTGGAGCACTGCTCATAGGAGTCAAACGACTCGGAAAAATAGCGAAGTTTTTTGCAGTGCCGCGGCGCAGTGTTTTGGCCAAAAGAGGGCGTGAATTCGCAAGTTTTTCATCGCCTGTTAACACGGATTTTCTTGTCGCCTCACATGTGTGCCCTGCCCCCTTTAGGTCGGCTTAGTGCGAGCGCCGATGCAGTGGGCCTTAACGGTGGTGTAGGCGTCAGGCACCCGCTTCACGCCTTTTAATCGGGGGCGCTTGAGATAGGTGATGGCATAGCGCTTTCTTTTCTAAGCGTTACTCAGCCACGAAAGTGTGGATAAATCTCGTAACGACGAGGGCCATGTCTGGCATCCATTAAGCGGCTCAAGCCTGTTCTGGCGGCTGCTGTATCGACAGCACCAGCAGCCAGCCGGCGAGGTTGCTGATAAATACCGTCAGCGCGATGGGCAATAGGCTGCCATCGAAGAAGTAAGCGGTGACAGAACCGAGCAGGGCACCAGCGGTAAAGGTTGAGCAGCCGAACAGGGCGTTGGCCGAGCCGGTGCTCTTGCCGTGGTGGTCCAGGTACATGGACATATTGTTGGAGAAGATAAGTCCAATACAGCCGACGATGATAATCATCAGTGGCATGATGACCCAGATGTTGGCCAGCCCAAAATAGCTGGCAAGCACAAAGCTCAAGGTGCAGAGCAGCTGCAGGCTGACGCCGCAGCGTAAAATTTGCAGGCGACTGAAGTCTTGTAGCAGGCGCAGGTTGATGCGATTGACGCCAATGGAGGCGCCGACCATGGCGGCAAAATAGAGCGGGAACCACTGCTCGCTGACGCCGAAGTAACCCATAAAAATAAACGCGGCGTTGGTGACAAAGGTAAATAAGATTCCGCTGATGCTGGCTTGGGCAAAGAGGTGGCGGAAGCTCGCGCGCTGGGCAAAGACGCTGCTATAGGCACTGATAAAATGATTGATCAGTGGGGGTTTAGGTTCGGTGTGGGCGGCCTGTTTGGGCAGCGCGACGCCTACCAGTATGATCAACACCGCAGCGTAGCAGCCGAGCAAAATGAAAATGGCTTGCCAGGGAAACCAGGCCAGCACCAATGACCCGACGGCCGGTGCCGTCAACGGGGCGATCATCATGATCATGCCGATCATGGAAAATACCCTGGCGCTGTCTTTACCTTGAAAGTGATCGCGCACGATGGCGGCAACCACAACCGTTGCAAAGCCGCCACCGAGTGCCTGGATAAAACGAAAACTGATCAGTGCCTGTAGATCGTTTGTTTGAGTGATACCCAGGGCGCAGCCGATAAATACCAGTAGGCCGCCCAGGGCCATACGCTGGCGGCCGTAGATATCTGATAGGGGCCCGCCGATCAGTTGGCCCAGTGCATAGCCAATGAGGAAGACACTGATGGTCACGCCCATAGCGGCCAGAGTGCTGCCGAAGTGCTCGGCCATCACTGGCATGGCTGGCAGGTAGGTGTCTATGGCAAAGGGGGTCAGTGCGACCAGAGGGGCGAGCAGAAAGGCCAATTGTTTTGGTGACAGAGATGATTGGGCCGGGAAGGCTGAACCTTGCATGGGGGGTACCGTGTGAGTAAGGCCGGAGTCTAACACAGAGTGTGATGCGCCCGTCCATGTGGAGACCTTAGGCAGTCAGGGGGGCGGGCAGCTTAGTGGACGCTGTCGTCAGTAATAACAGCTGCACAGGGGGCTGCGCTGTGCCAGTTATTGGGGAGCTGCGGCGATATGTTATATCGAGCCTGTAGTTGGCCTACGGCGTTACTGCGTTTGACCTCGGTAAGCGCTTGAGCAAAACGGCAAGCTTGTTCTTGGCTACTGCTGCGACGGCTAAAGGCCAAATAAATATTGGCACTGCTAAATGGGGGCTCGATCACCTGCAGCAGGGCTGAGTTCGGTTGATGTTTCAGCAGGCGCTGCAGGCGATTGTTGTTTAGAACGATGGCGTCGACGCGTCCGGCGAGTAGAAAAGGCAGCAGTTGTTTTTCTGTCGGTACATAGTGACGCTTGGCGTGAGGCAGTTGCTCGAGTTTATCTCCGTAGCTATAACCACGTACCAGGCCCAGCGATAGAGTTTGCAGGCGCCCGTTGTTACCCGTTTGCAGCAGCGGCGGTTGTAAGTCGCGGCGGGTAATGAGGTGCTGTTCGGCAATGGATATTAAATTACCGCGCAAATAGATCAGCTCTTTAGCGCGTTCGGCGTTGTAGCTGGCGTAGCTGATAGCATGTGTATCGCCGCGCTTGGTGATTTCCAACGCGCGAGTCCAGGGCACCGCTTGGAAATGGCTATCAAGGCCAGCTCTTTGTGCGGCTAAGCGAATTAAGTCGATATGGAAACCGCGTACTTGACCTTCGCTGTTGGTGAATTCGTAGGGGTGGTAGTCTTCGTCACCTTTGGCGATCAGCAGTGGTTCTGCAGTGAGAAACCCAGAGATGAATAGCCCAAGCAGAAGAGTGTAGAGTCCAAGACCTCGCTGTATTAATGGCATGATGAAGGTTTCCAACGCTGTAAAGACTGCAGACAAATAATCCAAGATTATACAGGCAAACAGCGGAGATAAAAAAACGGGTCACCCTGAAAGGATGACCCGTTTTTAGTTTTGGAACTGGTCAAGTTACCCTCGACCGATTTGGCTAATCCTTAGCCTGAGCTCCACAGTTGACGCTTCCATTGACCATTCTTGGCCGTATTACATCCATGTCGACTTCCTTGTTCGTTATTAAGTATCGGTAAAGCGGCTGTTCTCTGCCAGTGGTTATAATCGCTATATTGTGTGAGACATATCTCACGCAATATACGTCCCCTAGCTTTTTGATTGGTGGCTCTCCCTGTCACTCATGGGGCTCGACTCGTGAGGAGCCTGGTCGCTAACTGAGAGATTGCGGCCATTGTCTTTGGCTTGATAGAGCAGGTGATCCGCGCGTTTGAGCAGGGCTTCGAGTGAATCATCGCTGTCAGTAACGGTCGCAACGCCGAGGCTGATGGTGAAGCAAATCGTTTGCTCGTCGATACTCAGTTGCATACCTTCGACCTGCAGTCGCAAGCGCTCAGCCAGTGCTAAAGCACCAGTACTATCGGTGTCGGGGCAGCAGAGTGAAAACTCTTCTCCGCCAAAGCGAGCGACAATATCTGAGCCCCGTCCTGCGGCTTTACACACGTTAGCGAGGGCGATGAGGGCTTTATCTCCCGCGGCGTGGCCATAGTGGTCATTAATTTTTTTGAACTTGTCAACATCGAGCATGATGACTGAGAGGGGGCGTTGATGGCGCACTGCTTTGGCCATTTCGGTGTTGCCCAGTTCAAAAAAATGGCGGCGGTTATAGAGCTGGGTCAAGGGATCCGTGGACGCCAGTAACGCCAGGCTAATATTGGCCTCTTCAAGCTTGGCCTGACTTTCTTTCAGGCGGATGGCTGAGCGCATGCGCGCGGCGAGCACCGGGTATATAAACGGTTTGGTGACATAGTCATGGGCACCAGCCTCGAAGGTTTCAACCATGTCTTCGTCGGCGTCATTGGCCGAAACCATGATGACAGGAATCTGCTTTAGGTCTGGGTCACTTTTAAGAATCGCCAGCGCGGCTGGGCCATCCATCACCGGCATCATCATATCCAGAAGAATGATATCTGGGAGGTGTAGGCGCGCCTGCTCTATGCATGAGTGACCGTCATTAGCGGTTATAACATCGTGCCCATCATCTTCAAGGTTGAAGAGAAGTAGTGTGACGTTATCCGGGATGTCGTCAACGACGAGAACTTTTGCCATCAATGGCTCGCTTTTCCTGATGGGTTAATAGACTTGTTGAGTATAGGCCAGTTTACTTAATGGCTTCCATAGCAGGCCTGTGACTACCACCAATACTTGCCCCAGTTCTGAGGGTTGGCCCAGTGTTTAGGACTGTTCCAGCTGCGCTTATGATTGTATGACTCCAGTCGGTACGCGTAACTGCTGGTGCGCTGGCCGTCATGTTGCTGCTGGCTCTGCCGCTGGAAACCCAAGCTGAGCAGATCATTCATCGACCATAAGTCGGTGTTCTTTAGCATTAGCCAAATATGGGGTGTGTGCAGATTGCGTAAGCGGGCGAGCAATTGGGTGCCCTCTGCGTGGCTGTGGTGCTCGAGCCAGTCGACGACTAGAGCGGCGTCAAAGCGGCCGAGTGTTTCTAGCTCATTGAGTGTTTGGCAGTGTTCTAGGGTGATGCCTTCGAGGTGACAGTACTGGGCGAGTGCGGTGTTGGGCTGCTGGGAGCACAGCAGTATCCGCTCAGGTCTATTGTCGTGATCGAGCACCTTGAGGTTGCTGACGCCATCAATAGAGGCGGTGGTAGGGGCTGATTGATCAGGCATGGGTTGCTCTCGTGAAGGCGGGTTTAGCTCTTTGGCCGCGCTGGAGCAGCTCGCTGCGGATCAGCAAACGGCTTGGCAGTGCTGCTCTAGTAGGGCCGAGGTAAATATCAACGCATCGGTTGGCGTAAATGCTTCATCCAAGTAGGAGCTCTGGCCACAGTGTAAGTGCGGTTTATGGGCTGAAATCTGGGCCGCAAAGCGCTTGCGTAGATGGGTGAGTATGTCGCCAATAATTTGCTGCCAGTCATCGCCACTGAGTAAAATGGCGGGGCAATTTTCGAGCATCGTCTCTATAGCATGATCACTGGGCATCATCAGCTGTGGGCGGTTGCGCTGCAGTTGAGCACGCAGGTGCCGAATGATGCGCGACACTTGTTTAAGGCGATAGGGGGAGCTGCCAAGCAATGGTGTGTTGACGGGCAGTGATGTCGTGCTAGCGAGAGTGGCGGAGAGAGCTTTCACGTACAACTTCCTATATTTAGGCGCTAATACACCTATTTGATCAGTGCAGGGCGCCGTCGTTGATAATGACCGGTGCAGGGCTGTTCGCAGGGGTATCTTGTAGCTCACGGCGCAAGCGGTTGATGACCAAACTCATCACCTCTAAGGTTTGATCGAGTTGATCAAGCGCCATTAGCATGTCTTCTGGTGAGCGGGCTGTGTTCTTGGGTCGGCTGGCATGTTTCATTTTGAATCCCTTTGCGGTCGTGCTTCATTGGTGTTGGGTCTGTATCACTGTGGCATCCATAGAGGTTATCCACAGTCATTCTTCACAAGCCTGTGCACAGGTTCTTTGTTCGCTTCTCTGGGTGAGAGGCTGACAAGGAAATGTGCGGGCAATCAATGACACTCTTTTACAACGCGCTCTCGGGTGTGGAAACACAACGGCCGAGTACTACTTGGGCAACACTTAAGCGAAATTGAGGATCTTTCTATGCAAGTTACATATCTGACATTCATTCTAATGTTGTAGCGGGTGTTCACAGCCTCGCGGCGGCGTTACTGTTTTTACTGAGCACAAGCGACGGCTAAGGACGATGCGAGTGTTTTGGAGTTTAGGGGTCTTTGATAACCCAGTGTGCCGAGTCATACCTCTTAGTGACGGTGGTCCGCTAGCCAGTTAACGGCTTTTAATCATTATTATAAGGTGCGCTGGATGAACGACGGCTGAAGGCGTTCATCCATTAATAACAGTGGGTTAATCCCAGCTGAGGGCACCGGCCTGCTGGTACTCAGTCACTTTAGTTTCGAAAAAGTTCTTCTCTTTACGCAGATCCATGATCTCGGACATCCACGGGAAAGGGTTTTTAGCGCCCGGCCACATTTCTTCCAGACCAATCTGCGACAGACGACGGTTACCGATGAACTTCAGGTAATCGATCATCATTTCAGAGTTCATGCCCAGCACGCCGTGTGGGATCATGTCGCGGGCGAATTCTGATTCCAGCATCACGGCTTCAGCTACTTGCTTGCGGGCAGCAGCCTGCATTTCGGTATTCCACAGGTGTGGGTTCTCGATCTTGATCTGGTTGATCAAATCGATGCCGAAGTTCAGGTGCATGGACTCATCGCGCAGGATGTATTGGAACTGCTCGGCAATACCGGTCATCTTGTTCTGACGACCCATCTGCAATATGGCGGTGAAACCACAGTAGAAGAAGATGCCTTCCGCGCCGACGTAGTAGCTGATCAGGTTCTTCAGGAACTCAGTATCGTTCTCTGGGGTACCGGTTTTGAAGTCTGGCTGGTTGATCACCTCAGTGTGTTTGAGGCTCCAGGCCGCTTTACGCGCAACACTTGGCTGCTCTTGGTATAGGTTCCAGATCTCGCCTTCGTCCATACCGACTGATTCAATACAGTACTGGTAAGAGTGAGCGTGGATCAGTTCTTCACGGAACTGCAGGCCAATGTAGAAACGTGCTTCAGGGGCGGTGATGTTCTTGTAGATACTCAGCAGCAGATTGTTGGCAACAACTGTGTCGGCGGTGCTGAAGTAGCCCAGGCCCATCTTGATGATGCGACGTTCGTCATCGCTCAAACCGTCCTGACTTCTCCACAGGGCGATGTCGGCGGTCATGTTGACCTCTTGCGGCATCCAGTGGTTCTGGCTGGCATCGAGGTATTTCTGCCATGCCCAGTCGTACTTAATCGGTACAACTTGGTTTACATCGCTGTTGGAGTTGATGATGCGCTTGTCTTCAGCGCGCACGCGGGTGCCGGTCATTTGTAGATCTTTGAGACCCGCGGCCAACTCGTCGGCATTGAGATCAACGCCGTTAAAAATATCGGTGGCCGGTGCAATACTGTTCGCCGTCTCGGCCGGAGCACTGGCTTGCAGCTGGCTTGGCGCTTGAACAGGTGCCGCAGCGGGCATGGGTGCCGAGGTTTCTTCTTCGGAGTAATCATCCCAGTTCAGCATGGTCTTCATCCTTAATCAGAGGTGGTGAGTCTTAATTCGCTCACCTTATTAAATTCGTGAGTCGCGCTAAGCAGGTCGCCCCGAGGGGCGACTATGGCTGGCGGACAACGCTTACTGGCAGGCGTCGCAGTCTGGGTCATCCAGAGAGCAGGCCAGGGGTACTGGCGCGGCCTGTGGTTCGGCTTGAGCTTCGACGACTGGCGCTGCAACCGCTGCCGATACCGCGTTCAAGGAGCCGGCTTCGATGGTCGACTTCTCGGTGCTGGTCGCGGCCAAGGCACGAAGGTAGTAGGTCGTCTTCAGACCACTGAACCATGCCATGCGGTAGGTGATATCGAGCTTCTTACCGTTGGCTTCACCGATGTAGAGGTTCAAGCTCTGCGCCTGATCAATCCACTTCTGACGACGACTGGCGGCTTCAACAATCCAGCGTGGCTCGACTTCGAAGGCGGTCGCGTACTTGCGCTTAAGCTCGGCCGGAATGCGGTCGATCTTCTGCAGTGAACCTTCAAAGTACTTAAGGTCGTTAACCATGACGCTGTCCCACAAACCCAAGTCTTTCAGGTCGTGTACCAAGTAAGGATTCACAACCGTGAACTCACCGGACAGGTTCGATTTAACGTAGAGGTTTTGGTAGGTCGGCTCTATGGACTGAGACACGCCGGTGATGTTGGCAATGGTCGCTGTTGGGGCGATCGCCATGACGTTGGAGTTACGCATACCTTGGGTCTTCACGGTTTCGCGCAAAGTATCCCAGTCTAGAGTCTGGCTGCGATCAACTTTGATGTAGTCGGCGCCACGGTTCTGTACCAGCAACTCGATGGAGTCGATTGGCAGAATACCCTTGCTCCACAGTGAGCCCTCGAATGTTTCGTAAGCGCCACGTTCGGCGGCAAGCTTGCTGGAGTTCTCGATGGCGAAGTAGCTGATGGCTTCCATAGAGGTATCGGCAAAGGCGATCGCTTCTTTGGAACCGTAAGCCAAGTTCATCTTGTAGAGTGCGTCCTGGAATCCCATCAGGCCCAGACCCACTGGACGGTGGCGCATGTTCGAATTGCGGGCCGAGTCAACCGAGTAGTAGTTGATGTCGATCACGTTATCGAGCATACGCACGGCAACGCGAATGGTTTCTTCCAGCTTCTTGGTATCCAGCTGACCGTCAATAATGTGCTGCGCTAGGTTTACAGAGCCCAGATTACACACGGCAATCTCTTCATCGGCCTTGGTGTTCAGGGTGATCTCTGTACACAGGTTTGAAGAGTGCACCACGCCGACGTGCTGCTGTGGACTGCGGATGTTACAAGGATCCTTAAACGTGATCCAAGGGTGGCCCGTTTCAAACAGCATGCCCAGCATCTTGCGCCACATATCCAGTGCGCGAACCGTCTTGGAAAGTTTGATTTGACCGACTGCCGCCATGCGCTCGTATTCTTCGTAGCGGTCCTGGAATGCCTGACCGTAGAGGTCGTGCAGATCCGGTACATCGTTGGGTGAGAACAGAGTCCACTGGCCGTCGTCGAATACGCGCTTCATGAACAAGTCGGGTACCCAGTTGGCGGTGTTCATGTCGTGGGTGCGACGGCGATCATCACCTGTGTTCTTGCGCAGCTCGAGGAATTCCTCTGTGTCTATGTGCCAAGTTTCCAGATACGCACAGACAGCGCCCTTGCGCTTGCCGCCCTGATTAACCGCAACCGCGGTGTCGTTGGCTACTTTCAAGAAAGGTACAACACCCTGAGAGCGACCGTTGGTGCCCTTGATGTAAGAGCCGAGACCACGTACTGGCGTCCAGTCATTGCCCAGACCACCGGCAAATTTGGACAGCATGGCGTTGTCTTGCATGGCGCCGTAGATGCCGTGCAGGTCGTCTGGCACGGTGGTCAGGTAGCAAGAAGATAACTGTGGACGCAGGGTGCCGGCGTTAAACAACGTCGGCGTAGAGCTCATGTAGTCGAAAGAAGACAACATCTTGTAGAACTCAATGGCGCGGGCTTCTTTGTTGTCTTCTTCTATGGCGAGACCCATAGCGACACGCATAAAGAACACCTGCGGCAGTTCAATGCGCACCTCTTCTTCGGTGTGGATAAAATAGCGGTCGTAGAGGGTCTGCAGGCCGAGGTATGAAAACTGTAGGTCGCGCTCGGCCAGCAGGGCTTTGCCCAGTGCCTCCAGGTCGTAGCTCAGCAGGTTCGGGTGCAGCAGTTCCAGCTCAACACCAACATTGATGTAGGCATTGAGTGCCTGTGGATAAAGAGTGCTCATATCCTGCTGAGTCGCCGTATCGGCCACTTTCAGGTAGCTCAAGGCTTCAGCGCGCAGCTTGTCCATCAGCAGGCGAGCAGTGGCTTGGCTGTAGTTCGGCTCTTGTTCTACCAGGGTGCGGGCGGTGATCACCAGTGAGGTGTTAACGTCCTCAAAGGATACGCCGTCGTAAAGGTTACGCATGGATTCATCGAGGATGGTTTTAGCGTCAACGTCCTTCAGGCCCGCACAGGCTTCCGCAACAATCGTGCGAACACGCTGGATATCCAGCGGTTTGAGGGAACCGTCAGCCTGCTTAACCTGCACACTGGCGTATTCGTTATCGGCAACAAACTCGGGCTCGGCATCACTGCGTAGACGTGAGCGCTCTTCGCGGTAGAGGACATAGTCACGGGCAATCTTTTGCTCGCCGGTGCGCATCAGGGTCAGCTCTACTTGATCCTGGATGTCTTCGATGTGAACAGTGCCACCCGATGGCATACGGCGTTTAAAAGTAGCGGTGATCTGCTCAGTCAGTGACGCGACGGTTTCATGTACGCGGCTAGATGCAGCCGCTGTACCACCCTCTACAGCGAGGAATGCTTTGGTCATGGCAACGGCTATCTTATCGTCGCTGTAAGGAACAACGGTGCCGTTGCGTTTGATGACTCGCAGTTGGCCAGGCGTGGTCGCAGCGATGGCGGCTGGGTTTGAAGCAGCTGCAGTGGTTGCCGTAGGGGCTGTTACGTCAGTGTCTGTGTGCATGTACGTCTCCGCGTATTGTGCTGGTGTTGGGTTCATTATGTTGTTTACAGGCCTAATGCCAGCTGCCTATCAACAATAGTTATTCAAATTGGGTGTCTGTCATGGCATTTTGGCCATGCGCATAGCCAGAAGAGCAATCAAAAGGTTGGGTGTGGCTTTGGTGGTAGCGGAAAATTATCAGTGATGACACTGAGTTGACCAATACCGGGGAAATTGCTGCCAATTACAGAGCCATGGGCTAGAAATATGATGCAGCTGCCGCCTATCCTTTTGCTTATTCCCTGAATATGCAGGCCAGTGATCGCAGTACCGATACTTGTGCCTGAAACTCAGTCAACCCCTACATGTTGGGGTCGTTTTCATTTGGACTACAAGATAATGCGGTTTAGGGGTCAATGCAATACGATAGTTTTGGTGATTAGTTGTGGATAAAATGTGTGTAAATAAGTATGTTTGCGTTCACTAACCTGCGGTTCTATAAGTGGTAAGGGGTGGGGATAAATGTGGCCGGGGTTAACGCCCTATATAATTTTTTCTTCTAGTGCGGGTATTTTCTTATAGCGGCCTATGTTGTGATTGGGATAGGCAATAGCCACTAGATCTTGTGGTTTTTGGGGTTGTCATGCTTGAGGCAAGTACCTACTTACGCTCTGGGGCCCGAGCTTATCGGTTGGCTTTGAAATGCCCCAAAATGATGCTTTCGAACCGATGCGGTTGCAACATGGCATAATGGACGTATCAATTAATTGGTTTTGTTTGTTATATGAGCAAGGCATCTGACTTATTTATTTTGATAGGGTCTGGTTATGGGCGATATTTTACCGTTTAAGCGGCCTAGTGCGGCAAAAAAGCATAAGGGAAAAACACTGTGCCGCAGCGGTTTTCATAAGTGGCGAGTGATGACGGAGAAAAAATTTGATGTGAGGCAGGGGCGCTTGGTGACACACTCGCGTTGTGAGCGCTGTGGTGAAGAGAAGGTTGAAGCGCTTTAAAAGACTGAGTGGCAGTTGTCCCTTTCCTGGTCGCCAATAGCCACACTCTGCATGTCGCCACGCTGAGGGTATATCGCCACTTCTGTTCATTCCTGAGCTCGCGACACTAGATACCCCTTTAAGGGGTATGCTATTCACCTTGAAGATACCTCTCCAGTTCATCCATGAACTCAGGGTACGGAGTGCCCTTCGAAGGTAAGCCTATACCCTGTTGGCGTAAAAAGGCCGGGCGGTGTTTGTGCGCCGCTCGGCCTTTTTGTGGAACACCTAGGATTGTGAAAACTGTGGGCTTAGTGGTTACAGTCTTCTGAGTGGACGTGCTCTTCGGCACTGTGATCGTGTCCGCAGCCGCCAGCACCATGAACGTGGCCGTGACTCAACTCCTCTTCGGTGGCATCTCGGATGTCGGTGACTTCGACGTC
>Ga0209395_1006113_pt1 | contig 13202 bp, 9 predicted proteins | sample GOMGulsemesocosm_3_FD_184635 | JGI IMG/M metagenome (GOLD analysis project Ga0209395, IMG submission 184635) | Methane-oxidizing microbial communities from mesocosms in the Gulf of Mexico - GOM9D Gulf of Mexico (SPAdes) (version 2) | ecosystem: Environmental > Aquatic > Marine > Cold seeps... | reverse complement strand
TTACTTGCAGTTTTCGGATCTGCTTTTCCTCTACTTTTTTTCATTAATTGTCCCATAAACAGTCCCATTAATTTCTTTTCTCCTCCTTTAAACCTTGCTGCTTCATCAGGATTCTCAGTAATAATTTCTTGCACAAACTCCGCTAAACTGTCATCATTTGAATCCTGAATCCAATTGTTTTCCTCTACAATTTGTAAGGGCGTTTTATTTACTTCCTCTAACATTTTTGGAAACACTTTTTGCCCTGCTATATTATGTGAAATTTTAGACTCATCAATGATTTGAATTAGTCCTGCAATATTTTTTGCAGAAATAGGAAATTCAGAAATGGTCAACGCATATTGATTTAGATAAGATTTAACATCTCCCATAACCCAGTTCGCTGCTGACTTATAATTTTTTGTATGCGTAATTATATCTTCATAAAATAAAGCAATACCTTTTGAATCTGTTAAGTTATTTGCATCATAGTCTGACAACCCTAACTCTTTAGTATATTTATTAAATAAGAAATTTGGTAATGGCGGCATTTCCGCCTTCATCTTCTCAATATGTTCTTGATTTATTCTAATTGGTTGTAAATCTGGCTCAGGAAAGAATCTGTAGTCATTTGCAGCCTCTTTAGAACGCATAGCAGTTGTTACATCTTTTAACGCATCATAATTTCTAGTTTCAGAATAAATGATTTCTCCTTTTTCTACTTCTATAATTTGACGTACAATTTCGTGCTCAATCGCATTTTTCACATTTCTAATTGAGTTCATGTTCTTAACCTCAACTTTGCTTCCAAACTCTTTAGCATCTTTTAACATGACAGAGATATTAGCATCACAACGCATAGAACCTTCTTCCATATTTCCATCACAAATTTCTAAATAGCGCACCAACTTTCTGACTTCAGTTACATAATTATAAGCCTCCTGAGATGTTGTAATATCTGGTTCTGATACAATTTCAATTAAAGGTACACCAGCTCTATTAATGTCAACCAGTGTATTAAACGGGTCAATATCGTGAATAGACTTACCTGCATCTTCCTCCATGTGAATTCGAGTTAACCCAATTTTCACATTTTCATCATTCGCATTTTTTACAGTAATAAAGCCACCTGTACAAATTGGGGTCGTATCCTGAGTAATTTGATATCCTTTCGGTAAATCGGGATAAAAATAATTTTTACGTGCAAAATATTGATTTTCTGCAATATCACAATCACAAGCTATCCCCATTTTTATAGCATAATCAATAGTTTTCGTATTCATGAAAGGTAATGTACCTGGATGCCCCAATGTAATGGCACTTACATTTGTATTGGGAACAGCTCCATATTCATTTCTATCGTTTGAATATGCTTTAGATTTTGTTAGCATTTGGGCGTGAACCTCTAAACCTATTACAACTCTATATTTGTCTCTAATTTCTTTACTAATTTCCATTTCTTATAACTGTGGTAATTGTAATATTTATTTTATAATACGTTAATTAAATTCTTGAAATTAACTCTTTCATGATTAGAGTCATTTTTGGCTCTTGCTTATTAGCAACTGCAATTATTTCTGGAATTGATACTTTTTTAATCTTACCTTCAACACCTAAGTCGGTGATAATTGAAATTGCAAAAACTGGAATATCCATATGACGCGCAACAATTACTTCTGGAATTGTTGACATACCCACTGTATCTGCTCCAATAGTTCTACAATATTTATACTCTGCAGGTGTTTCTAAATTTGGTCCTGTTAATCCTAAATATACACCTTCTGAAATATCAATATTGTTTTCTTTTGCAATATCAAGTGCAATTTGTCTCATTTCAATATCATACACATCACTCATATCTGGAAAACGTGCACCTAATTCGTCTAAATTAGCTCCTCTCAAAGGATTTTCTGGAAAGGTATTAATATGGTCACTTATCACCATTATTTCGCCTACTTTAAAATCAGGGTTTACACCACCAGAAGCATTAGAAACAAAAAGATTTTTTATTCCTAACATTTTCATTACTCTAACAGGAAACGTCACTTCTTTCATGTTATACCCTTCATAGTAATGAAAACGTCCTTGCATTGCAATAATATTTTTCCCCCCTAAAGTTCCAAAAATTAATTTACCTGAATGACTTTCAACTGTTGATACTGGAAAATTTGGAATATCTGAATAGTTTAATTCAAATTTCACATCAATTTCTTGAACTAATCCTCCAAGTCCTGTCCCTAAAATCACACCGATCTCTGGCTTAAAAGGAACAGCATCATGAATAAATTCAGTAGTCTCTACGATTTTCTTGTACATAATCTAAAATTAATTTATCAAATTTTTCTTTATCATTTAACTCAACTGTAATGGTTTGATAAAACCAAGGTTGTTGTTTCACTTTCGTTTCAAATTCACAACCAATTAAACGCATAGCATCTTTCTCTGTAGTCATTATTATAGGGTCAAGCTCAGCAAATTTAATTAATAAATTGCTAATATCATCAATGTCTTTTTCTTTAAATCTATAATGGTCTGTAAATTTACAATGTTCTAACACATTATAATTTTTTTTAAGGTAATTTAACAATGGATTAGGCTTTGCAATACCTGTCACTAAAATAATATTTTTCTTAGTATTATCAACTACTTTGAAGGTGTTTAACTCATATACATCACCATAAACTACTTTTGAAAAAAATACAGATTGATGTTTAGCTGGATTGATTTTTTTTGTTAATTCTATTTCATTTAAACTTTTAAAATCAGAACATTTTGTCATGATAATAATATCAGCTCTATTCTTACCTCTCCTCAATTCTCTTAAATCACCTACTGGCAATACATAATCGTTATAAAAAGGACGACTGTGGTCCGTTAATAAAATATTAAAACCTGGTTGAATTGATCGGTGTTGAAATGCATCATCTAATAGAACTAAATCAGTATCTTCTTTTTCATAACAAATATCCATTACCCCTTTAACCCGGTCACTTTCTACTGCTACAGTTATGCCTGATCCAAACTTCTTGTAAAATTGTAAAGGTTCATCACCTATTTGCCTAGACGTTGTTTTTTCGTCTGCTATTTTAAATCCAAATTCCTTTCTACCATACCCTCTACTCAATGTTGCTAGATGATGTGAATCTTTTAATAATTTTATCAAATACTCAGTATGTGGTGTTTTACCCGTTCCACCTACACTTAAATTCCCAACATTTATAACAGGAATACTGAATTTGAAGCTACGTTTAATCTTTACTTTATATAACCAATTTCTAAACATAGTTATGATTATATAAACTATAGTTATTGGAAATAATAAGTAGCGTAATTTTTGCATAACAACAAAGATAGTATTTTGTTTTTTGTGGTCTACAAATTAGAAATAATACTTGAAAGACTCTTATATTTATGAACTACAAGACAACATTGAAGAACCCACTTTATTTCTAGCCCATTCCGGTCGTTTAGCAAACCATTTTTTGTGCTCATGTTGTTCAGCATAAGGATTTTTAAATAATTGATACAATTCATCAATCAATTTATAATCACCCTTATCAGCATCATCTATAGCTAATTGTGCCATATAGTTTCTAAACACATATTTTGGATTCACTAAATTCATAGCCCCTACTCTTTCTTTATTCAACTGCGTCTCTTCACCCAATCTACTAATGTACATTGAAAACCAGTCTTTCCAAGTTGTACTAATTACTTCACTCACGTCATTAGGCACATAAAATGCTTTATCTATCTCAGTTGAAATAATCACATTTTCATTTTCTGATATTTTAGTTGCAGAGCTTATTTGCGCTAAATTTCTAAAGAAAATAGTCATATCAGTTTCCGTGAGCTGTAAATTATTTTCTAACGAAGCTATTAGTTGTTTATCGGACTCTTTATCAGCCAACAATCCTAATTTAGATTTCATCATATCATGATACTGAGCTTCAAATTCAAATTGATAATTATCCAAAACAGATTGGAATGGCTCTGCATCATTTACTATCGGATACAATGCATTTGCCAATTGTAATAAATTCCAAAGTCCAATGTTCGGTTGATTCCCATAACGGTAGCGTTTATTTTGAGCGTCAGTTGTATTTGGCGTCCAATTAAAATCATACCCTTCCAACCAGCCATACGGTCCATAATCGATAGTTTCACCTAAAATGGACATATTATCAGTATTCATCACACCATGTACAAATCCAACGCGTTGCCAATCCACAATCATTTTAATTGTATTTTGAGAAACTTGCTTAAATAATTCTATTGTCTTTTCCTTTATATCACCTTTTATAGTAGGATAAAAATGATTGACTGTATATTCTACTAACTGCTTTAATCCATCAAAGTTTTCTCGTGCTGATAAAATTTGAAAACTACCAAAACGAATAAATGTTGGCGCCACTCTACAAACTACCGCTCCTTTTTCATAAGCTGAATTCCCATTATATAAGACATCACGCATAACTTGATCTCCCGTTAAGGATAAACTTAATGCTCTAGTTCCAGAAACACCTAAATGAAACATAGCTTCACTACATAAATACTCTCTAACAGATGAACGTAAAACCGCTAAACCGTCAGCCGTTCTAGAATATGGTGTTTCACCACTCCCTTTTAACTGCACAGCCCAATGTTTGTTGTTGTAATCAACTTCAAATAAGTTTATCGCTCTTCCATCTCCTAATTGACCAGCCCAATTCCCAAATTGATGTCCGCCATAACACATGGCAAATGGAGTTGTATCTTTATACACAGAATTCCCAGTAAACACCTTTAAAAACAGCTTTGACTTAGCATCTTCTTTTGACAAACCGAGCGTATTTAACATATCATCAGACACATGAATTAACTCAGCATTTTTCGTTTGCTTAGGGGTTACATATGAAAAACAAGCATCAACTTGACGCCTATGATTTTTTTCAATTGGATCTGCTGGTAATTCGGTTGTAAAAGTGTCGCGAATATTCAAATTCATAAAACGTAAATTTAACTACAAAGTTAACGATTTGAAATGAATGAAAACTATATGTTACTTTACTTCAAAAAAGAATTGAAACAATTCAGGAGTCGATTCAATAGAAACCTGCTTTATTATTGATGAACTAGAACCGCTTCCTGATATCGATTCTAATTTAGCTGACGTTTTAGCTTTTTTAATCCTCAATTCATCATAACTTCTAGATTCAACTTCTTTATTAACATTCTGATTAGTATTCACACTTGGCGCTATGATAACATTTTCAGCTTCAACATCCTCTTCAATCGCTATAGCTTTACTAAATAATTTCTCACTTAAAGCTGCAGGTACAGCATCAGTCAACTCCACAACTTGAATTTCTTCAGCTACGTCTTCAAAATCTGCATCTGCAACCTCATCAAAAGAAGCTATTTCTTCCACTAATCCAAAACCATTTGAAACTGCATTAATTGGAGTAGAGAGTTCTGATTCTATCAATTCCTTCCCCTCCTCTAATTTCAATTCAACCACCTCAGCAGTATTAGTTTTAAATTCCAACTTATTTGAATCTGAACTTTCTATAATTTCAGGTTGAATTTCTTCTGTTGATTTATATTTCTGAACATCTTCAAATGCCATTTCATTTTTATCAAAACTTGAAAAATTGATGACATTGAATACTCCAATCACAAACAATGATGCAATTGCTATTTGAAAAGCGGGATATTTAAAAAATTGTTTATCCCTAGGAAACAAAAAAAGTAAAACCGAATTATACCACGGTACAGTTTGTGAATAGGAATGATTTAAATAATTTAAAACTTTTTTATCCAACTCTTCTGTCTTTTTAATTTTTTGATTTTGAACGGCCTCATGAGTTGATGCTAAGAATAACTTCATATCATCATACTCAGCTTCATTTGAAGCATAGTTTGAAACCTCAGCTAACTCCTCAGCTGTCAATTCAAAATACTTTTTAGATTTTATGATGTGTTCTATTTCCATTTTATGCTATAATTTTTCTATACACTTCCAATTTTGAAGCTAACGTTTTAGTCGCATGATGTAACCTTGACTTTACTGTCCCTTCATTGATTCCTAACACTTCTGCAATTTCTTTCATTGACAACCCATCAAAATGTCTTAATACAAATACATCTTTATGTTTATCATTTAAACGATTCAATTCCAGTTGCAAACTATCCGAAAACGAATTTTCATCTACTGACTTATCCTGTAATTCTTTATTATCCTTAGCTTCAAACCCCTCAGGTAAATCATTCCTATGGTTCCTTCTAATTTCAACGCGTTTATATTCATTTTTACACATATTACTAGCTATGGTAAACAACCAAGTTTTAAACTTTTTAGTTGTATCAAACATAGCAGGTCTATCAATTATCTTCCCAAATAATTCTTGTGTAAAATCTTCTGCTTTTTCTCTATCTTGCCATAGTTTGCTGTTAAAAAAATTAACTAAATAAGTTCCATAACGTTCGTAAATTTGCTTAAAGGCATCCCTGTCTCCCTTAATAAAAAAGGACATCAGTTCTTCATCAGAATATGTTTTATAATTCTTTTTAAAAAGCCTCATTAATTTATATTACACTATTTCTCGTATGTTTTCAATAATTCTTTCACCTCATTTTCAATCTCTAAATATTTTGCAATCCAAAGTATTCTATGTCTAATTTTCTTACTCTCTCCCCACCTCTCTATATTCATTTTATACAATGTTAACAATGGTGGTAAATAATTAGTATACAATTTTTTCTCTACCGTTAAATGCTGTACTGTAGTTAACACTTCTTTTATTGACTCATTAAACCCAACCAAATCTTGGTAATGATTAGTCGATTTATATTCAAGTACCAATCCCGTAACAAACAACTCTTTTTGATAATTAATATATGTATCAGGGTTAACAGTTAGTGATATAAATACCTTTTGTTTTGATTCTTTTAAAATTCTTGACAGGTAAATAGATGGACTTACCTTATCAAAACTTGCGCCAATATTATGCTTACTCAAAATTGTCGAAGCGTATTTTGAAGATGACTTCATTAACCCTAATGAGATTACACTTACACTTGTTTTATACTTACTATAAAGCTGTAAACACAACAAACCATAAGTATCTTCAAGGTTATTTGTAATAAGTATAGCATTTTCTGGTAATCTTTTTAAAACATCAATGTAATACCGTTCTTGGTTGCCTGTGAATTTTAACTCCAACTTTTTCGCAGAATTAACCAACAAATCATAATCTTTATTAATGACAGCCTTTGAAAACTCCTCCTTCAACTCAACTAAATTTTGCTGTGCAAAAGATAGTAATGAAAAGTTCAAGAGAATAAGAATAATAAATTTACGCATTGTTTGATATTTGACTTATAGTACAAGGTACATAAAAAAAGGTTCATTTATTTTCTAATTCAAAATTTCTTTTAATTCTGAAAGTTCAATCTTTTTCATTATCACACTATTAAAACGCTCTGTCAATTCATATATCGATAAATTAGCCATGTAAATTTCACCTCCTAAAATACCAATAAAGACGTATGGAGTTAAATCCAAATCAATTACATAACTACGTACTGAGTATTTTAAATATTTTAAAACAGCATTAGAATTCACATCTACTAGATAAGCTGAATCAAACTGTCTAGCTCGGCTATCCACAAACATGTTTAACTTTTTAGTGGCTACAATTGGTCGTAAATAAAACCTGTCGCAATTAAATATACCCATTTGGGAAATTTGAAAAGAACGCATGACCTCAATTCGTGTTCGATTTGACTTATATCTATCCGTCTTTTGCTTTTCCCATAATTCATTTTGAATGACTTGTAGACTATCATTAATGAGTTGCTGCACTTGCCTTAAACTATCACCCAATAAATACTCAACCATACTCATACTATCCTCTCTTAACTGAATTACATTTCTTACCTCTTCTTCTTTTTTAATTTGGGCAAATTCGTCTTGAATTTTCAGACTATTTACCGTATTTAGATTTAATTTACTTTTAAACACCTGCAATTCTTTAACATACGCTCTCATATTCTCTTGAAAATATTCAAATTCTTTGGCATAGTTAACCGAATCAATACCTGGTTGAACCATTAAATTATAGACATACTGCCTTCTATCCTCATCCACCCCATTAAACGTTAAATCATATAAATCTCTATTTTTAGTTGGATTAATAGTCATATCATACCACCAAATTGAACTATCAGAACTAATTAGTTTATTTTCACCGTAAATACAGAATTTTGAACGGTGCCACATTCTATACAATGGTCTTACTTTGTAATTCTCTATTTTAATTTCTAAAATTGTATTAGTATCTACCTTATGTAAACCAACAGGAACTATTGGTAATTGATCAGCTAATACAACAGCTAAACTCTTTTCCTTCTCTAACCACTCCCCGCTTAATGTGTCAAAATAATATAAATTATAATCATTATCCTGAGCTAAACTTCTTAACCCGATTTCAATTTGTTTATTATCCTTTAAACTCAATATTCTTTTACCACTGCTCGCCAACACCTCACACATACCTGCTGATTGAAAATTCAGAGTATCATTACCCTCCATATAAACCATAGGAATACCTGACAATAATATATCACTTGTGCTTAAATACTCTGTAAATGATATTGAAATATTTCCTTTTACATCTTCTCCATTTATGTCAATAAAGCAATTTTTGGGGATTGAAATATAATTTCCTTTTGAACTAATTAAAATAGTATCAATTGAATTATTAATTTGAAAAAACTCGGCTATAGGTGATTGATTAACTATTGGAGGACATATTTTTGAATTCTGAACAACAGCAACCTGTTCTATAGATTCAGCATAATCTTCACTTACCTCACATGAGCATGTGCCAACTATCAACACTATGTACGTAACTATTTTTTTCATATCTACTTTAATTAGTAAATACTAAAACCTTTAGAAAGTAACACGGTTTTTATAAAATAATGGAACGAAAATTAATTAAGATTCAATTTACTTTTTCTTATTTTAAACCTATATCCTAATTTAAATGCTCCCCACACAATTGACTGAGCACTTTCCACGTCATACTTATATGCTAGCTCTAAGTTCCACGTAAATTTATTTCTTTTAATTTTTTGTAAACCAATTGGGAAATATAATTCTTGTAGAATACCACTAGTGTTATTCGTAAAATTATTTTTAAAATAACCACCCGCATAAAAAGTAGTATTAGTTATTGTATTTCCAAGAAGATGATATTTTAAACCCGAAAAATAATTTGGTTGAATAGCTTTATTATTATCCAAACCAACACCAATTTCAAAATTAACATTAGGCGTAATAAAAAAATCTAATGACGTACCTATCAGTTCTGAAGGACCTAGTAGTAATAAATTCACACCTAAAGGATACTTTGTTCTTCTGTTTTTATGAATGAAGTCTTTTTTTAAAGCTTTAGGCAAATACTCTGTTGCACTCAAATTGCTTAAAAAAAAACATGAAGAAAATAGAACTATAATTAATTTTAACATAAAGTCTCTAACTCAATAATCATTCCAATTAAAACCTCCAAGACAAAGCTAAACTTGGCATTACTGGCAATTGGTACACTTTCTTGTTAGTTACTCTGTTTACATAAAAAATATTATCTCTATCGTAAGCGTTGGTTACACCTGCAATAATTTCCCATTTCATGTTCTCATATTTTTTTGACTTAATCGTTTTCTTTAAATTTACATCTAAACGGTGATAAGTTGATAACCTACCGTTATTTTGAGTATCATAAAGAAATGAAATCTCATTACTATTACCTGTTGAGTAATCTTGATCTACATTTGTAAATTCTGGAACTTCACCTACCCCAGTAGTTTGTTTAAATGGTAATCCTGAACCTAAGTTCCATCTCACTGTTCCTTCCCAAGACTCATCTTTACCAAATGTATAACTACCAACTAAATTAACATTATGACGTCTATCAAAAATAGGTGAATACTCATCAAATCCATTCCATCTTGTTACCTTACCTAAAGAGTAAACACTCCATAAATATAATTTTTTAGTATTATATTTTAAAACAACATCCACCCCCATAGCTTGACCATTTTCTACAATAAATTCCTTTTTTAAATGATCTGCTATATCAGAATACTGTGGTGATAAATCTGGATAGATTTTATTACTATTAATGTTTGTCATTTGAGTAAACCACTTGTAATACCCTTCTACATTTAAAGATATTTTTTTAGTCAAATCAACTTCAACACCCGCAATTGAATGATATGCTTTCTGCAAACCATTATCAATTTTAACTTCTGTTCCATTTTGTTTTGTGAATTTTGCAGGCAAATTAGAAGGTGCTTGTAAAAAACCATAGAATAAGTTTACAACATCTTTATCTGAAGTTGTACTGGTGTAATTTTGTGTAAAGTAACCTCCTGCAAATTTTGCTCTAATTTTTTCGTTAATATTAATTTTAGCACTTAACCTTGGTTCTGCTGTTAACTTTGACGCAGGATCTGAGTATGCTTGAAAACGAATACTTGGTTCTAAAACAACTCTTTTTGTTACTTTTCTATAAGATATATAAGCCCCTGCTTCTGGTGCATTATTAAAACTCGAGTAACTTCCAAAGTCATATTTTGTTCTAAAATAATTAAATCCAAAACCAAAATCTAATTGACTTCTACCCTCTAAATAATACGTAAAATCAAATGCCATTTCACCTCCGTCAATTCCTGATGTTCTATCATCTACACTTTCTTCAGTTAACGCTATATCATAAGACGAATAATTCACTCTACCTTTTAAGTATAATTGAGACCCTTGAGGCACAAATGCAAAATTAGTTCCTACGCCAACACTGTTCCATTTTAACTCTGAAGTCCCTTGATAGTTTACATTATCATTAAACAAAAATCCAAATACATTAAACGTACTACCAGCACCTCCATTGAATGATACTTTACCGTAAGCATCTGCAAAATTAAACGGTAAGCCTTCTCCATTATTAATATATGGATATAACGCTTTAGACGTTTGTTCTAATAAAGATAATTTAGATGAAAATACAAATGACACATCCCCTGTCTTAGATAACGGACCTTCTAATAATACTTTTGCTGAGAACGGCGAACCTCCCACTAATCCAGAAAATCGTTTTGAATTTCCATTTCTATATTTAACATCCATTACCGAAGAAATACGACCACCATATTTAGCATTAAATCCACCTGTATAAATATCTGCAGATTGAATTAAATCTGTTTCAAATACAGAGAAAAATCCAATCGAATGAAATGGATTATAAATAGTCATTCCGTCTAATAATATTTTATTTTGAATTGGTGTACCTCCACGAACATAAACCTGCCCACCTTGATCACCAGTAGATACAACGCCTGGAACTGTTTGAAAGTAGGTTGCAATATCCGCATCACCACCTGTAGTTGGTACCCTTAAAATATCTTTAGATGTAATTTTCAAAACAGACACTCTTGTTTCTACCTTCTTATCTTTATTTTCACCATCAACAATAACTGCATCTAATACCTTCCCTGGCTTCATTTCAATATTTACAGTTACAATTTTGCCTTTAGCTACTGTAATCTTTTTAGAAAACGCTTCAAATTCAACATTCTCAGCTGTTAATGTATATGTACCATTTGGTACTTTTGGAATAGAATAAAACCCGTTAAAATCAGTATTTGCACCCAATCCAGTACCTTCAACAAATACTTTTACAAAAGGAATGGCATTACCATCCTTTGTACTTTTAACAAAGCCTCTCACTGTACCTTGCGCCATTAAGCTAATTGAGAAAAAACTAACAATTACTATTAAAAGTATTTTTTTAAACATATTCTAATTTTATGAAAGGCAAATATAAAATAATAAAAATGAATAGTATGAAATTTTAACAGTTCATTAGTAAAATGTAGTAAATAGATATTTAACTGTTTTTAACAGAAAAGTAAAACCATTAAAATCTATTTTATTCAAGTCATTCTGATAACATATTTAATTATTTCTACTAAAATTGTTCTAAACATCAATTCAACGAACACTCTGTTCCCTTTAATTCAATCGTATTTCTAATTAATTTATTAAAAAGTAATATTAATTTCAAACTTACATTACGTAATCACTAGCCCCTTCTTTAAACTTAACAACTAATATATAGATGGTTAGGAAACTTCATCACAAAACAACTTATGATTCTATCATTGTTCAAGTTAAATTCTGTGAAAAAAAAAGTTTTTTTTCATCAATAAATCTTGTCAGTAAATAATTAGTTACTACCTTTGTTGTGGGTAAGTCTTGTACGACCAGCTCCTGTTGAATCCCCCAGGATGGGAACATAGCAAGGGTAGATGGTTGAGCGGTGCGATATAAGTAGCTTACCCACTTTTTTTGCCCTAAACTTTTTTTTGTTTAGCAGAAAATATTAAATTTGTTTACTATGAAAACTAAACATATTTTATCTCCACTTTTTCTAATTTCATCCTCTTAGGCATACATCTAGAAATATTTAATTTATTTCCAATATTAGCGTTCTAGAACCGAAATAATAATGTGATAAACTATCCTATTAATCAAATTCAAAACCACACCACTTACAATCCAATTATCAAATCATGAATTACGAAATTGAATATTACCAACCCCATAATCAATACATTAAAATTAAAGCAATTTTTAATGTATCCGACTTAGATTCAACAACCATAACATTTCCAACTTGGCGTCCTGGTAGATATGAATTAGCCGATTTTTCAAAAAATGTAAACCACTGGAAGGTATTGGGTGATGACAATAAGCAATTGGTAAATACCAAGACATCAAAAAACGAATGGCAGATTGACACATCAAACACGGATGAAATTACTGTGACGTATCAATTTTACGCCAACATATTAAATGCAGGTTCAACCTTTATGGATGACACTCAATTATACGTCAACCCAGTTAACTGTTTAGCTTATATTAAAGAGCAACAATTAAACCCTTGCCAATTAAAAGTTATTATTCCAGATAATTTTGAAATTGCCAGTGGTATCGCTTTTGAGAATAATATTCTTACGACTAAAGACTATCATGAATTAGTAGATTGTCCTTTTATCGCTTCTGCATCAATGCAGCATGAAACGTACAAAGAAAATAAAGTATTGTTTCACATTTGGGTTCAAGGAGAAGCTAAAATGGATTGGAAAAAAGTAAAAGCAGATTTTTTAAAATTTAC
>Ga0209395_1006102_pt1 | contig 13223 bp, 9 predicted proteins | sample GOMGulsemesocosm_3_FD_184635 | JGI IMG/M metagenome (GOLD analysis project Ga0209395, IMG submission 184635) | Methane-oxidizing microbial communities from mesocosms in the Gulf of Mexico - GOM9D Gulf of Mexico (SPAdes) (version 2) | ecosystem: Environmental > Aquatic > Marine > Cold seeps... | reverse complement strand
AGTATCGTTTGTTTTGCTTGTTGGAGTTGTGAAAATTGCTCGGAGAGGTCTTGGTTTAACTTATCTTGTTGAACCAGTATTTGTTGTTGGTTGGTTTGTTGTAACGCCAAGCTTTCTTGCTGCTTAGACAAGTCAGCTTGTTCGGCCATGCATTGTTGTAGTTCTTCAACGATAACATTCAATTGCTGGTATTGGTTTTGCCATAAGGGCAGTTTTTCGGGTAATGTTTTTAGAGCTGTGTTTTGGCTGATAAAACGTTCATTTTCACTATTTTTCTTTTGGCATTGCTCCTGCTCAACAATAAGTTTTTTACAGTGTTGTGTTGATATATTTTTAGCTGAAGCCAAGTGCTCTAACTTACTCTTCCCTTCATTAACTTGCTGAGATAAATGATTAATTTGATTATCTAAAGGGATAACTTTTTCATTTAACAAGTTTTCTGTTTGCTCAGCAACGCCTTGCTGCTCAACTTGTATTTGTGTTGATTGGTAAACGTCTTGTTGAGCAACTTGTGTTTGTTGCTCCGCTTCTTGACAAGTAACCGATAATTGCTCGGTGCTGGTCATTAATGAGCTTTGCTGTGATTTTTTATTTGCCTGAGGTTCAAACAGCACTCGTAATTTTTCAGCCGGTTTCGATAACGCTAACTTGTCTAACTCATCTTTAGCTTGGTGTTCTTTATCAGCGATTTGTAATAACTGTTGTTCATCGTGATTAATTTTTTGTTGATTTTCCTGTGATTGATTCTGCCAATGTAAGGTCTTTTGCCATAACTTTACTGATGTTGTTAATTGCTGTTCATTAACAATAATATGTTCAAGTTGTGTTGTAAGCGCGTTTTCCTCATCCTTTGATAAAAGCGTAACACCTTGGCTTTTCGCTTGCGCTAGCTTTAATTCATCACTGGCATTTTTATGATTTAGATAGACTTGTTGGGAAACCTGTCCGTAAATTTCAGTGCCGGTTAATTCTTCTAATAACTCAGCGCGTTCGTTGGCAGGCGCATTTAAAAAAGCGGCAAACTGGCCTTGTGACAACATCATCGACTTGGTAAAACGAGAAAAGTCTAAGCCTGTCAAACGCGCTATTTCACTACGAACTTGTGAAACCTTAGTGGCAAGTATTTGATCTTCTTGCTCTGCAGAGCAGCTTATTTCGGCTAGCTCTGCAATCGGTTTTTGTAAATTACCGTCAATACTATTTTTAGCCCGGCGCTGGCTCCAAAATGCGCGATAAGCTTTACCTTTTACTTCAAATTCAACTTCAGCTAAACACTTAGGTGTATGACGAGTCATTAATTGATTTTGCTTGTCTGACACCGTTAAACGGGGTGTTTGATGATATAAGGCTAAACAAATAGCATCGAGTATCGTCGTTTTTCCAGCGCCAGTAGGTCCTGTTATCGCAAATAAACCGCTGTCAGCAAAAGGAGTTTGGCTAAAATCAATTTTCCATGCGCCTTTGAGTGAATTAATATTTTCAAAACGTAAACTTAATATTTTCACTTATTCTCGCCTTTTTTTGAACTTTCTACGCGACTATTTTCTACAGTTTTATTTTCAGTGCTTCGGTGCTCGACCTGCTCTAATGCTTGCGCAAACATTTCTTCTAAACGTGATTTTTGTGCGAGCTCTGTATCACTTTGCCAATTTTCTTGTGCTAAACGCGTTGCAAATACATCGGTTAAACTCAGCTCATTTAAGGTAATTTTCTTCTGACTCGCAGGCATCGATTGCCGAGATTTTTTACTTCGCCGAACCAACAACACTTCTACGGGAAGTTCTTTTATTAACGCTTCAATACGCGGCGTTAAGTCTTGCAAGTATTCAGCACTATTAATTTCGATATCGAGCCAAACCTTTTGGCCACTTTCCTCAAAGCTTGATGTATCGATAGCTCCAACTAAGCTTTCAATATCAGCGGTTAGTTGGTCTAATTTACTTTTGACCATTAACAAAGGCTGAAAACAAGGAATATCCTGTTCAGTTACTTGTGTTAACTCAGCCTTGTCGAATTCAACAATGAGCACTTTTTTGGTTTGCTTTGCTTCATCAAAGCTAAGGGCAATAGGCGAGCCGCAATAACGAATATGATTAGACTTTGCAACAATCTGACTGCGATGAATATGACCAAGGGCAATATAGTCAGCTTTTGGAAAAGCGTTGGCAGGAAAAGCTTCAAGCGTGCCAATATAGATATCACGAACCGATTCGCTAGCGGTTACACCTACCGTAGTTAAATGTCCGGTAGCAATAATAGGCAATATTTTATCGTCATCGGTAATAGCTACTGTTTCAGCCTGTTGATACAAACGCTGATAATGTTCACTAATAGCCTGTTGTAAAGACTGTTGTTTCTCTTTGGCAGACTGTCCTGCACTACTTGTTATAATATCGCGAGGGCGAATAAATGGAATCGCACACAACACAGCCGCATTGTTACCTTGTTTGTTTTTTAAGGTGATCACCTGTTTGCTTAATTGTGAGCTGTCATCATCGATTGCTTGCATTATGACCTGACAAGATAAATGAGAGAGTAACTGTTTAGACTCCCCCAACATAGCAACAGAGTCATGATTACCTGCGAGTATAATTAGTTGACAGTTTATTGCTTTAATATTGACGATAAAGTCAAAATACATTTCTCTGGCATAACTCGGCGGTGTGCCGGTATCAAAGATATCGCCTGCAACTATTACAGCGTCAATATCGAGCTCTGTCACTTGTTGTAATAGCCAATTAAGAAATTGCTGATGCTCATTGGCTCGGCTTTTTCCATAAAAATTCTGGCCGAGGTGCCAATCAGAAGTGTGAAGCATACGAAATGTCATATTTTTGTTCTTATATTTGAAAGAATAGTGATAAATAAGTGAGATAAATCATTGAACTCTTCTGTACAAGTAGGGCGGAGATGTACTTTAGTGTCGATGCAATATCTAAAAAGGACTCACCAATGAATGATACAATCGTCAGTGACTATATAGCAAGTATCACCCGTTATGTTTACGTAATAATGATTAACGAGAATACAGCCTAACTACTTGCTAAACCATGAGAATATTAGTAAGAAGCTAAGCTATATTCAGTTTTTATTTCATAATTTTTTATTATAATTTTTAAATAGTTAGTTATAATATAAACATACTAATGAAAATAACCATGGTCATACTCATTAATGTCAATTTTTAAAATTCCCCTCTCCGTACAAATCATCTCCGCTATGTTTATAGGGTTATTACTGGGTTATATATTAGCAACGCCCTATTCGGTCATTAATAACATAGCAAATGCATTTGTCACCTTACTACAGATGACTGTGCTTCCTTATATAACGCTTTCGCTTATCGTTGGACTTGGAGGCTTGTCTCCGAATAAAGCTAAAAAAGTGTCAAAACAAAGTTTAGCCATTATTTTCATCATGATATTAGTTGTGCTGTTTTTTATTTTTAGTACCCCTCTCGCTTTTCCAGACTGGCAACATGCTGAATTTTATAGTGTAAACACCATTAAAGTGGCCGATGAATTTAACTTAGTCAGTTTGTTTATTTCAGCGAACCCATTTAGTGCATTTGCTAATACCTTAATCCCAGCGGTGGTTTTTTTCAGTATTTGTCTCGGGCTTGGTTTGATGCAAATAAAGTCTAAAAGACAAACACTGTTAGTGCTTTCAAACTTACAACAAGCTGTCGCTAATATTAATAACTTCATTATGACGTTTGCACCTTTGGGTGTTTTTTGTATTGGTTGGCGTGCTGCTGTAACAATAGATGCGAGCCAGTTTGATGGCTTAGTTGTTTATATGGTCAGTGCCATTGTTTTAGTTACTCTACTTTGCTTTATCGTTTTCCCTGCGGTGGTTGCAACGATTACCCCTTTTGGCTATAGAGAGATCGTTAAAGTATCGCGTGAGCCAATGCTTACGGCTTTTGCTACCGGCAGCTTCTTTTCAGTGATCCCTGTTATTGTCGAAAAAACTAAAAAATTAATCAAGGAGAAGTATCCTCAAGATAGCGATCTTGAAAAAATATCAGACGTTATTGTACCAATATCTTTTAGTTTGCCCGTCGGCGGAAAACTTTTAGCCTTGCTTTTTGTTTTATTTGCGGCTTGGTTTTCTGGCGCTCAAATCACTTTTTCCGACCATATCAATTTAATCGTTGCTGGGTTACCACAACTATTTGGTAGCACAACTTTAGCGATGCAGAATTTACTGGAATTGTTTAACGTTTCAGGCACAATGTTTGACTTCTACCTTGTAGCAGAAAATTTACTAGCAGGACGATTAAGTTCAGTTTTTTCGGTAGTATTTTCTAGCTGTTTACCCTTATTAATTGCTACGGCGATGTTAAAACGATTTACTATAAAATGGCGTACTTTAGCGCGTAATTTGGCGATTATACCTATTGTTTCATTACTCGCTTTTATCTCATTACGCTATAGCTTTGATTCAATTAGTCATCAATACCAAGGTTATACAAAGTTTATTGAACGTGATTTTTTATTCAATGATGTTGAAAGTACCTATCTCGATAAAGCTCCGCCATCGGCTGAAACCATACAAGAATCTTCGTCGGTTTTAACGAGAATCAAACAGCGAGGTTTCATACGCGTTGGATATTTCAGAGATGACTTACCTTATGCTTTTCATAACAATAACGGTAAATTGGTTGGTTTTGATATTGAAATAATGAACCAACTGGCTATAGATTTAGGGGTTAAGGTAGAGTTCGTTAAAATATTCCATCATCAAGCAGAGCAGTTATTACAGTCAGGTTATTTAGATATAACCACAGGTATTCCTGTTATTCCCGACAATATGGTTAAATTCACACTTAGTGTGCCTTATTCACAGCAGTCGTTGGCTTTTATTGTGAAAGACGAACGCCGCGTAGATTTTAAAGAATGGCCTAAAATTATTAAAAATAAAACGCTCACTATAGGTATTCCTGAAACTTTTTTCTACCAAAAAGCTGTGGAGCGTAACTTTATTTATAATGATGCTTGGGAAATATCCACACCACGACTATTTTTTAGAGAAAAATATCAACATATTGATGGTATGCTATTCGGCGCTGCCGCAGCTTCAGCCTGGACGCTGCTACATCCTGAATATACCGTTGTAGTGCCTAAACCTGTGTTGGCACCACTCTCAATGGCATTTCCTATGAATCATAATGACCAAGCTTTCGAATTATTTATGCGTAATTGGATTGAAATGAAACAGAAAAGCAACATCATTGATAAACTGTTCAATTATTGGATCAGCAACAAAACACCTTTAACTACAATTTAAACGCTAAGACTACCTTTATGAAAACAAATAACAAAATAGATATTACCCAAAATAACTTTAGGGTATTGCTCATTAGTGCTGCATTAGTACTAACTGGATGTTCTACTAACTACACCCTCACGACCAATTTAGATAAAGAAAACTTTAAAACGTACTTTAGCCCTGCCCAGGTTAAGATAGTAGCAAGTGAAAGTGATTTTACTGGCCGATATAAGCTTATTGGACTAGTTGAAGGACAAGACTGCCAAGAGCAGCCTCATCATGCAGCACCCGACGAAATAGCTGCTAGAACACAAGCTCGTCTTCAAGCCTTTGAACAAAAATCTAATGCGGTCATTTTTACTGGTTGTGCGTTAATAAGTGATGACCAAGCAAGCAAGCAGTGTCATGCAACGGTTGTTTGTTATGCTAAGGCATATCAAGTAGAACAAATAAAAGATTAGAAACGATGTCCCCTATTCACGAAGATCAAATTACCTTTAATTTTATCGGGCGAATTAATTCTCCTTATAAGGAAAAGTTTGCAATTCCTAGGCAACCTGGATTAGTTAGTGCAGCAAAAGGGTCGATCACGCTGATAAACCAAGCAAATAATGAGGAGTTGGTTCGAGGACTTGAACAGTTTAGCCATCTTTGGTTGTTGTTCATTTTCCATGGTACTCAACAACAAGGTTGGAAACCTCTTGTGAGACCGCCTCGTTTAGGTGGTAATAAAAAGCTCGGTGTACTCGCGACTCGTTCAACGTTCAGACCAAATCCTATCGGTATGTCTGTGGTTAAACTCGATAAGATTGAACAGATCAATAAAGATATTATCATTGAAATTTCAGGGTTAGATTTACTCGACCAAACACCAATTGTCGATATCAAGCCCTATATACCCTACTCTGATAGCATCGAAGATGCCGAAGCAGGCTTTGCCCAAATAGAACCAGATAAACTATTAAAAGTTATTTATTCAATTAAAGCTAAGCAAGATATAAGCAAGTATCAAAGTGAGTACGCAGATTTAGCGATGTTTATTGAGCAGGTGTTGTCACAAGATCCACGACCAGCTTATAAAAAGAAACAAGTCGATGAAAAGATTTATGGTATAAGTCTTTATAATTTAAACATTCTTTGGCAAATGTGTCCAAATAATGAAAATGAAATTAATGTTATGTCAATCACTAAACTTTAGCCTCAGCATACCAAAATTCAGGTTTATGAATATGGTAACCCTGTCCATAATCTATGCCTATTTTAGTTAACATTGATTCTATTTCGGCATTCTCTACGAACTCTGCTACTATTTTTTTGTTCATTGCGTTTGCACTGCGTTTAATGTTTTCAACAAAAATTCGATTAACTTCATTCGTATCCATATCACGAACAAAAGCACCATCAATCTTAATAATACTAACGGGTAACTTTTGCAAGTAACTAAATGATGATAACCCACTACCAAAATCATCTAGTGAAAAAGAACAACCAAAAGCGATCATATTATCCATAAAATGTAAGGCTGATTTTAAGTGAGTAATCGCTGAGGTTTCTGTTATTTCGAAACATATTCGCTCCGGCTCTATTTTATAACGTTCAAATAAAACAACAACTTGGTCGAAAATATCACGATCAGCTAAAGTAGCTCCAGAAAGGTTGATACTATAACAAGTGTCTATATCATTTACCTGTTGTGCCATAGCTTTAAAGGTATTCTCAATTACCCAGTGATCAACTTGGCAAATAAGGCCATATTTTTCTGCTGCGGGTATGAAATCATTAGGAGGGATAAGTACCCCCTCAGGAGAGTTCATTCTAACCAGTATTTCAAAATGAGCGGTTTGTGGGCATGATAAGGCTTTAATCTTCTGACGGTAAAGCACTAACCGGCTATCTTGTAAGGCGTTAGATACTTCATGAATAGCCAGCATTTCTTTAGCATGATGGATAAGTTGTTCATCATCACTTTGATAGATTTGTACCCGATTACGTCCTTTTTCTTTGGCCAAACTCACTGCTTGACTAAGTGAAGAGAAAACCTGCTCTGTTGCAAGCTGATTGTCATCCAAAACCACGACACCAATACTGGCAGTTAAACTCGTTTCTTCATTCAGGGTAGATATACTGATATTTTTAAAAAATAACCGTATTTGATGAGCATAATCTTTTGCTTTTGAAAACGCTAGCATAGGCAATAGTATGGCAAATTCATCACTGCCTAAACGACTAACAATGGCATTTTTTGGCAAAAAGTCCTTTAGACCGACAGAGGCTTTATTTAGATAATTATCGCCAACAGCATAACCAAAGCTTTTATTGATGACTTGAAATTTGTCAATATCAATATGAAATACAACACCACAATCAATCGACGTATCCTGTTGATGATTAATGATTTTCTCTTTTAAAACTTTTTCGAATCGCACTCTATTGACTAAGCCCGTTAAAGGATCATGATTGTCCTTAAAGGCTAATTCTTGTTTAATTTTAAAGTGACTTTGTGATCGTATTTTTTGTAATCGATAAAAAACGTAAATAGTTAACGTTAAGACGAACCAAATAGCCAAAGCTTTTAACAACCCTTGTTGGTATAAATTACTGCTATATTGTGGGGATAATCTGATGGCTAATTGCCATCGAGTATTAGGTATAGCTTTAACAAAACTAAATTCATCAAGCTCTACTGAACCAATAAGCATAGAAGTGTAATCTACACTTTCTGTTGTTAGCTCTATTTCCCCGATATTATCCGCTCGCATTAAAAAAAGCTGTTGGTGTGGTAGTTGATATTTACTTAATAAGTTATTAAGTACATCAGGATTAAATGCAACAAAGAAGTACTTACCTTTGCCATTGCTCGTCGATAAGGGTTGTAAAAGATCAAAGTGAACACTTTCTCCATTACGATGTAAAAATAAGCTTTTTTGCGCACCAGAAATAACCGTCGATGCGATTTCTTCTTCACATGCAGGCAAAAAATCCCCGGTAATATGCTTTAAACTTCCATGACCTTGCTCATCAATAAATGCAAATAAACGAGTATTACTTATTTCACTACGCAGACTATTTAATACTTCCATATATTGCTCAGAGGAAGCTTGATGGCCACTTTTTTCTAACGCAGTAATTGCATTTAATTGTTTTTGTTGAAATAAATCTATTTCTAAACGCAATTGGGTAAAATATTCCTGGTAATCAGAAAGTATACGATCTGTCACTGCATCCATTAACGATGCTTGGTATTGTTGATGAATTCGACTAGCAGAAAAGGTTTGCCAAATAAGCAAAAAAAAGATGAGTGTTGTAGTTAGAAGAACCACACGCTTTGAGGTACTTAGATATTTATCTCTCGATACAGAAATCATATTATTATCGACGTGTAATTCCTGCCATTATTTTAATTATTTATGTCATTCGAGTATAGAATAAACTAGATACATTTCAATGATAAAACAACAAAACCATAAAAGTAAAAAGACCAGCAAGGCTGGTCTTTTATTATAATAATGCATTCTTACATTTATAATAATAACTAGTGCTGATGACCGCCGGCGCCATGAGCGTGGCCGTGCTCTATTTCTTCATCTGTTGCAGCGCGTACGTCAACAACGTCTAGATCGAACGTTAATACCATACCCGCAAGTGGTGGGTTGATATCAACAGTCACCATAAATTTACCCGCTTTAACAACAGTAACTTGACGTTGGCCTTGTTCTGTTTCCACAGCAGCTGTCATACCGGCTTTCCATTTAGTTGTACCACTGCCATCTTGTAAGTGCTTTGCTGGTACACGTTGGATCATATCTTCTTTACGTTCACCATATGCATCTTCTGGTTGCAAAGTAACTGAAAATTTGTCGCTAGTTTCTTTGCCTGTTAATGCATTTTCAACGCCTACTAACATGTTTTTGTAGCCATGAAGGTACGCTAACGGTTCGCTGGCATACGATGATTCAATTTCATTACCTGCTTCATCTTTTAATGTGTAGTGAAACTGAACAACGGTTTTATCTGCAATTTTCATTTTAAATCCAAGTTAATCAATAATAATTTTGTGCGAGTGTAGCAAAAACAACGGCCAGTCACTATGCCCAAAGCAATAAAATAACAACACTAGCAATAATCAAAAACATGCCTAGGTATTCCAACTTACTGATGCGCTCTTTAAAGAGCCTATAGGTTAGAAATAATGTAATAAAAAACTCTATTTGTCCTAATGCTTTTACGTACGCAGCATTTTGAAAACTTGCCGCGGTAAACCAGCCAATAGAGCCAATCACACTCGTAATACCAACAAATAAGCATAAACGCCAATGTTTTAGCATCAAAGTTAATTGCGTTTTATCTTGGAAAAAAACATATATAACGGATAAAACTGATTGTACAAAAATCATAAATACGAGCGTAACTGCAGCACTAACCAGTAAATTAGTATTCAGTGCTAAACTCGATTCTCGAATCAATAATGTCGTGATTGCTAAACCTAAGCCGGATGCTAAACCAAACCCCGCACCTGGATTTTTGAATACACCATCAAAAGTGAACTTTACCTTTGCAACAATCAGTACGCCAACGACCCCAATAAATACTGATAACCAACCTAAAACGGATAATGAAACTGAAAAGACAAGTGCCCCAACCACAGCTACCTGAATAGCTTCTGTTTTAGCTAAGCTAGTTGCGACAGAAAAGTTACGATACTTAAATGCAGCAATTAAACAAACTGTACCAATAATTTGCATAACACAGGCAATTAATGCGTATTGTAAGAATTGAGGCGTTAACTGAGGTAAATCTACTTGTTGATGCTCAGTAATAAAAAGAAGATACAAACAGGCGAAGGGTAATGCATAGATATATCGCACGCCTGTAGTGGCCATGGCATTTAAGTGCCCAGAGAGTTGCTTTTGGCCAGCGGTACGGACAGCTTGCATAAAAGCGGCGAGTAGGGTGAAATAAATCCAAAGTTCCAAGGTAAAATCCAATAATGATAAGAGTCAAAGTGAATGATTTTACTATAAATAACCTGTTGTGCTTTATGTTATTTATAAATATTGATAATGTCGCATTATTATAATTAAAACCGCCAGATACCATGACTGAACAATTACCCATATCGATTCAACTAAGTAATGATTTGATTACTCAATTTCCAAAAGTAAAGTCTGTCTGTAATAAACTTGAAGCTCAGTTTAATTTTCAAACATTAACAGCAAATTGGTATGGCGATGAAGATAATATTTTATTGATCAATCTGTATATAGAAACAAGCGATTTCTTTGACTTAGAAAAAGCTAAAGAACGCTCTGGTGATATCAGTAACTTTGCCGATGATGTTTTTTGCATTTACCACAAAGAACTACCACAAATAAATTGTTTTATTGCTATAACACCAGCCGAGCTAGTTTTACTAGAGCAACAAGAGAAATTATTGCCCATTTATCTTCAAACAAAGTTACACAAAGTACTCAATTTAATCGCAGTTAAATTAAAGCTATTTCCTATCGATTAACACATACCAGGAAATAGCCTTAGCAAACAATAAAATAAATTAAAGAGTATCTACAATCTCTTTAACTAATTCAGGTCCTTGATAAATAAAACCTGTGTAAACTTGTACTAATTTAGCCCCTGCCGTGATTTTTTCTTGAGCATCACGGCCATTAGCGATTCCACCAACTCCGATGATGGGTAATTGGTTGTCTAGTGCTATCGCAAGTAAACGGATAACCTCAGTACTTTTATCTTTCACTGGAGCGCCACTCAGGCCGCCCTGCTCTTCACCATGTTCAAGCCCTTCAACACCTTCACGTGACAAAGTTGTATTTGTCGCAATAACACCATCAATGTTATTACCAATTAAACATTCTGCAATCGACTCTATTTCTTCTGCGCTTAAGTCAGGAGCAATTTTTACGGCTAATGGTACATATTTACCATGTTGTTCAGCAAGTAGTCCTTGCTCTTTTTTAAGTGCCGATAATAATTCATTTAACGCTTCACCATACTGTAATGAACGTAAACCAGGGGTATTAGGTGATGAAATATTAATCGTTATATAGGTTGCGTAGTTATAGACTTTACGCATACAAATAAGATAATCATCTTTAGCATTTTCATCGGGGGTATCTTTATTTTTACCTATATTAATACCCAGAACGCCTTTAAAATTAGCTTTGCGTACTTGGTCAACTAAATAGTCGACACCTTTATTATTAAAACCCATGCGATTTATAACTGCATTTGCTTGCGGTAAGCGGAAAATACGTGGCTTAGGGTTGCCAGGTTGTGGTTTTGGCGTAATAGTCCCTATTTCAACGAAACCAAACCCCATTGCAGCAAAAGCATTAATACATTCACCATTTTTATCTAAACCCGCAGCTAAACCAACCGGATTAGGAAATGTAATACCCATTGCTTCCACTGGTTTATCAGCAACTTTTTGCTTATATAACAGGTTCAATGGCGAAGAGCCAGTCGCTTTAAAACCTTTGATGGTTAGTTCATGAATAACTTCAGGATCAAACTTGAATAATACTTTACGAATTGCCGAATAAAACATATTGCCTCATATATAAAAAATCCCCACTTAATAGCGGGGATTTTATCAGTTAAACCAATCTCATTAAAGGTTGATTAATTGTCTAAATTTATTTTGCTGGATCGCAATTTAAGCTTAACAACATTAACTCTCTTAAAGCTACCGAGAATTTTGCAAACTCATGGGTTTGACCAATCCTAAAATCAGTTAAAATTTGATTCCAACGCTCAAGAGGCTGCGAGTTTGTTTCAACCCATTGTTCTAATAACTCTTCAACTTCAGGTTCTTCAACACCACAATCACAACGCAAAACAACTTGCGCTAACGAACGTTGCTGCCAATCTAACTCTTCTCTGAACGAAGCTCGTGCTAATGCTTGCCAATGATTTGCAACTGGCTGTCCGGTAATTTGGTCTAAGAACCAATGTAAATCTAAACGAACACCTAATTTAAAGTATAAGTTAGCGACTTGCTCAATTGAACGACCGTCTGTAGCAGAGATATCGGCGATATCCATCACTGGAAATAATGAACTTAACTGTGAAATACGTACCGCTATACCTTTAGGAACCCCTGTATTAACTAAGTCAGTTTCAACACGTTTTAGCTGTTCTACTTCTTCTTTAACCAATAACTTACTTAAATTATCCGATAAATTTTCAAAAGTAGGACGATAGAACTCAATTGTTTCAGCGATATTCAAGGCTTTGTTGCGATGACGTAAGAACCAACGCGTGGCACGTCTTACCGTACGTCGCATTTGGAATAACATTTCCGTTTGAATTAACGTGGAAATTTTATTATCAAGGGAGGTAATTTGCTGCCAAATATCAGATAATTCAAAAACCTCACTTGCCATTACATAACAATTAGCAATTTCTGCAACCGTTGCTCCTGTTTCTTCAAACATGCGATTAACGAAGTTAAAACCCATATCGTTACCGATATTATTGGCCAATTTAGTCGCTATAATTTCGGCGCGAAGTGGATGCAATTGCATCTCACTTTGGTATTTGTCTTGCAGCTGAGGAGGAAAAGCTTCAAGCAACAAACGATTATGATATGGATTATCAGTAATTTCAGGGCAGACTAGATCTTCTTTTAGTACCATCTTGCTGTAAGCCAACAGTACAGAAAGTTCAGGGCGGGTTAACCCTTGGCCTTTAGATAAGCGTTCTGAAATTTCATCATCATTTGGAATGAATTCTAAAGTTCGGTCTAATTTACCTTTTCTTTCTAATTCATGGATAAAGCGCACTTGTTCTTTTAATTGGTTAACACCACGCATTGCCGTGATTGATAACGAATGTGTTTGACGGTAACAGTCTTCAATAACAATATCACCAACATCGTCAGTCATGTCATAAAGTAATTGATTACGTTGTTTAACGGTTAAGTCACCATTTTG
>Ga0209395_1006100_pt1 | contig 13224 bp, 8 predicted proteins | sample GOMGulsemesocosm_3_FD_184635 | JGI IMG/M metagenome (GOLD analysis project Ga0209395, IMG submission 184635) | Methane-oxidizing microbial communities from mesocosms in the Gulf of Mexico - GOM9D Gulf of Mexico (SPAdes) (version 2) | ecosystem: Environmental > Aquatic > Marine > Cold seeps... | reverse complement strand
CCAGAATTGCTGGAATAGCTTGAGCTTGAATTGGTGTAGGCATTTCGTAGCCTAACTTGGTAACAGTATTAATTAAATTTTGATTAAGATTTAAAGCAGAAAAACCCATAATGACCTTACTAAAAACAACAACAAAAACGATATGCCGCGCAGTTTAGCAGAAGTATTACAAGATTGCAGATAAAGTCAGTAAAGCAATGATTTTAAGGATTAGAAGATGAAGTACTGCATATAAAAAAGCCAACCTAGTGTACAGTTGGCCATTATTTTAAAGGTCTATAAACTTAAAATTTGTAAGCAACCGAGGCATAGAATGAACCAAGGGTATAATCTTGAGTCACGCCAGAATGTTTATATTCAATACTAAACATATCGACTTCATAACCAACACGTGCACTTAACCCTTTTAATGCAGGTGGTGCATATTCAAGTCCAAGTCCATAACGGAGACCAACGCCTTTATCGTCTAAGTTCATCTGCAACGATTGCCCTAAATCAATAGCAGATATACCAATTAAACCAAATGGACGTAAACCATTATCAAATGTGTAACCAAGGTTAGCAGTCAATGATATAGCTGTTGGAGTCCAATAGTAGTTTTCATTAATTTCTGGAAAATAAACATCGCCATATTTTGTATATTGGCCTTCAAGTGCAAACACTTTACCAAACTGATAACCAGCTATAAATTTGATTGTATTCCCATCTTCTTTTACGTCGTCATCCTTAAAATCAAGACTATCAAGACTATCAAATGTCGTGCTACCAAGACCAGCACCAAGATAAAAACCTTTATATTTTGGTGTTAGATCTTCATTAAAATCTTGCTGTACGTTTGCATGAGCGGTTGAAGTTGCTAAAACTAAAGCGACTAATCCAATTGTTTTTTTCATTATTGAACCTTTAATTATTGTTTTATAAAGAATTATTTGAATGCTTATCAGTATCATTAATGAATAATTAAGTCATGCATCTTTAGTGCTTTCCCACTATACTTACAAATTGGTATTTAAATTTGTGATTTAACTCACTAAAGTATAAAAAACACACATCAGATAATTCATAGAAATGTGTTTAACACTCTACTTAAACCCATGAAGTAAAAGGTTAAATTGTAAAGTTATTGGCATACTTTAAAGTAAGTAATGATTAGAATTTATAAGCAACCGAGGCATAGAATGAACCAAGGGTATAATCTTGAGTCACGTCATAACTCTTAAATTCAACACTAAACAGATCGACCTCATAACCAACACGGGCACTTAATCCTTTTAATGCAGGTGGTGCATATTCAAGTCCAAGTCCATAACGGAGACCAACGCCTTTATCGTCTAAGTTAGTTTGCAACGATTGCCCTAAATCAATAGCAGATATACCAATTAAACCAAATGAACGTAAGCCATTGCTAAAGGTGTAACCAAGATTAGCAGTCAGTGATACTGCTGTTGGTGCCCACCCGTATGACTCACTTAAGTCAATGTCTCCATATGCAGTGTATTGACCTTCCAATGCAAACACTTTACTAAACTGATAACCTGCTATAAATTTGATTGTATTACCATTTTCTTCGGCATTTACATCGTAATCAAGACTATCAAATGCCGTAGTACCAACACCAACACCGAGATAGAAACCTTTCACTTTTTGTTCTACTTGTACTGCCACTGGCGATGATTGTTGAGCGGCACTGTCTTCAGTCGTGACTAACGTCGCATGTGCAGCAGAGTTTGCTAAAATAAAAGCCATCAGTACAATTGTTTTTTTCATAATTATTCCTTTAATTATTATAATGTTAACCAAATAAATGATTATTGGTTTATAGCACAATCACGATAACGAATACTAACCAAAGTAAGGCTAAATCAGCCTTTCTCATGAACAAATGGTACTAATGCCTTAGCTCTAATGTCCAATAAACTAATTATCATAAGACAAACAAAAAACGCTCCCTACATACATTACGAATACGAAGGAAGCGTTTATCAAAATTTAGCAATCGAAATCTAGATTGAACTAGTCAATATAAATTAAGCTTTAGCTGTAACAGCAGTCGCTTTTAGATCATTTTGGTTTACCAAAGGGCGTTCAGCTTTTGGTGTTGAGTACCAGTAGCCTAAACCCATAAATGCAGCACCAGAGATGAAGTTACCGAGTGAAACCCATAATAAGTTATGACCAACACCAACGAGGTTGAATGCCTCTTGGCTATCACCAAAATATGACATTGCAAAAATAGTCATATTAGCGATTGAATGTTCGTAACCAGAAGCGATGAACGCCAATAAACACCACCAAATAGCGATAAACTTACTCGAACCTTCAACACGCTGGCACATCCAAATTGCGAGACAGACTAACCAGTTGCATAAGATACCTTTGAATAGTAGAACTATTGCTGGTGCTGTTGTTTTCGATAACGCAACTTTGTGTACCAAACTTTCTGAGTTACCTAATAATTTACCGCCACCCGCGTAATAAAAGAGCGCGGCGACTGCGATTGAACCCAATAAGTTATATAACCATGTTTTTGGTAAAATACGAAAGTTATCACCCCAAGTAATGGCACCTGTTTTAGCGCCTAAAGTTAAAAACATAGTATGACCAGTAAACAGTTCAGAACCCGCAATAATAACCAAGGTTAATGCGATACCAAATGTTGCACCCATCACTAATGGACGAATTGATGGATCAACTACATTACCTAACGTGAAGATCAAAATAATACCAAGACCAACATACGCACCGGCCATTGCACCGCTGATAAGAAAACTAATTGGATCAGTCTTGTCTAACTTTACGATTCGAGCAGCGTTAGCTGAACATTTTTTAATTGTGTCTGCATACATGAAGAAACGCCCTTTCTAATTAAATATTAATTTCAACACTGTCTTTATTCACTCGAACTTTATAAGAAGTCAGTGATACAAGATCATTTTCTAAACATTGACCCGTTGCTAAGTTGAAGCGTTGTTTTTTCAACGGACTTGCGACCCAAAGCTGGTCGTCATGTTCGCAAATAAGACCGCGTGAAAGTACATTTGATTTAGCAAACGGGTCCATGTTATCGATAGCAAATAACTCATCGTTGTCACGTGGACGGAAAATCGCAACTTGTTTACCTTTAACCAGTGCACACACACCTGTTTTTGGGTTGATATCGTTTAGTTGGCAAACGCTAATCCATTTACTCATGCGTATTCCTCCACTGTGATTGTATAAGTATCCGCTTTCTCTGCTATTGAAGCAGGGCGATGTTGTTCACGTGCACTCACAAAGCGCACATTACTATCTTGTGCATCACTATTAATAAAATGAGCGAAACGTTTTTGCTGATCTTCACTTTCGACTACTTCAGACCATTCACATCGGTATTCAGTAATCAGTTTATTGATATCAGTTTCTAGTTGTTCATTGATACCCAGTTTGTCATTAACAACCACTTCGCGTAGGTAATCAACACCGCCGTCTAAGTTATCCATCCACACCGACGTACGTTGTAGCTTGTCTGCTGTACGCACATAAAACATTAAGAAACGGTCGATATATTGAAGTAATGTTACTTCATCTAGATCCGATGCGAGTAAATCTGCGTGACGCGGGTTCATGCCCCCATTACCACACACATACATATTCCAACCAGTGTCAGTTGCAATAAGGCCTAAGTCTTTACCCTGTGCTTCAGCACATTCACGTGTACAACCGGATACACCAAACTTCATTTTGTGTGGAGTACGAATACCTTTATATCGGTTTTCAAGTAGTACACCAAGACCAACACTGTCTTGCACACCAAAGCGACACCAAGTACTACCAACACAGGTTTTAGCCATACGTAATGCTTTTGCATACGCTTGACCAGTTTCATAACCACCAGCAATCAATTTCTTCCAGATTGTTGGTAAGTCACCTTTGTGAGCGCCGAACAAACCAATACGTTGTGCGCCAGTTATCTTGGTATACAAGTTATATTCAGCAGCAACATCAGCCAGTACAGCCAGTGCTTGTGGTGTTACTTCTCCACCAGCCATACGTGGAATAACTGAATAAGTACCGTCTTTTTGCATGTTTCCTAAGAAGTTATCATTAGTATCTTGCAGACCAACATTATCACGACTTAATACATGGTCACCCCAGCACGATGCTAAGATGGAACCAACGGTTGGTTTACACACTTCACAGCCGTAACCTTTACCGTATTTAGTCAGTAACGCTTCAAAAGTCTTGATACCTTCAATACGAATAAGGTGGAATAGCTCTTGGCGAGAATACTCGAAGTGCCCACATAAATGGTTTTTTACTTCAATCCCTGATTTAGCCAGTTCTAAATTCAACACCTGTGTGATAAGTGGTAAACAACCACCACAACCTGTTCCCGCTTTAGTAACTGCTTTTATTTCGCCTATTGTTGTGTGTCCATCGGCAACTGCAGCTGCAATTTTACCTTTAGTAACATCAAAACAAGAACACAATACCGCAGTATCCGGTAAAGAATCAGCTCCCATTGCTGGCTTACCGCCGCCTGCGTGCGCTGGTAAAATCAAACTATCTGGATGCTCAGGTAGGTCCATATCGTTCAATTTAAGTTGTAATAAATTACCGTAATCAGATGTATCACCGATTAATACTGCACCCAGTAATTTCTTGCCGTCTTCAGAAATAATAATACGTTTGTATACTTCCTCTGTTTCATCAAGGTATACGAAACTCTTGCAGCCCGGTGTACGGCCATTTGCATCACCGATACTCCCTACTTTTACGCCAAGCAGTTTGAGTTTTGCACTCATGTCCGCGCCTTCAAATGCACTTTCATGCCCTAGCAAGTGGTCAACAGCAACCTGTGCCATTTTGTAACCTGGTGCGACTAATCCAAAGAACTGTTCGTTCCAAGATGCACACTCTCCGATAGCATACACATCGTTATCGCTCGTCACACATTGGTCAGTAATAGTAATACCACCACGGCGGCCTGTTGCTAAGCCTGATTGATGAGCCAACTTGTCTTGTGGGCGAATACCGGTTGAAAATACGATGAAATCAACTTCAAGCTCGGAACCATCAGCAAACTTCATGGTATTACGTGCCGTTTCACCCTGCGCAACAATTTCTAATGTATTCTTACTGGTATGCACTTGCACGCCCAGCTTTTCAATTTTTTTACGAAGCTGTTCGCCACCTTCACGGTCTAGCTGCTCAGCCATTAATACTGGCGAAAACTCGATAACGTGTGTTTCAACACCCAGTGCTTTTAATGCGCCTGCCGCTTCTAGACCTAATAAACCACCGCCTACAACGACACCGCTTTTACTGCGTTTTGCCGTTGCTTCAATAGTTTTTAAATCTTCAATAGTACGGTAAACAAAGCAATCTTTACTTTCGTTACCTTTAATTGGTGGTACCCAAGGCGTTGAGCCCGTAGCCATAATCAATTTGTCGTATTTTATTTCACGGCCTGAGTTTGAATAAATGATTTTCTGAGAGCGGTTAATATTAATAGCACGTTCACCAATTAACACATTGATATTATACTTGTCGTAAAAACCTTCTTTTACCAGAGATAATTCATCAGCAGTGTGATGAGAAAAATAAGAAGATAGATGGACGCGATCGTAGGCTACGCGGGGTTCTTCACAAAATACAGTTATATCAAAATTTTCGATTTCAGCTTTTTCTACGAAGTCTTCTATGTAACGGTGACCAACCATACCGTTACCAATAATAACCAGTCTAACTTTGCTCATAAGTATTCCTATATATTTATTATATAGGCATTTTGAGGTATTACTTAGGTGATAAGTATGATTCAGATCAACTCTATTATCGAGTTAACGTGAACAAGATCAAAAGTGTGAACTAAAACGTAAATTTATAACGTCATATGGGATTTCATAACGAAAAGTTATATATAACGTCATTAATGTAATTAAAAAACAACATAATGACCAATACGAATACTCACAAATAAATAATTGTGAGTATTTTGTTATTTAATTACAAAAGTATCACATCGCTAATATAAATAGCTCTAAGCCCATCAACATCGACAAAATCAAGTTGTTCAGGTTTTAAGTATTCATCTGCATAAGATTGGTAGACACCTTTTGTTAGAAACAAATCAAACACATCATGATCAAGATGCTCATCTTTTACCATAAATGCCATTATTTTTAATGCTTGACTTAGCTTTTTGGCATCTTTATAGGGACGATCAGATGCTGTCAATGCTTCAAAAACATCTGCAACAGCAATCATTCGACCACCAATCGGGATCGCTTCCCTTTTTAATTTGAGAGGATAGCCTTCACCATTCATTTTTTCGTGATGACTACCTGCAATTAAAGGGACATTCTTTAAGTATTCAGGATACATAATCTGATCAAGCATTACATATGTTTGCACAATGTGGTCGTTAATGTGGTACCGTTCTTCCTCTGTTAACGTTCCAGTCTTAACGATGAGATTATGTATCTCACCACGGTTAAAGCGATGCGCAGGTTGTAGTATTTTAAAATCACGTTCACTGTGCTTATTTTGCTTTTCTTCCCATGCCCATAAATGTTCTAATTTGTCCGCTAACACATTTTCAATAACAGGTAGCTTATTCACCCCCCCTGATTTTTTCGCTAATGCTTGTTGAGAGATGCCAATATCATCAGGTAATGTTCTTAACCAAGTACGTTTTGATATCTCGATTAAACGCTGCTGTTTTTCAGGTACTAAAAACTCACGACCAGGATTACAGCTTGCAATAAATGCAAACTCTTTATCTAATTCCGCTTTTAGTTCATAACAAACTTGCTGGGCTCGAAACTTATCCATCCCATTTGCTATCGACTGCCAATATGCAACATCAGCATCACGTTTTAATACTTCATAGCGCATTCGTATTTCATGAATTCGATCATAAATAGTTTCAAGTTTCGTTGCTTTGTCCATCACATAATCAGGCGTTGTTACTTTACCGCAGTCATGTAACCAAGCAGCAATTAATAACTCTTCCCAATTTTTTGAGGTTAACGAAAAATCAGCAAATATGTCAGTATCAGACTCAGCAGCTTCCGCTATCAACTTGGTAATTTCTGGTACACGTTGACAATGACCACCAGTGTAAGGGGATTTTTTATCTAATGCGGTCGCTGTCATCATCACAAAAGAATGGAATAATTCCTGTTGTTCCTGTTCTTTCTCTAAATGCTCTAACACTATTTCGTTGAACCCAATAAAGTTTCGAACCAAGCGAATTCTATCATAAACGGCTTTGTCTATTTGTCCTTTAAAACCAATAACTAAAACACCAACATTCTCTTCTTTACGATTCATTAAAGGAATAATAAAACCTGTTTTACAGGGCCCACCAGAAAAAACAATTTGACCGTCTTGCTCTGACAATTTGTACACATGTTTATCTAGTACAGCTTTGTTATTAGCTGCAAAGGTCTGTAAATCAAACTCAGGGATATTTCCCGAACTTGCGTTAAGATTGAACTTTTGTCTATTTTTTCGGCTGTTGATAAATAGCTGACAACTACTTGCAAACAAAATAGATTCTGTCTGCGCCACAATAGAAGCAGATAATTCCTCGGGCTTAGACGATCGTGCAACATCATAAAGATTATTAAAGAAATCAACTAACACACTTTCCATCAACAGCATGGTTTCATTAAGTTGATCAATTTCCACAATGTTTGATGGTTTATATTCCTTACGGCGATACTTAAATGTTTGGATATTAACCAAAGATTCATTTAAATATATAAGCGGCTTAGCGATGCGCCGAGTCGAAAAAACACTAATAATCAAAAAAATTAATGTTAAAAATAGCATATTCTGAATATTAAAGTTGGAGCTTAAATAAGCTGAAGTGGCCAAAAAATCTTTCTCTTTCAGTAAATTGACTACATAGATAACATGATCATCACCAATTCTTAATGGCGTGATTAACAATCGGGAGAGCTCGCCACGATCAGTCATTGGCTCAATGATTGTTTTAAAAGCCATCAAATGGTCCAACTTGACTAATGCATTAGCCAAGTCAGGTTCACTTTCCGCTAAAGAATACGAGTGATCGGCATCACTAAATTTAAGGTTACTTGCAATTACATCTTGGGTCGATGTTAATAAAAATGTTTTGGCATGTTCAGAATATTCCATATCACTGGTGAGCCGCGATAAGGATTTATAGTCAAAGTCAGCAGCAACAACACTCGTACCGTCGTATGAACGACGCGAAAATGTGATACCTAAATGCTGGGAGGGGTAAAACTGATAAGGCTTAGAAATTAAAATACGACCATCAAATTTTGTGCCTTGAAACCAAGGTCTCTCTCTTGGGTCAAAACCACCATTATCATAATATTCCCAAGAAACAACTTGTAACTCTCGATTCAAAAATACACGGCGTTGCTGCCCGTTAACCTGATTAAAGTTAATATTAAATACAGCATTCGTAGGGAATAACTGTTCAGCACTCCGCATTTCGTCTGTTATTCGATAAATAAATACCGACTTGCCCGCTTGATTCGCCGCATATAATGAGGTGATATAAGGGTTCTTAATTAACGTTGTAGTTATAGGCGCCAGCCATGTTAAATCTTTGTCATTATTTTCAACCAAGTTAACGACTATCAACATATCAAGTGAAGTAAACGCGGGGATCGAAATAAGTTTAATTTGGCTTTGTAAATTGCTGGTATATTTCTTTACATACTCGTTTGTGCAATTCGCTTTTTCTGATTCCATATAGTTTATACAAGCCAGAATTGTCGTTAAACTAAATATACTAAAGAGTAAAATGAAAATGCCTGAGATATAAGTTCGGAAAGAGATGGGTTTCATATTATATACAATACTTTAAATACTTTTATGAGCGCATTGTATCGTTAAATCAACCATCAACTAAGAAATACAAACGGTTAAAACTATATATGTAAAAGTTAACGAATTATTGTTCTATTTTTACACTAAGTGAATATCAAAAAAACACCTACTTTAATCAAGTGTTTAGCTTGTTAGATAGATAGTCCTTAATACATCCTCAACAACTTCATATGACTATCGATTGGGATCCTTCTTTTGAGATAATTCTTGCTATGAGATACCAATATCATCGAGTAAAACTAAAAACTAAGCTAAATTCCGAATCATTGATATATATCATCTCACTCATCTGTCCAGACAATTATTATTACTAATTGGTTAGTTTCTGGCTAAACTATATCAAAATATTAACTTATGCATAAGAAATAACACCTTATTACGAATGAAATAGATAAAGATGATTCAGATCGCGTTTTATGTGGTTGTAACTTTAAATAACACCGAACATTCATAATAATACCTATATATGAATACCCAGTTGAGTGGGTAAGCTTAATTCAAACGTGTAAATGAAATTTGACTTGAGCGATGAAAGCTACGACATATGACAAGGAAGATAACATGTTAAAAAAACGTTTTTTTAAAACAAAAGCCGAAGCCGATGTGACTTTTGAATTTGCCTGCGACGCCACTACAACATTGATTAGCAGTGATACTGTCGAATTGTTTGCTGATTTTAATAATTGGCAAGCAATTCCAATGAAATTCATAAAAAAAGACAACGTTTTCCGCACTAAGGTTCGTTTACCCGAAAACAGGCAGTTTCACTTTCGCTACTTAATTAATAATAACAAATGGCATAACGATCACAACGCCGATTTATATTTACCTAATACCTACGGTACAGAAAACAGCGTTGTATCAACGTTACGTACTCAATAGATAGCTAACAATACGTTTAATCCAGGATGGATCATGACTGACATTTCGACGATAGCAACAAAAATGCCAAACCTTGAAGAACGCTTCAGTCATCAAATAGATGAACTAAATCAAGGCAAACTCTATGACCCTTTTTCTTTTTTAGGTCCACACCAAATCACAAGCGATGAGTACGAACTTAAAGTTTTCATCCCCGGTGCGCAACAGGTATTTTATCAAGATAAAAACCACCAACGACGTTATCAACGTGTTGGTACTAGCGACCTGTTTGTTCTTAGCTTATCAAAAAAACAATACAATGCTAATTATCAACTCACCATCGCATATCCATTTTCGACCATAGACGAGCAAGACCCTTATAAATTTGCGTCAACCCTAGATCCAAAAGCCGTCTACTTATTCAACGAAGGTACGTTAGAGCAAGCCCAACGCCACTTAGGTGCACATTGGACTATCACCGGTAATATTGAAGGCGTTCGTTTTACGGTATGGGCACCAAATGCAAAATCAGTCAATTTGATAGGTAATTTTAACCATTGGAATCCAACACGTCATCCAATGCGTAAACACCTTGATGCGGGGATCTGGGAGATATTTATTGCCGATATTGCTGATTCTGATACCGACAATAATTACAAATTCAGTATCATTACCGAAAGTGGTGAGCGCTTAGAAAAAGCCGACCCATTTGCCTCATCAATGCAGTTACCACCACAAACAGCATCGTGTGTCCCCACTAAAGCCACCTCTGGCGTATGGCAGAAATCACCAGCAAAAGCATGGGCAGAACGTGCAGAGCGAAACGCGATTAATGCACCTATTAGTATCTATGAAGTGCATGCAGGTTCGTGGAAACGTGACGAAAACAATCAGTTTTTAAGTTATAAAGCCATGTCTGAACAGCTTGTACCTTATGTAAAAGAGCTTGGGTTTACGCATATCCAATTGATGCCAATCTGTGAGTTCCCGTTTGATGGTTCGTGGGGTTATCAGCCAGTTGGCTTGTTTGCTCCGACCAGTCGTTTCGGTAGTTTAGCTGACTTCCAATTTTTTGTTGATGCTTGTCACGCTGCCAACATCGGCTTACTAATTGATTGGGTACCAGGACATTTCCCTGCCGATGCCCATGGCTTAGCACAATTTGATGGCTCACATCTTTTTGAACATGCGGATAAACGTCAAGGCTTCCATCCCGATTGGCAAACCCATATCTTTAATTATGATCGCGCCGAAGTACAAAGCTTTTTAATTTCAAATGCGCTTGCTTGGTTTGATAACTTTGCCATTGATGGTCTACGTGTTGATGCTGTGGCATCTATGCTGTATCTCGATTACAGCCGTAAAGAAGCTGAATGGATCCCAAATCAGTATGGGGGCCGTGAAAACCTAGGTGCCATTGAATTATTAAAGCAAGTGAATCAACGTTGCTATAAAAATCATCCCGGTATCATGATGGTGGCCGAAGAATCCACAGCTTGGCCAGGTGTCACAGCGTTCACAGACCAAGGTGGTCTTGGATTTGGTTATAAATGGAACATGGGCTGGATGAACGACAGCTTAGAATACATGAGCTGCGACCCACTATATCGTCAACATCACCATCACGAAATGACCTTTTCATTAGCTTATGCATTCAGTGAAAACTTTATTTTACCGCTAAGCCATGACGAAGTTGTACACGGTAAAGGCTCACTGCTTAACAAGATGCCCGGAGATGATTGGCAAAAATTTGCTAATTTACGTGCCTATTACGGTTTCATGTGGGCACATCCAGGTAAGAAGCTACTGTTTATGGGCTGTGAGTTTGGCCAACGTGCGGAATGGAATCATAATCAATCACTCGACTGGCATTTACTTGAGCAAGCAGAACATCAAGGTATTCAAGCGCTCATAAAAGCCTTAAATAACAGTTACTGTCATCAACATGCCTTATTTGAGTTAGACACAGATCATCAAGGTTTTGATTGGATCGACGCAAGCAATGCCGAGCAGTCCGTATTTAGTTTTTTACGTTATAACAAAGCAAAAGATGAACATGTGGTCGTGGTATCGAATATGACACCTTCATGCCACTCAACCTACCGCATTGGTGTACCGAGTATCGGTGAATATGAGGTTATCGTTAATACCGATGATACTCAGTTTGGCGGTAGCGGTTTTGCAAGCCAAGCGAGTTACACACCCGAATATGTTGAATGGCAAGGATTTACACAAAGTATTTATATAGCGCTACCACCGCTATCAACAGTGTACTTAGCACCCAAAACGAATAGCAAAAAATAACCACAGTAATAAAAAATAGTTAGCCCAAATGTCATAATAAAGGAAGTAATATGTCATTAAAAAAGCATAAATCTAAAACAAACAAAGTTTGTACGTTAGAGACAAATAATGGGCCAGTGGTGAATGCCAAAACTTTGCCTGAAGATTTAAAACGTCATTTCCATTATACCCTTGGTCGTGATGAAGTCGGTGAATCACCACAATATCTATACCATGCTTTGGCATTAACAATCCGTGACCGCTTACTGGAAAAATCACGCGCGACAAAAAAACGACAGCAAACGCAACCGACACGTCGTGCGGCTTATATCTCATTAGAATTCTTAATGGGTCGCGCATTAGGTAACGCGGTACTAAACCTTGATTTAGAAGACAGTGTTCGTAAAGGTCTGAACCATTATAGCTGTGAATTAGAATCCATTGCAGATTCAGAACACGATGCAGGTTTAGGCAATGGTGGCCTAGGTCGATTAGCCGCTTGTTTCCTCGATAGTTGTGCAAGTTTAGCACTACCCGTAACAGGCTACGGTATCCGTTATGAATACGGTATGTTTAATCAAAGCATCGAAAATGGTCACCAAGTCGAACATCCTGATAACTGGCTACGTGATGGTCATCCTTGGGAAATCCCCGCGCCAGAGCATAACCGCCGTATTAAATTCTTTGGCCATGTCGAAACCTATCAAGACAAAAAGGGTCACACGCACCATCAATGGATTGGTACCGAAGATGTACTCGCTGTGCCTTATGATGTGCCCGTTCCTGGTTATCAAAACGGTATCGTTAATACGCTACGCCTTTGGAAATCAGCCGCAACAGATGAATTTGATCTAGGTGAATTCAACGCTGGTAGCTACACCGAAGCGGTTGCACGTAAAAATTTAGCTGAACAAATTACCATGGTGCTGTATCCAAACGACGCCAGTGAAAACGGTAAAGAGCTACGTTTACGTCAGCAATACTTTCTTACATCTGCTAGCTTACAAGACATCCTTGCAGAATGGGTAAAAGTACACGGCAGTGATTTTACTGATTTTGCTAAATACCACGTATTCCAACTTAACGATACGCACCCAAGTGTGGCAGTTGCAGAACTCATGCGCCTACTCCTGGATGAGCATGATTTAGATTGGGATCTCGCGTGGCAGATCACAACGTCTACAATGGCGTACACCAACCATACCC
>Ga0209395_1006097_pt1 | contig 13228 bp, 8 predicted proteins | sample GOMGulsemesocosm_3_FD_184635 | JGI IMG/M metagenome (GOLD analysis project Ga0209395, IMG submission 184635) | Methane-oxidizing microbial communities from mesocosms in the Gulf of Mexico - GOM9D Gulf of Mexico (SPAdes) (version 2) | ecosystem: Environmental > Aquatic > Marine > Cold seeps... | reverse complement strand
GTGCTAATAAGGCGTTTATCTTTTTACGTGGTGAGTATCATCTTGCGGCGAAACGTTTACAACAAGCCATTGATGAGGCTTATCAAAATAATTGGCTTGGCAGTAATATTCAAGGCACCAACTTTAATGTAGATTTGCATTTACACGCCAGCGCTGGACGCTACATTTGCGGTGAAGAAACGGCATTGATTAATGCATTAGAAGGGAAAAGAGCCACGCCACGCGCTAAGCCCCCCTTTCCTCAAGTGAGTGGTTTATTTGGAAAACCCACGGTGGTCAATAATGTCGAAACCTTAAGTAATTTACCGCATATTTTAAAGCATGGCAGTGATTGGTTTAAAGCGTTGTCACCCGATAGCGATGCCGGTACTAAACTTTATGCGGCTTGTGGACAAGTGAAAAATCCAGGGGTGTGGGAGTTACCTATGGGAGTTACCATTCGTGAGCTGCTTTATCATCATGCTGGTGGTATGCCTGATGGCGTTACCTTAAAAGGGCTATTACCTGGCGGCGCGTCTACCGATTTTTTAACCGCTGAGCATTTAGATACCCCAATGGATTTTGATTCCATTGCTAAAGCGGGTAGTCGTTTGGGCACTGGTGGTTTAATTGTGTTGGGAGATCAACATTGCCCAGTAGCCATGGTACTGAACCTGCTACAGTTTTTTGCACAAGAATCGTGTGGTTGGTGTACACCTTGCCGTGATGGTACTCCGTGGGCGGTTACCTTACTAACCCGTATTGAACAAGGCCAAGGCAGTGAAGATGATCTTCAACAATTACAGCAACTGTGTGATTTTATGTGGTTGGGAAAAACCCATTGTGCTTTAGCGCCGGGCGCAGTGGAGCCGTTAAAAAGTGCGATGCGTTACTTTAAAGCAGACTTTGAACAGCACCTTACGTTGGGATGTTGTCCGTATAAACATCCACCTAACGCCGACGAATCGGCAATATTAACTGCTGAGTCAGTACCTACAGTGACGCCTGAGGAGTTAGCTAATGACTGATAACGCCAATAAATCGGATAAGGATAAATTAGCTACAGTCACCATCTATATTGATGATAAACCTTATCAAGTATCGACAGAGAATAATTTACTCGCTGGCGTGTTATCAAATAAGTTAGATCTACCTTACTTTTGTTGGCATCCGTCAATGGGCTCAGTCGGTGCTTGTCGGCAATGTGCGGTAACACAATATCACGATGAAAATGACCAGCGAGGCCGTATGGTGATGGCTTGTATGACCCCCGTGGTTGATGGCATGCGTATTGGTTTACAAGATCAAGCATCGGCAACTTTTCGCGAGCAAGTTATTGCCGCGATGATGACCAATCATCCCCATGATTGTCCTGTTTGTGCCGAAGGGGGCGAGTGTCACTTACAAGATATGACGGTAATGACCGGCCACACAAGTCGTCAATATCCCGGTGAAAAACGCACGTTTACTAATCAGTATTTAGGTGAGTTAGTGGGTCATGAAATGAACCGCTGTATTACTTGCTATCGGTGTGTACGTTTTTACAAAGACTATGCTGGCGGTAAAGATTTTGATGTTTATGGTAGCCGTAATCAAGTGTATTTTGGCCGACAAAAAGACGGCATTTTACAAAGTCCGTTTAGCGGTAATTTGGTTGAAGTGTGCCCAACCGGGGTGTTTACCAATAAGCCCTTTTCAGCTCATTATACCCGTAAGTGGGATTTACAATCATCACCCTCGGTTTGTTCATTTTGCTCGGTAGGTTGTAATACCAGTATTGGCGAACGTTATGGTTCGATCAGACGAGTAATGAATCGTTATAATCATGATATTAATGGTTATTTTTTATGTGATCGTGGCCGGTTTGGACTCGGTACCGTGAATCTAAGTAAGCGTATCAAAGCGATTAAAGGGCTTGGTGACAGCAACGATTTACTATTAAATACCCATTTTAGTCAGCAAAACTTTACTAAAAAGTTAACGCCGGTGTTAGGGGAGCAGTTTATAGGTATTGGCTCGGCTAGCGCATCATTTGAAAGTAATCGCTTACTGAAATATGTAGTGGGTAAAGAAAATTTCTCGTTAGGTTATAGCAATAATGAGATGCAACTAGCGTTGAGGCATAAACAACTTTTAGTGCAATATCCGCAACAAAGTTTAGCAGGGATGGAAAACTTAAGTCGCCGTGGTCATGGTGAGCTAGCCCATGATCTGGTGCTCATTATTGGCGAAGATTTAGAGCAAACCGCGCCAAGGTTAGCCTTAAGTGTTAAACAAATACTCAACAATGCTGCGGTAGATAAGGCTGATTCCATTGGCGTTAAACACTGGCAAGATTCTGCCGTACGTACTTATGCTGCGGGCACCATGACACCATTATTCTCACTGCAAGCAAAACCAACCAACTTTGATGAACTCGCCCTGACATCGTTAGTGCTATCTCCCGATGATATTGTGCTGCAGCTACAGCGATTAATTAAACTGCTTGATGCTGAGTTGAATAGTGCTAAAACCAATGAGGTGGTTTTCTCCCTTAATGAGAGACTCCGAGAGATAGAGGGGGATGTTAATAATGTTGATGATAGTGATAACTCAGATAACTCAAATAACTCAGGCTCAGATAAGGGCAAAAGCGACGAAGTAAATATTCATGACAACGATTTAGCATTAATAGCCAAAGCGTTAGTGGTCGCCAAAGCACCGTTATTAGTAACGGGCTTAAGTTTAAAAAGTGCCCCGTTACTTAAAGCCGTTGATAACTTAATGGCTTGCCTTAGTCAGCAGTCTCATGGAAACGCTCCGGAGCTGACTGTAGTGGCTCCGCAGTGTAATAGTGTTGGTAATTTGCACTTCTTTTCTGAGCAAATGTTATCAGTGGAGCAAATACTTAAGCGTTTAACTACGAATGAGAGCCTTGCCCAGTTAACGGGAGAAGAGCACCGAACTAGTTTATTAGTGCTTGAGCAAGACTTAGCACAATATGATGAAGAGACTATTAACTCATTAACTCAGCATTGCCGGCGAATGATTGTGTTAAGTTCACGGGGAAGTCGGTTAACTGAGGTTGCTGATATTGTACTACCGGTAGCCGATAGCAGTGAAGGCGAGGGCCATTACGTTAATTATCAGGGAAGATTACAAGCTTTTTATCCTGCTTACCTGCCGAATAAGCCGGTGCTACCCAGTTGGCAATATTTACAATTGCTAGCTAAATGTCTTTTTAAGCGTAATGAGATTGAGTTTACTAGCATGCGGCAGTTGCATCAGTACTTTGCTAAACATGGCGAACCATGGGCATTGCAAATACTTACTTGTGAAACAGGGAAATCGTTGCCGCAACAGATTGCTAGGCAAACTCACCGAGCAAGTGGGCGTACTGCAACAATGGCCAATCAATCTGTGCATGAACAACAAACCTTTAATGACGCCCAAGCTAATCTTGATGGCATGTACCGCTATTCAATGGAAGGGAAAAGCTATAATTCACCAAGTTATACATCAACAGATGCCCCATCATTGGCGATGCCATTTTCTTGGTCGCCAGCTTGGAATTCCAATCAATCGATTTTAAAGCATCAATCTCAAGTGAATGGTGAGTTGCTACATCGTCAGCAGGATAACTTTTTACACTTAACGGTTTGTTCTTATTTTGATGATAACGAACGGGTGCAACAAATTAAATTAGCGATGCTATGGCCGACTACTGAGGAAGGTAAGCAAGCGACTAAAAGTAAAGCGGCTGATGATTCAATCAGTGAACAGCTAGTCAATAAAAATTCATCGAATGAGCCTGAAGTTGACATTGTTAGTAAGGAAAGTGATGAGCAGCAAAGCGATAGTAGACCGCTTAATAGCCTTAGTTTAGTGCAAAACTTACCCTGGTATTTAGTGAGCGAGCAATCGAAGTTATTACCTGAATTCATTTTAATGTATACCGGTAACACCTTTACCATTTCATCGACGGTGGCTAAAACGTTTGGCGGTTTAGCCAGAGATATTTTTAAAGTTAATATCGCAAGTTCAACTTACTTTGGCTCGTTAGTTATTGATGAATCGCTACCTGATAACATTATGCTAGTGAGTATTTTTGAACTCAGTTTTGATGTTAATAATGTTGATGTAGCGCTAGAAAATATTACTAAAGCAAATGATATTGAAGAAACTCGATTTACTCATACGGAAAAGCAGAGAGTTGATAGCGCCAATCAAGAAAAATCACAAGTCTTAGCAAAACTTAAACAACAAGACCAAACCATTCCTATTTCTTTTTATGAACAAGGTGAAAAGGCTAAAGGAAAATATAAAGGAGATCACTGTGATTGAGATGATCTTCAAACTAATTGAAATCACAGTAATTATTGCGCTGTTAATTCCAATTGCAGCAATGTTGGTGTGGGTAGAGCGTCGAATGATTGGTATTTGGCAAGACCGGTTAGGGCCAAACCGTGTTGGTCCTTTCGGGATTTTGCAATCCGCAGCGGATCTACTGAAAATATTAGGGAAAGAAGATTGGGTGCCACCTTTTAGTGAACGTTCGGTGTTTATTCTTGCGCCCGTTATTGGCGCTGTTTGTGTACTGATGAGCTTTGCTGTTATGCCTTTTTCACCTAGCCTGGGGGTGTCTGATTTAAATATTGGGTTATTGTTTTTTCTTGCTATGGCTTCACTGGCGGTTTATAGCGTGGTGCTTGCCGGATGGGCTTCAAATTCTAAATATGCCTTACTGGGTGGCATGCGCGCTGCAGCGCAAACGGTAAGTTATGAAGTGTTTATGGGGCTCTCGGTGATGGGCGTGGTGCTGTTAACCGGTAGCTTTAATTTAAGAGAAATTGTACTGGCACAGCAGGACGGTTGGTTAATCCAAAGCCAGTTTATTGGTTTCGTTATCTTTCTTATTGCCGGTATTGCTGAAAGTCACCGCTTACCGTTTGATTTACCTGAGGCTGAAACCGAGCTCACCGCTGGCTTTCATACAGAGTATTCAGGGCTAAAGTTTGCGCTGTTTTTTCTCGGTGAATATTTAGGGGTCACGTTAATTTCTTCGATGGCGGTAGTGCTATTTTTCGGCGGGTGGTTAATGCCTGAGCCCTTGGCATCATGGTTACCACCTCTATGTTGGTTTATCGTTAAGGTCAGCTTTTTGATTTTATTCTTTATTTTACTACGGACCTCGTTACCACGACCACGATTTGATCAACTACTGAGCTTTGGCTGGAAATATATGCTGCCATTAGCCTTGTTTAACCTAGTTGCTACTGCGGCATTAAAATTGTCGGGGGTAATTGTATGAGTAAGTTAGCTAACAAGCACGAAAATAAACACGAAAGTAAACACAGTACGCTAACAGCTGCGATAGACATGGTGGTAAGCCAGCTACGCACTATGGCGTTAGTGCTAAAACATACTTTTACTAAAGCAGATACAGTGGAATACCCTGAGAAAAAACCGTATTTAGCCCCCCGTTATCGCGGACGTATCGTCTTAACTCGTGATCCTGATGGCGAAGAGCGTTGTGTTGGTTGTAATTTATGTGCGGCTGCGTGTCCGGTAGATTGCATTGCCTTGCAGCAAACTGTTGATGCCGATGGCCGAAAACGCGCTGATTTTTTTCGTATCAATTTTTCCCGTTGCATCTTATGTGGCTTTTGTGAGGAAGCTTGTCCTACTTATGCGATTCAATTGACTCCTGATGTCGAGCTAGCTGAGTATGAACGACAAAATTTAGTCTATGAAAAGCAACATTTATTGATTAGCGGTGTTGGCAAATACCCCGATTATAGCTTCTATCGCCATAGCGGAATTGCTGTAGATATTAACGGTGAGCGTAAGGATAAAGGTCAAGCGCAACAGGAAAAACCGCCGGTCGATATTAAGGGGTTAATGCCATGAGTTATTTATCGCCATTACAAGGGATGTTTTATTTAGCGGCATTACTGGCTGTAGTTGCCAGCATTAAAGTGATCAGCGGTAAAAATTCAGTGCACGCGTTATTGTATTTGGTGGTGTCTTTACTGGCGGTTGCGGTGTGTTTTTATTTAATGGGGGCTCCTTTTGCTGCGGGCTTAGAAGTTATTGTATATGCCGGTGCTATTTTAGTACTGTTTGTGTTCGCTATTATGATGTTTGGCTTGGGGCAAGATGAAATGCTGTATGCGCCGAAAATATCTTCATTACGTTTATGGTTAGGGCCAGTCATTATTGCTGCGATCTTATTGATACAGCTATTGTTCGTTATTGATGATAGCGAGATGCAAACAAAGTTAACCTCAACGATTATTGATGCAAAACAGGTCGGTATTTCATTATATGGCCCCTATTTATTGGCGGTTGAAATCGCCTCATTTCTATTATTAGCGGGTTTAATTGCCGGCTATCACTTTGCAAAACCCGATGGTGCAGATGAGCATTTAGGTTTGCGCCAAGATTCGACGCTAGATTCTAACCAAGGCTTGAAGCGACACTCAATACCAGAGTCTAGCCATAAATCAGGAGTGAAAACATGAGTGAAATCCCCTTAAATCATGTACTGATTTTGGCCAGTATTTTATTTGTTATTGGCTTCACTGGTGTGATCGTAAGAAAAAACACCCTATTTATGTTGATGAGTTTAGAGGTGATGTTAAATGCGGTGGGCATTGCCTTTATTGGCGCAGGGAGTGTTTGGCAGCAAGCAGATGGTCAAGTGATGTTTATTCTCATTCTTACCTTAGCAGCTGCTGAGGTTGCGGTGGGCTTAGCGTTACTTATTCAAATGCAAAAACGCTTTAAATCCCTTGATATTGACTTGCTTAGTAAATTAAAAGGATAGGCCTTTGAGTAGTTCAACGTCAGCAGCCTTATTGAGTTTATTACCTTTCTACCCATTACTGAGTTTTTTAGTGCTGATCAGTGTAGGCAAGCGGCTTACTTGGCATTTTGCTGCCAGTATCAGTATTGCTGCAATGGCATTAAGTGCACTGTCTAGTTTACTGCTGGTGACTCAGCTCTCGGATGAGGTGTTAGTGATCACTGCCCAGCTTTGGACTTGGTTTACCTTATCTAGCCATGAAGATATTAATATTCGCTTTTATCTGGACGGTCTTGCGGGCGTGATGATTTGTGTGGTTACCGGTATTGGTTTATTAATTCATATTTTTGCTGCTGCTTACATGAAAAGTGATCAACACTTTTCCCGTTTTATGGCGTACATGAACCTGTTTATTGTCGCGATGTTAATTTTGGTCTTAGCAGATAATTTAGTGTTGCTGTATTTAGGATGGGAAGGTGTCGGCCTATGTAGTTTTTTACTGATTGGTTTCTGGCACCATCAGCCAAATAATGTTCTGGCGGCGAAAAAAGCGTTTATTGTCACTCGGGTTGGCGATACTGCGATGGCGATTGCGTTATTTATGATTTTTAAAGAGCTCGGGCAGTTAACCATTAGTGACGTTAATCAAAGTGCAAAAACATTATGGATAGCAGGGGATAGTCAGCCCTATTGGATCGCTTTATTGCTACTCGGCGGCGCGGTGGGGAAATCGGCCCAGCTACCACTACAAACATGGCTACCTGATGCGATGGCTGGGCCAACACCGGTCAGTGCGTTAATTCATGCTGCCACTATGGTGACTGCCGGCGTGTACTTAATAGCCCGTATGCATGGCATATTTTTACTCGCGCCAGAGGTAATGACTTATGTTGCTTGGATAGGTGCGCTAACCTTATTACTCGCTGGTGTTGCGGCATTAGCACAAACCGATATTAAACGAGTACTCGCTTATTCCACCATGAGCCAAATTGGTTATATGATGCTGGCATTAGGTGCAGGAGCATTTTCTGCAGGCGTTTTTCACTTGATGACCCATGCCTTTTTTAAAGCGTTACTCTTTTTAACGGCAGGGGCGATTATTTCGGCATTACACCACCAGCAAAATCTGTTCAATATGGGCGGACTCGCTAAGCGCTTACCGTTTGAAACGACACTGTTTTTCATTGGTTTAGTCTGTTTAGTAGCATTGCCCGCCAGCTCTGGATTTTTCTCTAAAGAAGCGATTATTGCGCAGTTATGGTCATCGACCACTGCGGGCCCATTACTATGGTGTTGTGCTATTATCGGCGCACTATTAACCAGTGTTTACAGTTGCCGATTATTTTTTCTAGCCTTCTTAGGAAAGGAACGCTTTGACACTAAGTTACAGCCATCATCGAGCAAGTTGTTAAAATTTTCATTGTTATTTTTAGCGATGCTTTCAGCATTTGGCGGCATGTTTGCTGATGTAGTTGAATCAAGCCTAGCGAATGTCTTTCTGCTTATCCCTGAAATATCATCATTGAATCAGCCTAGTTGGCTCCATAGCGTCGCGATTAGTGCACCTTTTATCGGTATTGTTTTTTCATGGTTCTATTTTGCTAACTATCGCACTAGCGGCACTAGTAATATTAGGGGAAAAGTAACGCAGCAATTAACACCGCAGTTAACACCACTGGTAAAATTTTGCCAAGGAGGATTAGGATTTGATACTTTATATCGAGGTCTAATTATTAAACCTTACCTAGCGTTATCGGCCCTTAATCGTAAAGATATTTTTGATCAGCTGCTGATGCTCAATGCTTGGTATGTTGGCCTGTGTCATGAAATTTTAAGCTTCAGTCAAAATGGAAAAGTACGCTGGTATGCTGCTGCCATCGGGTTGGTGGTTGCCATTTTCTTGATTTCACTAAGTGTTTTGAATATCAGTATGTCTTCATCAAGTATGGAGACAAGCTTATGACAATCACCTTAGTGATGGTATTACTGCTGCTAGCTGGCGTCTTGGCATGGTTTGCAGAAGGTCTTAAAAAAGCGAGTGCTCGTTATGTGTCGTTAATCTCGGTGCTGTGCATTAGTGCTTATTTCGTTATCTGGCTAACTTCATCAGCTCAAACAATTGATTATAGCCAGTTGCAGTTAATGGTAAGGCTGCCTTGGATAGTAAGTTTGAAGATTGAATATGTTCTGGCAATGGATTATTTAAGTATAACCTTAGTGCTATTAACACTGTTGTTAGCGTTGATTTGTATTTTAGTGTCTTGGCAAGAAATTACCGATAAGGCTGGTTTCTATTATTTTAATTTATTGGCGTCTATTGCCGGTATTATCGGCGTTTTTACCGCTATTGATATGTTTTTGTTTTTCTTCTTTTGGGAAGTGATGTTATTGCCGATGACCGCCTTAATTGCCATTTGGGGACATGAAAACAAACATTTTGCCGCGATTAAATTTTTCATTTTTACCCAAGTTAGCAGCTTATTGATGTTGGTAGCGATTATTGCCATGGCGATATTACATGCTAAGACGACTGGTCAGTTAAGCTTTTTCTATCTTGACTGGTTGTCATTAACCTTGCCAGTATCAATAACCCAATACTTAATGCTAGGTTTTTTCATTGCCTTTGCAGTGAAACTCCCTAGTGTACCGGTGCACTCTTGGTTACCTGATGCGCATACTCAGGCGCCCACTGCGGGTAGTGTGCTCTTGGCGGGGGTGTTATTAAAAACAGGGGCTTACGGACTTATTCGTTTTGTCATTGGGTTATTTCCGCAGGCGAGTGCTGATTTTTCGCCTATCGCAGCGGGGTTAGGTGTCTTGAGTATCTTGTATGGCGCAAAAATGGCTTTTGCGCAGCACGATTTTAAGCGTTTAGTCGCTTATAGCAGCATTAGTCATATGGGCTTTGTGATGCTGGCGTTATTTTCATTTAATGCGCTTGCTTATCAAGGGGCTGTATTAACGCTGGTTGCTCATGGTTTAAGCAGTGCCGCATTATTTTCAATGGCAGGGATGATTTATAGCCGTATTCATTCTCGTGACTTACGGACAATGGGGGGCTTTTGGCAACAAGCACCACGCATGGGCGGTTTTGCACTCGCTTTTGCCGCCGCCGCATTTGGTCTGCCGGGCTTGGCTAATTTTGTTGCTGAGTTTTTATCTTTAGTTGGTGCGTATCAGGTTTACCCGTTATTAACTATATTAGCGGCCTTAGGGCTAATCGGTTCAGCCGTGTATGGTATGGCACTATTTCAGCGAAGCTTTCAGGGGCCATATTTACTTAATAATAAGCTATCGAATAAACCGTTACTCAATGAGTCATTACCTAATGAGCAACAGCGCTTTGCCGATCTTTCTAAGCGAGAATTCATCGTATGCACGGCATTATTATCACTGTTGATTGTTATTGGTTTGTTCCCATCGTTAGTGTTGAACTTTTTTGAAATAACAGCAAATGCTTTAGTGATTATTGAGGGAGGAGAGGGAAAGTGACCTTAGCCATGCTCTATAACTTACTGCCATTATTAATTATTGCCTTTGGCATTGTACTGTCATTATTACTGGTGGCTTGGCGCCGTTCGCAACAGTTAATGTTAATTTTTACCCTGTCTATTTTGGGCTGTGCGTTATTAGCTAGTGTTAATTTATTAGCAGGAGATCTATCCACCGGACAAGTAACCCCCTTACTGAACATTGACCGCTATGGCATGCTCACTTTAGTACTGGTATTGCTGTCAACGATAGCTGTTTGCTTATTGAGTAGCAAGTGGCTGATTCATGCGGTAGAAGTACATGATGAATATTATATTCTGATCCAGTTGGTAGTTTTAGGGGCGGGAATTTTACTGTTTAGTTCACATTTTGCTGCGCTGTTTCTTGGTTTTGAACTGCTCAGTATTGCCTTGGTTGGCTTAGTTGGCTATGGGCGGAATAATGATTTTAGTGTTGAAACGTCATTTAAATATTTAATCTTAAGTGCTTGTGCTTCGAGCTTTATGCTACTGGGTATCGCTTTTTTGTATAGTCAAACGGGCTCACTTAGCTTTGAATATATTCCAGTTGAGCTGCCTATTTCAGTTAGTGACCATAGTTTTGAAGGTGTTGAATACGGGGTGTTTTATCAAGCAGGAATGCTACTTTTTTTAGTGGGCGTTGCTTTTAAGCTATCACTGGCACCGTTTCATTTTTGGACCCCTGATGTATATCAAGGGGCTCCGTTACCCGTTACTCTGCTACTGGCTACGGTATCAAAAGTAGCCATTTTTGTGGTCTTGTTGAAAGCTTGGTTTAGTCAATCCTATTTCACATTACCAGCAAATCAAGTTGTATCGTTAACATCGGTGCTTACTGTGATCGCGATACTATCAATGTTGGTCGGTAATATTTTAGCGCTCAGGCAACAAAATATTAAACGTTTATTAGCCTATTCTTCTATTGCCCATATGGGATATTTATTGATTACCCTTTTTATTACCTCTGCTGCAAGCTTGGCACTCGCTTGGCAAAGCGCCTTAATGTACGTGTGGGCCTATGTGTTAGCGACCGTTAGTATTTTTACGGCATTAGCGTTAACACAAACTAAAAAATATGGTGCGATTATTAATATAGAGCAGTGGCGAGGTCTATTTTGGCAACGGCCAGCTATCGCCGTACTGATTGTTTTTTCGGTGCTTAGTTTTGCAGGTATTCCGTTAACGGTAGGTTTTATCGGTAAGTTTTATTTACTTAATCTTGCCGTTCAAGCGCAGCAGTGGCCAATGATTTGTGCGTTAATTGTTGGTAGTAGTATTGGTCTATATTATTATTTAGGTATTATCTTTACGCTATTTATCAAAGATAGCGAGCAAGCTGTTGCGGAGATTGAACAAGTGCGTAATACCGAACACCCCAGTCAGTTCAGCCAACCAAGTCAACAACTCCAACCGAGCCAAGTACAGCACACTAGGGGAAGTTTTTCTCAACGTTTCATCCCAGCCATTGTCGCCTTTTCTCTGGTGGGAGTAGGTGTTTTTACAGGGGTATTTCCTGATATAGTGAGCCAGTTTTTAAGCGTGAAATAATTTTAATTATGAATTTAGGGTAAATAACCTTGTTATTTTATCTGTATTCTATATAATGCGCGCCTCGATGAAAGGGATGTTGGTTTTTTCGACAAAACCACTATGTATGCCTATTTTAGATTAATTTAGGCTAAAGCTTACTAACGTAATGTTAAGAATAAGCCCATCGATAAATGAGTAGGGGTTTTCCGCCCAATAGACTTGCCCAGCTAGTAAATTCCTTTACTAGCGAGAAATATAGCGTATGAGTACGCTATGCGCCTTAAGTCTTCCTGGTGGTTTCCTCGTAGATGTATACGCAGGTTAAAGACTTAGCAATTAAAAAATTAAATGTTCAAACAACTTCCGTAACTTTGTTACGTTTGAAGATGAACCGCTTTTGCCATAAATTTTAATTATGCTAGCTAGACCTGCCTTGAGAAGATGACAAATTAAATGACTGAACAAAATAACACACAAAGTAACGACGCTGTAACTTTTGACTCTTTAGGTTTGCCTGAAGATTTATTATCTGCTGTAACCAGTATCGGTTTTAATGCCGCTACTGCTATTCAAGCACAAACTATTCCGCCGCTATTAGCCGGTAAAGATGTTTTAGGTGAAGCGCAAACAGGTACCGGTAAAACGGCTGCTTTTGGCTTACCTGCGTTAGCAAAAATTGATACTTCAATTAGAAAACCACAACTAATGGTGTTGGCCCCAACACGTGAATTAGCGATGCAGGTAGCTGAAGCTATCGAATCATTTGGTAAAAATATGAAGGGCTTACGTGTAGCTACTTTATATGGTGGTCAATCATACGGTCCACAATTTCAACAACTAGAGCGTGGAGCACAAGTTGTTGTTGGTACGCCTGGACGTTTAATGGATCACTTACGACGTAAAAGCCTTAAATTAGGTGACTTACGTTTTTGTGCTTTAGACGAAGCCGATGAAATGTTAAACATGGGCTTTTTGGAAGATATCCAATGGATATTAGATCATTTACCAGAAAGCACACAAATGGCGTTGTTCTCAGCAACAATGCCACCAGCTATTCGTAAAATAGCGAATCGCTTCTTAAAAGATCCTGAGCATATTAAAATTGCCGCGGTGAAACAAGCGAAAGCAAATATCCAACAGTTTGCGTGGAAGGTGACTGGCATTACTAAAATGACTGCACTGGAACGTATTGCTGAAATCGCTGATTATGATGCGATGATTATTTTTGTGCGTACCCGTAATGATACCGTTGATGTTGCTGAAAAATTAGAGCGCGCAGGCTATCCAGCTTTAGCGTTGAATGGTGATATGAACCAAGCACAACGTGAACGTTGTATTGATCAAATGAAATCGGGTAAATCATCTATCTTAGTGGCTACTGATGTAGTTGCCCGTGGTTTAGATATTCCACGTATTTCAG
>Ga0209395_1006094_pt1 | contig 13230 bp, 11 predicted proteins | sample GOMGulsemesocosm_3_FD_184635 | JGI IMG/M metagenome (GOLD analysis project Ga0209395, IMG submission 184635) | Methane-oxidizing microbial communities from mesocosms in the Gulf of Mexico - GOM9D Gulf of Mexico (SPAdes) (version 2) | ecosystem: Environmental > Aquatic > Marine > Cold seeps... | reverse complement strand
GTATGCGCTTGTTTGTGGGCACATCTTTAGTGAAGATAAGTTAATCCTATCGGCGTTGTGATGGAGGGCGTAAACAAGTCATTAACACCTATATAAGACCGACAATATGAGAGTTACGCTGCACCATTGCGAATAGCACCCTGAGTGATTTAATTTAAAACTGAATAGGCAGGGAGGATTATTTGTGAAGTATCACTGGCATAGAGTCATAAATACTCCATGACAATTTGGTTGTTTTGCAAAAGTTGTTTGATAACATCATCAAATTCATCACTGTAAACGAGGGTATTGTGTAATGTCACTATGTCTGTAACAGCATTGATATCGAAACACTCTTTACTAAAACCACCATTCTCATTGATGTAAACGATTAAGTGCTCCTCTGCCTGCTCAAAACTTATAAAGCTGATTAAACCATCCATATACACTTTATCATTTTGCATTAAGGCGGAGAGGTCCAATATATTATTTCTCCCTTTTGCTAGCTCTTGCCACACATCTTTAACCATCACTGAGTTGTCCTCGTATCAAATCCCTACAGTAATATTAGGATAAAAAAAATAATTGGCTAAACATTTTCAAAGCATTTTTAGTCACGACTAGAAATGAGCAAATTACAAAGGTGCTAGCTTCACAGCAGTGTTTAGATAACGGTGGAGATGACATGAAACTCATGCAGTAAACACGACTGCACGGTGCAGCAATGGCAATGCCCGGGCTAATTATCTGATGGGAAACGAGGAGGTAGATAGTCAATACTTCGATCAGCCGCTGATCTTTGTCGAATAAATCACTGAAATTGCATTGATCAACTGCAAAGGATTCAGCGCAATATAGGGTGATAAGCTACCCTTACTATAGGTGAGGGCTGGCAGTTATAGCCTCTAAACTATTGTGTGCCAGTGTTGGATCTGACACAGTCTGGACACAAAGCGGCCGTTTCAAATGATCTTATCGGGAACTTGATCGTAGATTCAATAGTGACGTTTTATACACTATAATGGTTGGTGGTGATGGTCTCCGTAAAAAACAGTGGATGGCAGGGATGAGCACTTTGGAATAATGAATCATTTTTTTAGCACCTATGGTGAGTTATTAATCATAGTTACCACTGTAGTTGGTTTTCTCATGGCTTGGGGTATTGGTGCCAATGATGTTGCCAACGCGATGGGAACTTCTGTTGGCGCCAAGGCATTAACCATAAAACAAGCCATTATGATAGCAATGGTGTTTGAATTTGCCGGTGCATATCTTGCTGGGGGTGAAGTTACCTCGACGATTCGCAAAGGCATCCTGAATATTGACTATCTAATCGATTCGCCAGAACTTTTTGTATTGGGGATGATCTCAGCGTTGTTCGCGGCTGCTACCTGGTTGTTACTGGCTTCCACTTTCGGCTGGCCGGTATCTACTACACATTCGATTATTGGGGCCGTTGTTGGGTTCGCTGCCGTCGGCATAAGTATAGATTCCGTCAATTGGCAAATAGTAATAGGCATAGCAGGTAGTTGGATCATTACCCCTATAATTGCTGGCTGCATCTCTTTTTCCATCTTTATGAGTACTCAGAAATTAATTTTTAATACGGACAAGCCTTTTGCTAACGCGAAGCGCTACCTCCCTTTTTATATGCTGACAGGAGGGGGGATAATATCTTTGGTGACCTTTGACAAAGGTTTGCAACATATTGGTTTAGCGATAAGTCACATGGATGCCTTAATCTACTCAATGATAGTGGCAGTTATCATAACGGTTATCGGTATCATCTTTATAAATCGATTGAAGATTAATGATAAGAGAGACATAAAGAGTGAGTTAGCAAGCGTCGAACAAGTGTTCGCAACTTTGATGATTGCGACTGCATGCTGTATGGCTTTTGCGCACGGTTCTAACGATGTGGCTAACGCGATCGGTCCCTTAGCGGCCGTTGTTAGCGTAGTGAAAAGTGGCGGGCTAATTACTAAATCATCGGTATTGGCCTGGTGGATTTTACCATTGGGAGGCTTAGGTATCATCGCTGGATTGGCTATTATGGGGCGCAATGTTATTGCGACGATAGGAAAAGGTATCACTAATTTAACCCCAAGTAGTGGCTTCGCCGCTGAGCTATCTGCAGCGACAACAGTAGTGATTGCCTCTGGTGCTGGCCTGCCAATTTCGACTACTCAAACATTGGTTGGCGCTGTATTAGGGGTGGGAATGGCACGGGGTATTGCCGCCATAAATATGGGAGTGGTTCGCAATATATTAGTTTCTTGGGTGGTCACTTTGCCTATTGCTGCCGTGATTTCAATTCTGTGTTTTTACCTGTTGAAATTTTTGCTGTTACAATGAACTCAGATTTATTTTCAGTAACACCACTTAGGCGCAACATTGATAATGTCTCCATCTGGCCGTAAACTGCCTCATAGCTCAGTTTAAAATAGTGTTAGGGAAACAAAATTCAATGGCTTGAATGTACGAATAGATTAGGTTAGAAATCTGAACCTGCAAGTTCAAGTCTGAACTAATACATATAAAATCAATAATTTTTCGCTCTTTATTACCCCATCTAACAGCCATTATCAATTTGCTTTGGTTTTTACAACAAAATCATTAATATAGCCTGTTCATTAATCGCGATGAATTAGCTGCAACCTAAATCATTTAAGGAGACCTCTGCATAACGTAGCGAATGCAGATAAGACAAGGCAAAAACAAGCGAAATAGCGGAGTCAGTGTGCCCCTGTTTATGGGCATTACTGGTGTAAATGAGCATATTGAGCTTGTTTTTAACGCCGTATTATCAAATGCAGTAGTTATGCTGAGGTCTCTTAAGGTAAATTCCCCGCAGCTGTCGCGAAGCTCCTTTGCGGTTTCACGCATTAGCATACCTTGCTTTAAGGAATAATTGCAGGGGCTGCGTGATAACTTGCTACTGGGTTGTTGATTTAAAGAGCTGACTTAAAAAGAGACTTAATATGCCGACTATTCTCTGTTTTGGAGATTCCAATACTTGGGGCAGTGTCCCTAGAAGAACGCGTCGTTATGATAATGATGAGCGCTGGCCTGCGCTGTTGCGCGCAGCACTACCTAATAACTTTGAAGTAATCGAAGAGGGGCAGCCGGGGCGAACCACTGTACACAACGACCCATTTGAAGGTGAGAAAAATGGCCTGCGTTACTTGTGTCCTTGTCTGGAGTCACACATTCCAGATCTCGTGTTGATCTTACTTGGCACCAATGACTTGAAACATCGCTTTGGGCTTTCAGCTTATGATATTGCGCAAGGGGCGTCAAAGCTGGTGGAAGAGGTGCAAAAATTTAAAAGTATGGCAAAAGCTGTCCCCCCGAAAGTGCTATTAATAGCGCCTCCCCCTGTCTATGAGGTGGGATTCTTTGCCAATATGTTTTCAGGTGCAGCGCTCAAGTCACAAAGTTTGGCAAAATATTACGCGCAGTTTGCCAGAGCGTTAGGCTGTGAGTTTTTTGATGCGGGCAGTGTGGTGAACTCCTGTCACAAGGAGGGAATTCACTGGCAAGTAGAGCAACATAAATACTTGGCTGATGCGTTAACGCCTATCGTTGCCAGCATAATGTCAGAACAGAAAAAATAATAGATAAGGGGTGGCCTTAATGGATATCAAAGCGATACATAAAGCGTCTTGTCACTGCGGTGCGGTTGAATTTGAACTGACTCTGAAGCAGGGAATTGATCCACGTCGATGTGACTGCTCGATGTGTCGCATGCGCGGTGCCATTGTCTCATCTGTCTCTTTAGGTGATTTGAAAATTACCAAAGGTAGCGCAGCATTGGCTTGCTATCAATTTAATACCATGACCGCTGAGCACTATTTTTGTACTGTATGCGGTATTTACACGCACCATAAAAGGCGCTCACACCCGGATCAGTGCAGCTTTAATCTGGCCTGTTTGGAAGGCGTTAATCCACTGCTGTTAGCGAACGTACCTGTCGCTGATGGTATTAATCACCCTGCTGATCGTTAGCAATTTTTTACATGGATTAACATTAAACTAGCGCTTCTGTGTCTTATTGCCGGGGCTTGTCGAGAGGCCATTGACAGCTTGTAACGGGTCGCTAGTGTTTTTTCTTGGAGGCTGGTGCATGTTCTCTAATAAAAATTACTATTTAATGATTTCAATTTTAGTGAACAAAGAATTAACGCCTGGTCTTTTTAAATATAAATCAATCAGCTAGTCGTGACAGTAATCGCTCTGCAAATTCTAGCTGTTTTACTCGGCTCAGTTTACTCAGCCACGCAATAGAAAATAGCCTTGGATGTACTAACCTTAGTAATTAATACCTGAATCCATGATTTCAAAGTGAGAACAGAGTGTAAAATATCGGTTTTACGGTGGAATAGAAAAATCTGAGCTGCACCCTTAGGTTCAGTGGGTATTTTTCTAACCGCTGTAGAATCAATAGTTTGCGCTATGTGGTGCTGTGAAGTCACTGATTCAGGTAATAGATAGACCAAACTAAGGGGGCTCTCATGTTACTCATGCATGCAAATAATAAAATGAAGTTGTCTCGTAAACTATTACTGTGTTTTCTATTGGCGGGGATCTTACCGGCATTAGTGGTAATGGTAACCTCGTTGTACAGTGCGAGTCAGTCCTTGGCTGTGCAATCCTTTAATCAATTAACCTCGGTGAGGGACATTAAAAAAGCCTCTGTTGAGCGCTATTTAAATACTATCGAGAATCAAGTGATAACCCTCTCTGAAAATCTGATGGTGGTCCAGGCCATGCAAAGTTTTCGGCAGAGCTTTAAGTTGCCTGTGACGACTCAAAGCATTGATGAAATGCGCCGCTCGGTGGGGAGTTATTATTCCCAAGATTTTTCCGCTGAATATGCCAAACAAAATCGCGGCAGCTTACCTGATACTGCTAAGTTGATTAGTAAACTCAGTGCTAAGGCGCTGGCTTATCAATATGAATTTATCAGTAATAACCCCCATCCACTGGGCGAGAAAGATAAGCAAACAAAAACAGCTAACCCTTCTGCTTATGGTGAGATACACCAAAAGGTGCATCCGGTACTACGTAATTACCTTAAAAGATTTGGTTTTTACGATATCTTTTTAATCGATGAAAGCAGTGGCGATATTGTTTATTCAGTGTTTAAAGAATTGGATTTTGCCACATCGTTAATTGATGGCCCTTTCGCCGATAGCAATTTTGCAGAGGCATTTTTAAAGGCCAGCAAAAGCACCAATAAAGATCAAGTGGTGTTTGCCGATCTGAAAAATTACACACCTTCCTATGAAGCCCCCGCTGGTTTTATCGCCTCGCCTATTTTTGAGGGAGATAAAAAAATTGGTGTATTAGTCTTTCAGTTCCCACTCAACGAGCTTAATGCGATTATGACCGAACGCTCAGGCCTTGGTGAGACGGGAGAAACTTACTTAGTGGGCGAAGATAAGCTGATGCGCTCGGATTCATTTTTAGACCCTGATAATCACAGCGTCGTGGCTTCTTTTGCCAATCCAACAAAAGGTATCGTTGATACCACAGCGAGCAGTAAAGCAATCGCAGGTGAAACGGGAGTCGACACTATTATCGACTACAACGGCAATCCGGTGTTGTCTGCTTTCACTCAAGTGAAAGTGGGAGAAGTTGCTTGGGGCTTGCTCTCTGAAATAGATGAGGCCGAGGCGTTTGCCAGCATTGTCCAGTTGCGCAATTTTGTATTATTGGTGATCGCACTGACGATGGCAGGGGTTGTCGCGCTGGCGCTGATGGTGACAAGATCGATTATCAGGCCATTAGGTGGAGAGCCCGAGCAAATGAAAGAGTTAGCGCAGCGAATTGCCGGCGGTGATCTAACGGTTGAGTTCAATGAGCAGTTAAAGCGTGAAGGCGTTTACGGTGCGCTGTGCGAAATGGCTGACCAACTGCAGCACATGGTGCAAAAAATAAGTGTTACCAGCCAAAATCTAGCTTGTGCCGCAGAGGAGACATCTGAAATAAATACTGACAATAATAAAAGAGCGCAGCAGCAGCAAGCGGAGACAGAAAGCTTGGCCGTTGCAGTTTCACAGATGACCAGCTCTATTAAAGATGTGGTACACAATGCAGAGGAAACATCGCTGCTGGCTAAAAATGCGACTGGGGATACCGAAGAAGCGCGGGTAATTGTTGCCAATACGCTGCAATCGATCAATCATTTATTTGACAAGGTGGATAACGTATCGCAAGTGATCGAAACAGCGGGTGAAAGCAGTAGAGATATAGTCAGTGTCATTGAAGTGATTCAAGGAATAGCAGAGCAGACCAATTTACTCGCGCTTAATGCTTCGATTGAAGCGGCAAGGGCGGGGTCATCAGGTAGAGGGTTTGCGGTGGTGGCTGATGAGGTTCGCTCTCTCGCATCCAGAACCCAAGAATCGGTGGGCAATGTGGAGTCTATGGTGAGCAGGATTCAACAGACTATCCTCAATGCAGTGGATGAAATTTCTCAGGGCAAAGTAATGGCTAAAGAGGCGGTTGCGGTGGCGACAGATGGGGAGGGGGCACTGGAGAATGTGATGCACAGCATTGTCTCAATTGCCGATCGCAACCAGCAAATAGCCACCTCCACTGAACAGCAGCATTCATCCACTTTACAAATCAGTGAAAGCATTGGCAATATCAGTGAGTCTACCGAACAATCCGCCATTGCGATCCAGCAAACGGCACAGGCGAGTCATGAAGTGGCAGAGCTATCAGAACAACTCAACGGCTTAGTCGGTGAATTTAAAGTAGTGGCGTAAGCAAGTTGTACTTTTTACAGGCTATGGGCTGTACTCATACAGCTCATAGCTCATAGCTCATAAAGCGGCACACAATACCCTTAATATACGCTCTCAAAAGCTGCAGTACTTCTCTCTCAAACAAAGATAGCCCCGGGGTTTTCCAGCAGGCGCTTTACTGTCTGTATCAGCTGTGCTCCGTCATAGCCATCGACGATACGGTGGTCAAATGATGCGGATAAATTCATCATCTTGCGAATCACTATTTGACCATTTTGCACCACTGCGCGCTGCTGCATTTTGTTCACCCCGATAATAGTGGTTTCTGGCGCGTTGATAATAGGGGTCGTGGCAATACCACCGATAGCACCCAAACTGGTAATAGTAATAGTAGAGCCTGTCAGTTGCTCAGTGTTGGCTTTGCCCGCGCGGGCGGCTTCTGATACATCACTTAATTGGGCGGCGCACTGCCAGATATCTAATGACTCAACAGCTTTCACTACCGGGACCAGTAAACCTTGCTCTGTCATCGTAGCAATGCCTACGTGCACCGGTTGGTATTGGGTTAACAGTTGCGCTTGGTCATCGTAGAGGGCGTTGCAGTGCGGAAAGTTGGGCAGTGCTTTGGCCAGCGCCTGCATAATAAAGGGCAGCAAGGTTAGCTTGCTCTGATCGGCGCTGCGATGGTCATTTAAATGTTGGCGTAAGTCTTCCAGTGCCGATAGATCTATTTCTTCAATATAGCTATAGTGGGGGATATTTTGGCTGGCTGCTAACATTTTTTGCGCAATCACTCGACGCAAACCTCTGATCTTTATTTCTGTTGTCGCTGTTGTCGGTTGCCTGTTGATCGGAGAGGACAAGCTAACCTGCATGCCTCCTGCTGCAATAAAATCATCTAAATCAGTATTGTTAATACGCCCAGCAGGTCCGCTACCGGTGACTAAGTGCAAATTAATACCCTCGTTTCTAGCGCGGTAGCGCACTGAGGGGGAGGTGAGTAACTGTGCATCTGCATCTACCTTGGTATTTAAATCAACGCCTACAGGGCCTGCAGGCTGTGCCATTGAGCCTGTAGTGTCAGGCTCGTGTTGCGATGTTGCCGCGGTATTTTCCGCTAGCCAGGGAGTTGTTATTGCAGATTCAATGTCTGGCTGCGCTAGTGGCGATTGGACTGAGACTGGATGCTGAGTAGCGGCGCCGTCTGTAAGCTTAGTATCAGTACTTTTAAACAAGATTAGCTCACTACCTACCGCAATGACTTCCCCCGCATTACACGCGAGACTAGCCACGATACCTGTTACAGGAGCCGTCACCTCCACCACCGCTTTGTCGGTCATAACATCCACAATGTGCTGGTCTTCCGCGACGGTATCGCCCAGTTTGACGTGCCATTCAACAATTTCTGACTCGACGATACCCTCGCCCAAATCGGGTAATTTAAAGCTGAATTCTGACATTAGTTACTCTCCAAAGTGCGTTGCATGGCCGTTGTGATACGTTGCTGGCTAGGAAAATACTCCCATTCATAAGCGTGTGGATAGGGCGTGTCCCAACCGGTCACCCGCTCGATGGGGGCCTTTAAGTGCCAGAAACAGGCCTCTTGGATTTGCGAGACTATTTCAGCGCCAAAGCCGCTAGTGCGGGTGGCTTCATGTACCACCACACAGCGCCCGGTTTTTTGCACTGACTGTGCTATCGTTTCAGTATCAAGGGGCAGTAAAGTGCGTAAATCTATGAGCTCTGCGGCTATGCCACTGGCGTTAATCGCCGCCTGCGCAACATGCACCATATTGCCGTAGCTAATGACTGTTATATCACTACCTGCCTGTACAATATTGGCTTTGCCCAGTGCTAATGAATAATAATCTTCGGGGACTTCCCCCGCGGGATGCGACGCCCAACTGCTGGCCGCTTTGGTATGATCACCATCAAAGGGTCCGTTGTAAATGCGTTTAGGCTCAAAAAAAATCACCGGGTCATCATCTTCAATTGCGGCGATTAACAAGCCTTTGGCATCGTAAGGGTTAGATGGCATCACCGTTTTTAAACCGCAGGCGTGGGTAAATATTCCCTCGGGAGATTGAGAGTGCGTTTGTCCACCGCGGATACCTCCTCCACAGGGGGTGCGAATAGTGACAGGTGAAAAATACTCGCCGCCGCTGCGATGGCGCAATCGACCAAGTTCTGAGACTATTTGATCAAAGGCTGGGTAGATATAATCGGCAAATTGCATTTCCACTACAGGCCTTAAACCATTGACGCCCATGCCGATAGCCGCAGCCATAATACCGCCTTCCGCAATGGGCATATCTAGCGCTCGGTGCGGTCCGTATTTATCATAAAGTCCTTGAGTGCAGCGAAAAACCCCACCAAAATAACCGACATCTTCACCCATAACCAGTACATTAGGGTCGCGCTCCATACAGATATCCATCGCTGAGTTTAGCGCTTGGATCATATTCATTTTAGCCATCTTTACACTCCCATTTCTTGACGTTGTTTGGCTAAATGCGCCGGCACTTCTTTGAAAACATCATCGAACATGGTACTGACCGGCCAGTGCGGGCCATCTTCGAATGAACCGTAGGAAATAGCTTCTTTCCAGTTGGCTAAGATCTCTGCTTTTAGCGCACTTTGCTGTGCTAAATGCTGCTCATCACTCCATTCGCCAAGGGTGATTAAATGATTTTTCAGGCGCTCGATAGGGTCGCCAAGGGGCCAGTGTTTGGCAGCATCTTTACTGCGATAAGCATCGGGGTTGTCGCTGGTGGAGTGCCCTTCGCTGCGATAGGTATAGAGCTCGATAAAAGTTGCACCAGCGCCTTCTCGAGCGCGCTGTGCAGCCCACTGTGTGGCGGCGTAAACGGCTAAAAAATCATTTCCATCAACACGAATACCGGGGATACTAAAGCCAATACTACGAGCGGCAAAGGTCGTCCCGGTATTGGCAAACGATTGTGGCGTCGATATTGCCCATTGATTATTAACCACATTTAAAATAACCGGTGCTTTATAGGTAGAGGCAAAGACTAAGGCGTGGTAAACATCTGCAGCGGCTGTTGTGCCATCGCCTACCCACGCTGAGGCGATGTGTGATTCACCTTTATAGGCCGAGGCCATTGCCCAGCCCACAGCCTGTGAGTATTGGGTGGCCAAGTTGCCTGAAATGGAGAAAAAATTACCCTCTTTCCAGCTGTAGAACACCGGCATCTGCCGACCTTTAATATTGTCTTTGGCATTGGATAGGCAGTGGCACATCATATCGACCACGGGACGTTTGCGCACAAATAGCAATCCTTGCTGGCGGTAGCTGGGAAATAACATGTCGCCCTCTGCCAGCGCCATCGCCTGTGCTACTGAGACCGCCTCCTCACCGGTACTTTTTACATAAAAGGATAACTTCCCCTGACGCTGCATTGTGAACATACGCTCATCGTATGCGCGCACATGCATCATATGTCTAAGTCCCTCGCGTAGTTTGTCAGCTGATAAGTTGGGCTGCCACTCGCCTTGCGCCTGATGGTTATCGTCTAATACGCGCACTAATCCATAGGCTAAGTCTCGGGTTTGCTCTGCATCCACTAATACATCTGGCTGGGTACTATCGCAGGGGTGGGGGATTTTTAGGTGTGAAAAATCAGGACTGTTTTCAGGCCGCGAAGAGGTATTAGGAACAAAGAGCTTGGATTGGTAGGGACTGTTATTTTGAGTCATTTATTCACCTCTAATTTTCACAGTGTAAGTTATTAGATAAACGCTCTTGAGCAATCTGATCGGCAACCGCTTGGGTTGATAAGTCGCTGTGCTCTGCGCGTTGATAAATATCGGTTAAAGTGGCGCCAATAGAGGCAATATGGGCCTTAATGGCCGCTTCATCTCTACCGTTACGCTGATAGGCAATATCAATAATGCCGCCGGCGTTAACCACGTAATCAGGGGCATATAAAACATTATTGGCGCGTAGCAGTTGCTGAGTTTCAACGTTGGCCAGCTGGTTATTGGCAGCCCCTGCGATAACTTTGGCTTTTATCTGACTCAGAGTGTGTTGATTGAGAATGCCGCCCATCGCACAAGGGGCAAAGACGTCGGCCTCAACGGCGTAAATGTCATCGGGTGACACCGCCTTGGCGCCATACTTCTTGACTGCTATGTCAACATTATCGGCAAAGATGTCTGAGACAATCAGTTGCGCACCCGCCGCTTTTAAATAGTGACACAGATGCAGGCCGACATTGCCAACTCCTTGTACGGCAACTGTGAGCCCGGTTAAATCGGGGCACTTAAACTGATAGTTAACACTCGCTTGTAAACCGACAAATACGCCATATGCGGTAGAGGGGGAGGGGTCACCTCCATATTCACGCTCGGCCACGACACCAGCGGCGTACTGTGTGCACTGGCCAATAGTGATCATATCTGCCACGCAAGTGCCAGAATCTTCAGCGGTGATATAAGCCCCTGACAAGCCCTCAATAGCACGGCCTAAAGCATGAAAAAGCTCAGGGCTTTTAGCTTGGCGCGGATCACCGAGAATGACACATTTACCACCGCCAAGCGGCAGACCTGCAACCGCTGATTTGTAACTCATGCCTTTAGAGAGGCGCAGCACATCGGTCAGTGCCGCCTGATCACTTTGGTAGGGCCACATGCGACAGCCGCCAAGAGCTGGCCCTAACTGGGTATTATGCACGGCAATAATAGCGTTTAAGCCGCTGTTCGCATCTTGAACAAAAACCACTTGCTCATGATTATCAAATTCTGGGTGTGAAAAAACTGACATATCACTGGATCTCTTATTGTTATTTGTCTGTGAAGATGTTCCTGTGCTTATAATGTATCTTAAATACCGCGTATTTTTTATTCTATTTATGTGCTAAAACTGTGTCATTAGGTATAAAAAATACTTAAATATAAAGTTTTTGTGGGTTTTTATATAAAAAAGGTGACATAAGTGAATATTGATAATACTGATAAACATATTCTTCGATTGATTCAAAGTGACGCCAGCATGTCGGCATCTGAAATTGCCGAGCGCGTTAATTTGTCACAACCACCGTGCTGGCGACGCATTAAACGCCTAGAAGATGAAGGTTTTATCCTGCGCCGTGCAGGCGTGCTAGACCCTAAAAAATTAGGTCTGCACACAGTGATTTACGCGGAGGTTAAATTGACCGCAAACAGTGAACTTGAAGCCTTTGAAGAGGAGGTAAAAAAAATAGCAGAAGTGACTGAGTGTTTTATTATGTTGGGGCAAGTCGATTTTTTGCTGCGCATAGTGACCACAGATATAGCCGGTTACGAAAAGCTCTATCGCGACAAATTGGCTAAATTGCCGGGACTACAAGAGCTAAACTCCAGCGTGGCGATGAGCGAGGTCAAAAGAACCACTGAGCTGCCGATCGACATAGATTAGAGCACAGCCTAGAACGGTTATTTTAAGAAAGTACTGTTGCGCATCTGCCGGTATTGTTTCGGTGAGATACCCATAATCTTTTTGAAAATACGTGAAAAATAATAAGTATCGACATAACCTAGATCATAACTAATCTCCTTAATAGGTTTAGTTGATATATCTAACAAATAGCAGGCACGCTCTATCTTTAAGTGAATGAAATAATTGATTGGAGTGGTATTGGTCAGCGCTTTGTATTTTTTGATAAAATGAAATTTCGATAAATTGACGCTTGCCGCTAATGCCGCCAGGTTGAGCTGCTGATGCAAACTAGATTGCATCATTGAGTGCACTAACTCTAAATCAAATTGATGGGCCATTCGCTGAGCTTTTGCCAGCGGTCGCAACTGGGGGATATAGGTTAATATTTGCTGCAGTATATTTGCCCCGTGCACAAAAGCGCTGACATTGATGCTAGATTGTAAGCTCTCTAACAGATAATCAAAGTTGGCGATTAAACGGGAATTGATCCCGACAGGTACAATAAATTTATCTTTCGGTGCTTTTAAATGATTAATAAAAGCCTCGCAATTATCGCCACTAAAGTGCGCCCAATAAACGGTCCATGGATCGCTCAAACTCGATTGATAGCTGTGCGCGACGCCACTGGGCAATAACAATAAATCTCCGGCATTAACTTGATAGCGCGCTTTTTCAACACAGAGTTCTCCGCTGCCCTCCATGCAGTAAATTAACAAGTTGTCGTCGTGTACGCGGCGCAACATTGTATGTTTTGTTGCCCGTTTATAACAGCCTGCTGCTTTAGGATAAAGTGCTTGAGTGAGCGTGTTATCCGCCAGATTAGCAGTGATAGTTCTTGGAACAACTAAACGAAGGCTGCCTTCGGGCAATGGCCAGTTGGAAGGTTGACTCATCTGTTTTATCTTTCCCCACCTATACTAAAGGCTTATGTTTATCGCAATATAATCCATCAATTGCACAAGATTATCAATCCTTAGATCACTGTCTATATGCTTAAATAAAATTAAATAAGCCAGTATAAGGATAATAAACGATGGTTAAGCAAGTTCCCCTATTGAT
>Ga0209395_1006089_pt1 | contig 13235 bp, 8 predicted proteins | sample GOMGulsemesocosm_3_FD_184635 | JGI IMG/M metagenome (GOLD analysis project Ga0209395, IMG submission 184635) | Methane-oxidizing microbial communities from mesocosms in the Gulf of Mexico - GOM9D Gulf of Mexico (SPAdes) (version 2) | ecosystem: Environmental > Aquatic > Marine > Cold seeps... | reverse complement strand
TCTAATATTAATTTATATCGCCACGCACTTTCCGGCCACGCACACCGAGCAGAATTACTGCTTTCCTTGCTTGGGTTGGAAGCCAATATCATCGACGTTGATCTGATGAATGGTGCTCACAAGGCTTCGGAATTTTTAAAGAAGAACCTTTTTGGTCAAGTGCCGGTATTGGAAGATAGTGATGTCACCATAGCGGACTCCAATGCGATTCTGGTTTATCTGGCGACAAACTATGATCAGCAACGTACCTGGTTGCCGACTAACGCCCTTGAAGCAGCAGACGTTCAGCGCTTCCTGTCGGTCGCTGCAGGTGCAGTGGCTTCAGGGCCAGCTGCTGCTCGTCTTGTGAATGTGTTTGGAGCGGGCTTGGACCATCAAAAGGCAATCGACACAGCCTACGCACTCTTTGAAGTTTTGGAAATGCACCTGAGTGAACGTGAATGGCTGGCAACCGATCATGTAACGATTGCGGATGTTGCAAACTATGCCTACATCGCGCACGCACCCGAAGGTGATGTGTCTCTGGATAATTATCCGAATGTAAGGCAGTGGTTGAGTCGAGTGGAGGGTTTGCCTGGTTTTGTTGCCATGCAGGCAACAGCAGCGGCGGCGGGGCTTAATAAAGAGGTCGCTTAGTTAAGACTTAAGCTACATACGACGGTGATGATAATAAGGGCTTGTTCTTATGAACAGGCCCTTAATTTTACTGTGGTTTATTCTTGGCTTATTTTAGGTTCCGATTCAATTTCGATTGCTTTAAAAGCCATTGATAGTGATGCAATAACTAGTATTTCGGTTATTACGGAGATGATTTGGGATATGAATTGTGTGTAGGGATTTCTGGTTAACAGCACTTCTGGAATGGATATTAAAAGCGGAAAAATTATTACAATAGTAACCATCATAATTTGGTGAGGCTGGGTTGCCCACCAAGATTTTTGGAAGGACCAATTTTTGTCGGTAGCGATGGCTGGAAATACCAATGAAAAACGGCCTAGCAGGTAGCACATTCCCAAAGTTGCAAGAATCCACCCCCCAAAAGGAATTAATGTTAACTGTGCTGGGAGTATTAACATTATGAATAATCCCAGAGAATATAAGATGAATTTTAATTCGCGTTTTGTGACTTTTTTCAGGCCCCATTTGGGAACCGATTGAGGGCCTAGAAGAATAAGCCGGTGTGTAGTTACGGCAATGACTGAGTAGATTACAAACTCTAATATTCCTAAAAATAACGTTATTAGGCTTTGGCCGTTGTTAGAGTTGTCAAAGGCGATGATTAAGATTAGAGCAAGAGATGGTATGGCTAGCGCACGGCTTAGTTGTGCTCTTAAAACGAAGACATACTGGATACTTGTTGAAATGACCATGAAGGTATTTTTCATAGGTCGCGCCTCTCCGTAGCGATATATTCCTATAGGACCTGACTGTGAGCCAGGCCCTATTTAGTTCACCGTTTTAAGCCTTCAACGCTTTAGCATGATGCGCCACGTGGTCGCCCATAAACGACGCCATAAAGAAGTAACTGTGATCGTAACCAGGCTGGATACGTAGTTCCAGCGGGTGGCCGTTAGCTTCACACACTTCTGTCAGTAGCTCAGGTTTGAGCTGTTCTACCAGGAAGTTATCCGTATCACCTTGGTCAACCAGTAACGGTAAACGTTCCTGTGCAGTTTTCACCAGCTCAACCGTGTCGTATTCAGCCCAGGCTGCTTTATCAGATCCGATGTAGTTGCCCAGTGCTTTTTCACCCCAAGGACATTGCGAAGGCGCAACGATGGGGGCAAAAGCTGAAACCGATTTGTATTTACCCGGGTTTTTCAGGGCAATCGTCAAGGCACCGTGACCACCCATGGAGTGACCCATGATGGAAGTGCGATCGGCATCAACCGGGAAGTTGGCGTTAATCACTTCAGGTAGCTCTTTCGTGATGTAGTCGTACATGTGGTAGTGCTTGTTCCACGGCGCTTGAGTCGCATTTACATAGAAACCGGCACCCAGACCGAAGTCGTAAGCGCCGTCTGCATCGTCGGGCACATCATCACCACGTGGGCTGGTATCAGGTGCGACAATGGCTACGCCGTGTTCGGCAGCAAACTGTTGAGCTCCAGCTTTTTGCACGAAGTTTTCATCGGTGCAGGTCAGGCCTGACAGCCAGTAAATAACCGGTACGTTGTCGTTTTCAGCCTGTGGTGGCAAGAAGATGGAAAAACGCATGTTGCAGCCCAGTACGGCTGAATCGTGGGTGTATTGCAGCTGGTCGCCGCCAAAGCATTTATTGGAGCCAACTTTTTCTAAAGTCATGGGGATACCTTTAAACGGGGTAAACAAGGAAAAAGGGCCGGGTAAAACCCAGCCCTCTTAAGTCTTTTAACTGATCGATAGTTATTAGTAGATAACTACGGAGCGAATGCTTTCGCCAGAGTGCATCAGATCAAAGGCTTTGTTGATATCTTCCAGTGGCATGGTGTGTGTGATCAAGTCATCAATGTTGATCTTGCCATCCATGTACCAGTCAACGATTTTTGGTACATCAGTACGACCACGTGCGCCACCGAAGGCACTACCGCGCCATACGCGACCGGTTACCAGTTGGAATGGACGAGTAGAGATTTCCTGGCCTGCACCGGCAACACCGATGATCCATGATTCGCCCCAACCTTTGTGACAGCACTCAAGTGCTTGACGCATGGTATTCACGTTACCGATACATTCGAAGCTGTAGTCAGCGCCGCCGCCTGTCATTTCAACGATTGCATCAACGGTGTCGTCAACTTTCTTAGGATTGATGAAGTCAGTCATGCCGAATTTCTTCGCCAGCTCAACTTTACCTTCGTTGATGTCGATGCCGATGATTTGGCTAGCGCCAGCGATGCGAGCACCCTGGATACAGTTCAGACCAATACCACCCAGACCGAATACTACTACTGTTGAACCTGGCTCAACTTTAGCGTCAAAGATTACCGCGCCAACACCTGTCGTTACACCACAACCGATGTAGCAAACTTTATCCAGTGGCGCGTCATCGCGAATTTTTGCCAACGCAATTTCCGGTACAACGATGTGGTTAGCAAAGGTTGAGCAACCCATGTAGTGCAGCAGGTCTGTACCTTCGTGAGAGAAACGCGTGGTGCCGTCTGGCATTAAGCCAGCGCCTTGTGTAGCGCGAATTTTCTGACACAGGTTGGTTTTAGGGTTTAGACAGAAGTCACATTCGCGACATTCAGGGGTGTACAGAGGGATAACCGTGTCGCCAACTTTAACGGAAGTCACACCTTCGCCGATAGCGGTTACAATGCCCGCGCCTTCGTGACCCAGAACAACAGGGAACGCACCTTCGGGATCATCGCCAGACAACGTGAAGGCATCGGTATGACAAACGCCTGTGGCTTTCATCTCAACCAGTACTTCACCAGCTTTGGGATCTTGCAGATCGATTTCAAGAATTTCTAATGGTTTGCCAGCTTCAAAGGCAACCGCAGCGCGTGTTTTCATGGTGTAACTCCATTTTGTGTAACTAAACTTTATTTGAATACGTTTGATGAGCCCAGATTTCTCCGCGGTAAGGCTTGAGAGTTAAGGCCAATCTGAAAATTTGCAATATTATAGATTGTTACGCCACAAATGATAAGATGTAAACGATCGATAACACTGTTTCGTTGGGGCAACAATAGATGAGTCGTTGGGATGGTTTTGAAGCCTTTGTCCACGTTGTGGATCAAGGCAGCTTTTCTAAAGCAGCACAGCATTTAAATGTATCAAAATCCTTCGTCAGTCGCCATGTGACTGATCTGGAAAACCGCTTGGGTGCTCAATTACTCAACCGCACAACTCGGACGATCACGCTAACAGAGGTCGGCAAGAGCTTCTATACACGTTGCCGCGAAATTTTGAATGGTTTGGAAGAGGCTGAGCACGCTGTTTTTGATATGCAGGAGCGGCCACGTGGCACGCTTAAAATGACCGCTGCTGGTGCCTTTGGTGAAACCTGCGTGGTGCCGATTGCTGTGGACTTTATGAAGCTCAACCCCGAAGTTCATATCGACATATCTTTTACGAATCGCAATATAGATTTGGTGGCGGAAGGCTATGATCTGGCGATACGTTTCGGTGTGCTGAAGGACTCGAGCCTTATTGCACGTCGTATTGCCACGCGCAATCTGCATGTGGTGGGCAGCCCGGGATATCTTGCGCAGTTTGGTGCGCCGCAAACTATTCAAGAATTGAAACAACACAACTGTCTGGCGGGTGCGCTAAATGTCTGGCGCTTTTCCGAGGAAGGGCGGGCGGGGCATACTGAAATTAAAGTGGAAGGTAACTGGCGCAGTAATAATGCCCGTGCCTTGCTGGAAGCTGCGCGTAAAGGACTCGGCCTATCGCAAATGCCCGCTGCCTACGTGCAGGAAGACATTGAAAAGGGGGCTTTGATACCGGTGCTGGATAATTATCAGCCCAGAGATCTCGGCGTTTGGGCGGTATATCCAAGCAGTCGTCACCTATCGACCAAGGTGCGCTCTTTTATTGATTATCTGGTGGAGCGATTGGACAAAGAAACGGTTAATGCCTGAGACTTTCTCTTACGTCCGATAAATACAGAGCAATCCCTTTTATTACAGTCATTCGGAGACTTCTATTTTCCCGCAGACTTGTAATACTCTTGATTGACCGATAACCGACCTCTACCTATATTTATTAGTAACTCTTCCTGGCAGGATGCCACCTCATGACCTCTTTATTTGAAGGCCTTATTCAGAACATACCGGCAATATTTTATCGTTGCGCCTGTGACGAAAACTGGACCATGCATTTTCTCAACGAGGCAATTCTAAAATTATCCGGCTACCCCGCATCTGATTTTATAGAAAACAGCGTTCGTACTTATACAAGTATTATTCATCCTGATGACGTTGCCTATGTCGATGTGTCTGCCAATGCGGCAGTTAAGCAGCATGAAGCCTGGTCACTTGAATATCGGATTATTAACAGATCCGGTGAGATCAAGTGGGTTTCGGAGATCGGAATGGGTACTTATTCTGCGGCTGGAGAAGTCGAATTTCTTGATGGTTTTATTGTTGATATTACCGAACGTAAGAAATTGAAAGATGACGTCGAAAAAACCCGGGAATCACTTACCGACAGTGAAATTTTTTTTCATACGTTAATGCAAAGCGCCGTAGATCCAATCATTGTTATTTCCCAAAAGGGCATTATTGAAGAGTTTAATTTGGCAGCCCAAAGTGTTTTCGGTTACCAAGCTGAAGAGGTGGTTGGCGAAAACGTCAGCATCCTTACACCGCTAGAGCATGCAGTTAAGCACGATGGTTATTTACAGAGGTATCTGGAGACACGAGAGGCTAGAATCATAGGTATAGGTCGTGAGGTACAGGGTAAGCGCAAGGATGACAGCTTATTCCCAATGCATCTTTCCATTAGTGAGATTGAGACAGTGGGTGGTGACAGCCGTTTTGCTGGCATTGTAAGGGATTTAACCGAAGAAAAACGTCTTGAAGTTGAATTGGCCAAAGCGCATAAAATGGAAGCTGTTGGCCAATTAGCAGCGGGCATTGCTCATGAGATTAATACACCAACGCAATTTATTGGGGATAATCTACATTTTCTTACCGATGCCTTTAAAGAGCTCAGTGAATTGGCGCGTTTGAGTAACCAGCTTGTGGAAAAATTTCAATCAGGCGAAGCCCCTGACGAACTATTTCAAAAGCTGGGTGCGCAGATAGATTCGGCAGACCTGCAGTATCTATTAGAAGATATTCCCTCGTCGTTAGACGAATCATCGGATGGCGTTAGTCGTATCAGTGAAATTGTGAAAGCTATGAAAGAGTTTTCACACCCAGGTGGGAAAACGAAGGAATGTGTTGATCTTAGAGTAATGATTGAAAGCACGTTGGTTGTGGCTAGAAATGAGTGGAAGTATGTGGCTGATGTGGAAACAGAATTCGAGTCCGATTTGCCGCTGGTTGATTGTTATCCGGGCGAAATTAATCAAGTTTTTTTAAATATTATTGTCAATGCAGCCCATGCCATTGAAAGTAAACAGAAGTCAGAAGGGCGATCAGAAAAGGGTGTAATTCAAATAAAAGCCTTCAAAGAAGGTGAGTGTGTTGTGGTTGCTATCAGTGATAGTGGATGTGGAATTGAAGAACAGCATGTGGGTAAGGTATTCGACCCGTTTTTTACTACTAAAGAGGTGGGTAAAGGTACTGGACAGGGGTTGTCGATGGCTTATATGACAATTGTTGATAAACACAAGGGTAAGTTAGGTGTTGAGAGTGTGGTGGGTGAAGGCACGACGATGAGTATTAAGCTACCTTGAGTTAATAAAGCGTTTCGATTTAGCATAAAAAAACCGGCCTGTCCTTTAGAAGAGGCCGGTTTTTTTATGGTTTAGACAGACTAGCCGAAATAGATATTAGATCCAGCGACTACCGCAATGCCGGCAGCAATAGTGACGTAGGGTAAAATGCCGGCTTTCTTCTCGAAGGATTTGTCATCGTTCATATCTACGTGAAGATCTTCCAGCATTGACCTTGGATATTGTCCTCTGTCAGTCACATAGTGTCTAAAGAGGAATACCGGGATAATCAGCGAGATAATCACGATACCTGTCATTAGCGTGCCTGAGCCCCAAACGTTGGCGCCAGCGCCAAGGAACACCAAGTTCACAAATGACAACACAACGCCTATTGCGAGCAACCAGCTTGGAGCGCGCCATGGACGGTCTGCATGACCACTATCAATGCGGTGAATCCAGCCAGAGTTCAGATTTAAGAAGTTGAAGACAATGTAACAACAGTTGGATACCGCCAGTACGAACAAGTAATCAGACATTAACAGCAGCAACAGGTTGAAGGTCAAATCTGTCCACATCGCATTGGTTGGCGCGCCATGTTCATTGACTTCGCTGAGGTATTTAGGAAGCCAGCCATCGACGGAACCTTGATATAGGGTACGAGAGGAGCCTGCCATTGAGGTGCTTACTGCTAGAATCAGGGCAAATACCAGCATAATAACGAGTACGTTACCGACAAAGGCGCCACCGCCTACCATGCTTGCCATCGCTGCAGCTACACCTGTGCCGTCTACGATGCTTTCATCCAACATACCTTCTACGCCTAACGTACCCTGGAAGGACAGAGGTACGAGGGTGAATACCGCGATACACAACAGACCGGCATAGAAAATAGCTTTAAAGGTATCTGTGGCCGGGTTTTTGAATTCGCTGGTATAACAGATAGCTGTTTCAAAACCGTAGGTTGACCAAGCAGCGATGAACATACCGCCAAGGAACAAGGTCCAGCCATCTCGTGACCATTCCCATTGTGATGAATCGAGGATAACCGCGCCGGCTTCATCGTAGGCAATTGGGGCGAATGGCAGGAAGTTTGCTATGAGCACGTCGCCCGTTAGAAGAGGTACTAGGCCAATGATCATTAGCGGAATCAGTGCGGCAAGCGCCAACACAGACTGAATTTTTGCGAGTTTGGAAATACCTTGGTGCTGAACGGCGAATACAGCCAAAAGGATCGCTGTTGCCACCATAAAGGTTGCATCAATCCGTAAGCTCAAGCCTTCTTTAAGACCGTCCAGGTTTAATAGGGTGATTTCCCAAGTATTGATGACAGAATCCGCGGGGAATAATGCAGTAAGAATATAACCCGCGCCAATACCAGTACCAATGGCTAGTACCGGTGTCCATGCCACCCAGTTACACCACACTGAAATGGGTGCAATGATGTGACTGTAACGCAGCCAGGCTGCTGCACCATAAACCGATGCACCACCGGATTTACTGGGGAACATGCCCGCAATTTCTGCGTAGGTAAAGGCCTGTAGAAAACCGAAAATTACTGAAATAGCCCACACCATCCAGGAGGGAGCGCCCACCGTTGCGGCAATACCACCAATCGAAAAAAGTACCAGAGCGGGCACGCCCGCTGCTACCCAGAAAGCCCCTTTCCAGGTAATCGAACGTTGAAGTTCGCCAGGCGACGACTCGATGGTCGAGCCAAAACCTATTGCTTCACTCGTCATAACACTATCCCTTGTTTGAAAGATTATATGTGGAGCTGGCCGATTATATTTTTAATTGCTTTGTGGCTCAAAACTCCAGGTGCTCAAAAACATATGCTTTTTGGGCATCTAGAAAAGTGTAGTAGAAATTTTGAGAAGTGGAGAATGGAGGTAAAAAATAGCGGGATTTTTTTCTTATCCAGGATAAAGTAAATATTACGGACGAAAAAAAGGGGCGATAAACGCCCCTTGATAGATTTAATACTGATTGGTTACTTGGCGATTTTATTGCGTCTGCGCCCAAGGGCTAGTAAACCTAATCCTAACAATGCCGCTGTGGCGGGCACAGGCACATTGTTGCCGTTTTGTTTAAAGCCTTTCACTAATCTTAGTTTGAAGAAGTCATTGTATGAGCTGCTATTGGTACCGTTAAGGTGATTGTTGTAGGCGCCAATGAGCCAGTAACTTGAGCTAACGTTGCTGTTATTACCTATAGAAGTGAAATTATTACCACTTTGGACTTGGACATTCTGCGGGTTACTAATGAGATCCCAGCCCGCATTGGTCAGCCCTCGGGTTGTGCCAGAGTTATCAGACAAGTCAGAGTTTCTGACAAGCATATCGGAACGGGTAAAAGAGGCTCCTGTAAAAGCCATCACCGTCATGTCGCTATCACTACCCTTCCAGCCAATTTGCAGGGCTTTTAAAGTGGTGGGCATATCAAACTCAAGTAGAATGAACTCATGAACACCCCAGTCACCAACCGCATGTCGTGGGCTGCTACCGGGGCCAGCACCTATACCGCCAGAGTATTCATATAAATTACGAGAACGGTATTCAGCATTTGCTGTGCCATCCGCTCCAGCGGTGTTTCCCCAAGCAGTAATCGTTGTTTGATTGCCAGCAGGACCAACCGTCTTCTCGCTGGTAGGAGTGGATCCATCTTTAAGGTTCCAAGTCGTCCATGTTACTGCTGCTTGAGCTGATGTGCTGCAGAACAGTACCGCAAGGCCGATTCCGGCTGCTTTTTTAAGTGACTTTAATGGGGTCATATTGTTTGCCCGTCCTTAGTTATATTTCTTGTCAGTGCAAATAGAATATCTGATAGATTAAATGCAATTAATATGCCTTTTTATATAACTGTATATTTTTCAATAGATTAAGTGCGTGATGATGGAAATTCTATTCTGGTTCTGTCGGTTTTGTAAAAAAAACCGACAGTTGTTTGTTACGCATCTGAGTCAAGTATTTTTAGTAAATCGGTGGCCTCGGAATAACCTTCGAAGTTGAGGTTAGAACTCATGGCTTTTTTAAGTTCGGTAAGTGCTTCCTTGTTACGCTCTAATTGGTGAAGTGCAACGGCAAGGTGATAGCGGATTTCCGGGTTGCCTGAGGCGCGAGTTACAGCTTCACGTAGAAAGGGTAGACCTTCTGAGGGGGCGTTATTTTCAACGAGCAGCCAACCTAAAGTATCGTTCACCAAAGGATCGTTAGGCACCTGTTTATAGGCCTCGTGTGCATAACTAATCGCCTCATCTAACTTTCCTTGTTTGTACAAGGCAAAGGCTAAGTTGTTGTATAGAGCGGGCGGAATGTTGCTTGTTGTGATCAACTCACGATAAATATCGCTTGCAGCCTTGAAGTTGGCAGTGGAAAGGTAAAACTCGGCAAGGGCATTTTTTACTGTCAGGTCATTCGAATTTTCTGTGAGCCAGCTTGTTAGGGTCGCTTCAGCTTTGGCATCCTTATTGTTATAGCGCTGAGCTATGTGTAGGCGAAGTGCAAATTTTGAATCATTGCCTATTTTCAGAGCTTTTTGGTAACTGGGTAACGCATCGTTGAACTGACGGCGTTCCATTCGTACATCACCCACCAGCATGTAGCCGTCGGGGGCTTTTGGGAAATCGTTAATCAGTTGTTTAGCGTGCTCCATCGCCTGTTCCAGGCGGCCCAGCTGTACTTCTATATCAGTCAGTAATACACGGGTTTCAAAGTGTTTTGGATTGCCTTGTAAACCGCGAAAAAGGGTGTAGCTGGCTTCATCCAACGAGTTGGCGAGAATCTGATAACGGGCAATTTTCAATAACCACTGAGTATTAAAGTCGGCTTCGGTTGCCATTTGCCTTAATAAGGAAAGTAGTTTTGTCTTCTCCTCTGTCGCTAGTAAGACCTTTACCTGGGATTCCAATACGTAAAGATTGTTTCCATGAATGGCCTCTTGATCGAGTGCTACCTTAAGGGCTTCCTGCGCATCACCATTTTGTAAATACAGGTCGATAAGGTAACTGTTTTCTGCAAAGGAGTTTGGCGCTGCACTGGCAGCACTTTTTGCCCAGCGTAAAGCTTCGCTCAGGTTCTGTTGAGCAGAATGGTAGCGGGCTATTTCCAGCATTAACTGGGGGTCGTTTTGATTTGTTGAAATGAGCTCATCTAAGAGAGTTTTGGCGGTTTCAAAGTTTTTTTGGCGTATTTCAATCTTGGCTAAGTTTCGTTTTACGGAAGCATTGTCGGGTGCGGACTCAAGAATTGAAGAAAAAACAGTTTTTGCTTCAGCTAACTCACCAAGGCCCACAAGTGAAATGGCGAGTAGGTTTTGTTTCGCTATATCGTCGGGATTATGTTCGACCAGCTCTCTGGTGATTTTAATCGCCTCGTTAAACTTTTTCTGGTTGAGCAGGGTGACAGCTAAAGCTAATCCAGATGATGTGCTTGGTTCATCTGCAAAGAAGAGATTATTTAATTCGCTGAGTCCTTGTTCAAGGAAGCCTGCATTCATCTTTGAAATGGCTAGCTGTTCTTTAAGCCGCTGGTCGTCTTTATTTTGGTCGAGTGCTTTTTCAAAGGCCAGTATAGATAGCTGATGATCGCCTGCTTTGTCGTAAGCTTGAGCGAGCATGCTGAGTAACTGTGGGTCATCAGGCCGTAAGGCCTGCATGTTTTTGAGTATATTGACGGCGTTGCGGAATTCTCCTTTGCGCATATAAACAGTGGCCAAAACTCGCTGTGGCGCCAACTCGTTTGGAGATGCCTGAACATAAGCTTCAAGATGACTGCGGGCTGACTCTAAATTGTTCATGCTGTAATTGGCAATGCCTGCCACCATTAATAGCTGGAGATTTCTGCCAAAAATCTCCGGCCCGAGCCTGTCGAGAATATTCAGAGTTTCGTTGAGAGCTGTTGTACTACCAACCTCGTCGCCAGCTTTAGCAAAGCTTACAGCACGTAAATAACTGATTCGTGGGTCACTGGTGCCAGATTCAGCTAAGGCAGTAAAATCGCCTTCACTGTTGGCATCCCGATTTAAATCCATCAGTAGACCAATTCGGGCAATGCGGGCGTCACGACTGTTAGGTTCTTGGGTAATGATTTTGGCATAACCTTCAAGGGCACCTTCTAGGTCTCCTTGAAGGTGTTTGAGAGAGGCGTTGGTTAGTAAGGCTGTAATGCTTTTTGGGTAAACATCTGTTAATCGGACGCTTAACTCTTCTGCTTCTTTCAGTTTTCCTGATCGCATTAACAAAGTGGCTTTTAGAGCGAGCAAATCGGCGGAAAATGGATCGAGCTTTTCCGCAGCGACAATCGACTGATCAACCATTTGAGAGTTGTTTATTTCAAGTGCCGCACGGGCTCTTAGTACATGTAGCTCAGCTTTAATGGTGCGGGGTAGTGTTTCATCAACAATCTGGGTAAGCAGTAAGTCGTGCTTGAACTGCATAAGAAACGCGTTACTTAGTGGGATTATTACCAGCGAAGGGTCCGCACCAAGTTCAATGGCATCACTGAGTGCGGTTTCTGCCGCCGCTGGATTACCTGTTTCCAGATAGGATTTTCCGAGCAAAACCAGGGCAGGGAGGAATTTCGGATTTTCCTGAAAGGCATTTTTTAATTGGATGACGGCTTCGTTGTAGCGCTCACTATTGTAGTGTTTAAGAGCGTCTTCATAATAATTATTTGCTTTGCTATCACTGCCGGCAATGCTGGTTTGGCAGCTAAGTAAAAGGCTAGTGAAGAGGGCGAAATGGCGGATGCCTTTAAAACCGGGGCGGTGCGTCACTGCTTTCATTGGGAAGAATTCTCTAATTCAGAATGGCTGGGCTATCTTGATAGGTAACTAACTATATTGTTGTAAAAGTTTAGCTTATATCTTCGTGTCTGTTGCTTTGAGTTGCAAGGGTTCGACAATTGTTTCTTGGCAGTCAGTAGGGAAATAGGTTGCACGAAGTTTTAGGGATGAAGCTTTTGCTGGATATAAAAAAGCCTGACGTCTTTCGAGATCAGGCTTTTTTGCTTGAGGTTTTGTTCTTGAGGTTTTGTTTAAGGGGCTGTTGTTGTCAGCCCGCTAAACCAGTCTTAAACACCCTGACTTTTCAGGTAGTCTTCATAGCTGCCGTGGAAATCGACGATGCCGGTTGGTGACAGTTCGATAATGCGGGTTGCCAGCGAGGATACGAACTCACGGTCATGGCTGACAAAAAGCAGCGTGCCGGGGTAGTTTTCCAGCGCCAGGTTGAGCGCTTCAATGGATTCCATATCCAGGTGGTTGGTGGGTTCGTCCATCAACATAATATTAGAACGTTGCAGCATCAGTTTGCCGAAGATCATGCGACCCTGTTCACCACCGGAGATCACTTTCACGGATTTTTCGATGTCGTTTGAAGAGAACAATAGACGACCGAGCGTGCCGCGAATCATCTGTGCGTCATCGCTGGGTTTACCCCAGTAATCCATCCAATCGAATAGTGTTTTGTCTGCTTCGAAATCAGCAGAGTGATCCTGAGCGTAATAGCCAAGGTCTACATTTTCTGACCACTTAATGGTGCCGGCAGTAGGCTCTTCATCGCCAATCAAACATTTCAGTAGTGTGGTTTTACCAATACCGTTGGGGCCGATAATGGCGACGCGTTCACCAACGTTGATGGTTAAGTCGAAGTTAGAAAACAGCTCGGTTTCGTAGTTTTTCGCGAGTCCTTCAACCAGTAATGCCTGACGGTGCAGTTTCTTATCTTGATCAAAACGAATAAACGGGCTTTGACGGCTTGAAGGTTTAATTTCTGCCAGTTCAATTTTATCAAGCTTTTTGGCACGTGACGTCGCCTGTTTAGATTTTGATGCGTTGGCCGAAAAGCGGCTCACAAACGCTTTAAGATCAGCAATTTCCGCTTTTTTCTTGGCGTTTTCATTTTGCAGCTGCTCGCGAGATTGAGTCG
>Ga0209395_1006087_pt1 | contig 13243 bp, 9 predicted proteins | sample GOMGulsemesocosm_3_FD_184635 | JGI IMG/M metagenome (GOLD analysis project Ga0209395, IMG submission 184635) | Methane-oxidizing microbial communities from mesocosms in the Gulf of Mexico - GOM9D Gulf of Mexico (SPAdes) (version 2) | ecosystem: Environmental > Aquatic > Marine > Cold seeps... | reverse complement strand
AGGATAGTTTTCTTGACTTTCTACACACCCTCTTCCATGATTTCCTGGGCTAACTTGTCCAAAAGCACTTAAGGAGGTTGATAATAATAATGATATGTACAATTTTTTCATAATAATATAGTTTTTTGTTACTGACAAAGTAAATATTTTTCTAATCATAAACTACACACTTGTGGTAAAAAAAACCATATCCTTCTAAAGTGTTAATTTAATTAACAAATCATTAAGTAATCAACGGCTAATATTTATAAAATTAACGATTCTTTCTTTAGTAATTTAATTAGTAACAAATCCTAATCTCAATTATTTAAGGTTAGAATTACTCAAAATTCATCTGGTTCTCGTTTTTTTAAATCTAATTTCCATCATTAATTTTTGATCAACTACAAAGTTGATTGGTCTAACATTAATCTCATTCCAAACATTGACAATTTATGCATTAATAATACATTATCTGTTTAACCAAAAAAAACCACTTAAAAAGAAAGAGTGCATTAATATTAAATTAATGCACTCTTCAAATTGTTAAATAAGCTAATTCTTTTTAAACCAAATCAACAATTAAGTTATCATCAGTTTTAGTCACTTTTACTAAGCTTTGCTTAGTTAAGCCTTTAATACCTTTATCCCAACCTTTACCGCTTAATCCTGCTTGCGTTTTAAGCTCTCCTAAGGGCATTGAAGTTTCTTTTGATATAATATCAAAGATTACTTTTTCGTTATCGTTTAATTCAATTTTTTTCTCTTTCTTCTCTGGTTTCATTTGAGGAAAGAATAACACTTCTTGTATAGATTGATTATTGGTTAAATACATAATCAATCTATCCATACCAATACCCAAACCAGATGTTGGTGGCATACCATATTCTAAAGCTCTTAAAAAGTCATGATCAATAAACTCAGTTGCTTCATCATCACCTTTTGCAGCTAACTTTAGTTGCTCTTCAAAACGTTCACGTTGATCAATTGGATCATTTAATTCAGAATACGCATTTGCTACTTCTTTACCACAAATCATTAACTCAAAACGTTCAGTCAATTCTGGATTTTCTCTGTGCACTTTACATAATGGGCTCATTTCTTTCGGATAGTCAGTAATGAATGTAGGTTGAATGTAATTTCCTTCACATTTTTCTCCAAACATTTCATCAATTAACTTTCCTTTACCCATAGTATCATTCACATCAATACCCATTCCTTTAGCGGCATCAAATAATTCTTGTTCAGATTTACCATCAATGTCAAAACCAGTAAAATCGATTATAGCTTGACGCATTGTTACACGTTTGTATGGCGCCTTAAAGCTAACTTCATGTTCACCAAACGTAGCGTCTGATGTTCCATTAACAGCCATTGCACAATGTTCTAAAAGATTTTCAGTGAATTCCATCATCCAATTATAATCTTTGTATGATACATAAATTTCCATAGCTGTAAACTCTGGGTTATGCGTTCTATCCATTCCTTCATTTCTAAAGTTTTTAGAAAACTCATACACACCATCAAAACCACCAACAATCAATCTTTTTAAATACAATTCATTAGCAATTCTCATATATAATGGAATATCTAATGCATTATGATGCGTCATAAATGGTTTAGCTGCTGCTCCACCTGCAATTGGCTGTAAAATAGGTGTTTCCACTTCAAAATAGCCAGCATCATCAAAAAATTGACGCATGGCTTTAAATAATTTTGTACGTTTAACAAATACTTCTTTTACATTTGGATTTACTACCAAATCCACATAACGTTGACGGTATCTTAATTCTGGATCTGTAAATGCATCATGCACATTACCATCATCATCCGTTTTTGGTTGTGGTAATGGTTTTAATGATTTACTTAATACAGTAAATTCTTTTACTCTTACCGATATTTCACCAACTTTAGTTTTGAATAACTCTCCCTCTATACCAATGAAATCACCTAAGTCTAATAATTTTTTGTACACTTCATTATACATGGTTTTATCCTCACCTGTACAGATTTCGTCACGGTTAAAATAAACTTGAATACGTCCTGCACTATCTTGTAATTCAGCAAAAGAAGCTTTTCCTTGAATTCTACGCGCCATCAACCTACCTGCTATAACAACCTTTTTACCTTCTTCAAAATTCTGTTTTATTTCTGATGATAAGGTATCAACTGGAAATAATTTCGCTGGATAAGGCTCTATGCCTAAATCTCGTAATTTTGTCAAAGCTTCTCTTCTTTGAATCTCTTGCTCTGAAAGGTCGTTAAAACTCATAGTAAATTTAATTTTGTTCAAAGATAAAAGCAATTTTATAATTATATCCTATTGTGTTACAAATTTAACTGAATGAGGACCGAAATCTTAGATTTTCCAACACTTGTCTCAAGATTTTTATAAAAAGTGAAAGTTAAAAATTTAACTAAATGTATAAACTTTGCCTAAATCACAAACGAATGTCAGAAATAACTATGTTTTAAAGTAAAAACATTTATCTTTGAAACCTTTGCATAAATGACTGAACAATGAATAAAATTACTGCCAACTTTACAAATCAACTGAGAGACGCTATACAAATCGGAGCAAACGCTTCGTTTAATATACCCAGCAAAAAAATTACTTCTGTATTAATTTGTGGTTTGGGTGGCTCAGGAATTGGTGGTAAAATAATTGATTTATTGTTAAAAGCAGACATTAAAATACCAGTAGTTGTTACTAATGATTACTCTATTCCTAATTTTGTTAATGAAAACACATTAGTAATTGCTTCAAGTTACTCAGGTAACACAGAAGAAACATTAGCAGCGGTAATTGAAGGGAATAAAAGAAATGCAGAGGTGGTAGCCATCACATCTGGAGGAAGATTGTTAGAATTAGTAAACCAAAATAATTGGAATTCATTAGTTGTACCAGGTGGGGAACAACCCAGAGGAATGTTGGCTTATTCTTTAGTACAATTACTTTACATTTTCGAAAAATACAGTTTAGTTGATTCAAGGTATACACCATTATTAAATGAAGTTATTGAATTAGTAGATGCTAATGAAACTGATATTCAAACAGAAGCCAAAGATTTAGCGACTAAGATTCACAACAAACAAGTTGTGATATATGCTGAACAAAGTTTAGAAGGAGTTGCTGTTAGATTTAGACAACAAATAAACGAAAATGCCAAAGAATTATGTTGGCATCACGTATTGCCAGAAATGAATCATAATGAATTAGTTGGATGGGCAGGTGGAACTAAAAACCAAGCCATAATTAAACTTAACTCATCATTAGATTTTTATAGAACTAAGAAGAGATGGGAACTTTGTAAGGAGGAAATGTCAAAATATACAAACTCTATTTATGAAATAAATGCTAAAGGTTCATCAAAATTAATTCAAGTGCTTTACTTAATACATTTAACGGATTGGGTAAGTGTTTTCTTAGCTGACTTAAAGAATGTGGATAGTGTAGAAGTAGATGTCATAATTAATTTAAAGTCTGAATTAAGTAAATTAAAATAATTTACTTGTCATTAATTAATCATCAATAAAACACACCAGTATTTAACCCCAAGTTAAAGTAAATGCTGGCGGGTCTAATTTCTTGCCCCTCCTTGAATGTATATTGTCCTCCATTTTTATCTAACATTGGAAAGTGCTTTTGAGGCCTTTTAATCAATTTTCTATTGATATAATATTGATCATGTATTAACTTATTTTGAATGGCATGACGTACTTTTTCACTGTCCACGCCAATATTTAATCTTGCTATTTGATTGTATGGTAGATATTGTTCAAATTGTAATGACAATAATCCCGCCATATTGTGACCATAAACTGCTTTTTCATTTTTCTTATAGCCAAATCTTGATGGGTAACATCCGTCATTAACTATTTCACAACCAATATAATCACCAGTCCATAAAGTAAGATTCATTCCTGCTTTAGTATCTAAATATCTATATTGTAAGAGTAGGGCAGCTGTTCTAAACCTGTCACGCCAACCTTTGCCAAAACCAAACAAATCATTATGCGTTGCAAATGTAAAATTTTCAATATTAGCACTTAAAATCCCTCCTGCTTGAGTGGTGTTAATTTTATCTACATATAAAAGATAAGAATAACCAGCAGAGAAAAAATAATCGGTATTATTATCCGTTAAACTAACAAAGTGATTCAATGAACTGTCTCGTTTTCCAAAACCAAAATTACCTCCAATTCCGAACTGAAATTCTGGTGTTTTTAATCCAGTTCCTAGCGATTTAAAATTATAATATACATTGGTTGATGCATTTACCTGAGCAAACCCATGCGTATAAAAAGCAGAACCACGTAAACCTATACGTTGTATTTTATTACCAATAGAAAAACTTAAACCAGCTGACCAACCAAATTTTGGTTTCTGACAATACGTAGTAACTGATAATAATGAAGCTAAAACAATAAGAAATATAAATTTCATTTTTAGGAATATAATTCAGGTAAAGGTTTACAAATATACTCAAAGAATAGTTTCAATAATTATACCAAATTAAATTGATGTAAATTTTAAAGAACAAGTCTAAATCTTAAAAAAACAATAAAACATAAAAAAACCTCCTAAAACTCAATGGCAATAGGGGGTTAGATAAAATAAAGACTGATAACCTGAGCTAAAACAAGGTTAACCCTAATGGAAGATCTCCAAAGATTGATGCAATTACATGCCCAAAACTCAAACCACGCTTAAAACGCTTTAAAATGGAAAATTATTTCTTTTTTCGCAGAATATACGTCTGAGAAGAGTATTCTTTGGCGCTCGCTTTTAAATTTGACTTTAATCCATTTATGAAAGCAGATAGAATATTACCACCTTTATATTTTTCACTTAACATAGATACATAAAAACTATCAAATTTCATTGGAAGTATTTCTACAACTTCCATATTAAATTTACTAAATAACGTATCAATATCATTTGGTGTAAAGTGATATAAGTGAATTGGCAAATCATAAGCTGCCCAATATTCCTTATAATGTTTTGCATCATAAGAATCCATGTTAGGAACCGCAACAACCATTACACCATCATCTTTTAATATTTTTTCAATTTGAATCAAGTCTTTTTGTAAGTCATAAACATGTTCTAACACATGCCACATAGTAATTACATCCATACTTTTTTCAGTAATAGAATATAAATTTTCTAAGGGCTGGATATTTATATTATGTGTATCCACAGCTAATTTTCTCGCATCTTCATCAGGTTCTAAACCAACAGACTTAAATCCTGATAGGGTAGTGGCATTAATAAAATGTCCAGTACCTGCACCAATATCTAAATGGTTATTACCATTACTATGTTTAGCAATTAACTTAACCTTTTGCTTTAAGGTATAATTTCTAACGCGTTGATAAATCTTATTTATCAACCCCTTATTTGTAGAACTATGAGACACATAGCTTTCAGATTTATAATACTCACCAATTTCTTCTATTACAGGAATTGGATTTGTAAAGTGAAAGTTACATTCTATACACTCAACAATAGTAAATATATCATTACTAACTGTATAATCAACACAATCAATAAATTTAGTAAACTCTGTTTTATTACAAACTGGACAATTCGTTATTGTTTTATAATTTTTCATTTATCTTCCTAAAAACACTAATAATACAGATACATCTGAAGGTGATACTCCACTAATTCTACTAGCCTGTCCAATTGTTACAGGCTGAATTTTAGTTAACTTTTCAACTGCTTCTGATGACAATGAAGAAAAACTAGCATAATCAATACTCGGTGGAATTTTAACATTCTCAAGACGTATCATCTTATTTGCTATATCTTGCTCTCTTGAAATGTAACCTTCATATTTGATTTGAACTTCTGCTTGATTTAAAGCATCTGAATTATTCTCTTTATACTTTTCTAACCTATCCTTAATCAATGGTGATCTTTCCGTAATATCTTTTAAAGACACGTGTGGACGACTCAACATAGTAAACGCTTTTTGTTTTTGTTTAATTGCTGATGACTTAATTGATTCTAAAAACTCATTCATTTCTTCAGGAGCTACAGACGTACTTTTTAAGGTTTTCTTAATTTCGTCTGTAAACTTTATTTTTTCATTTACTTTATCCAATCTATCTTGATCAGCTAATCCGATATCAAACCCTTTTTGTGTCAGTCTTAAGTCGGCATTATCTTGACGCAATAAAATTCTAAATTCAGCTCTTGACGTAAACATCCTATAAGGTTCTTTAGTTCCTTTAGTAATTAAATCATCAATTAACACACCAATATAAGCATCACTTCTCTTTAGTATAACTGCTTCTTCTTCTCTCAATTGTTTATGTGCATTTATACCTGCCATTAAACCTTGAGCAGCTGCCTCTTCATATCCAGTTGTACCGTTTATTTGTCCAGCGAAATATAAATTATCAACTAATTTAGTTTCTAACGTATGTTTAAGTTGAGTAGGCGGGAAGTAATCATATTCTATAGCATAACCAGGTCTAAACATTTTAGCATTTTCAAAACCAGGAATCGAACGCATGGCTTTCATTTGAACTTCTTCTGGTAAAGATGTACTGAATCCATTAACATATATTTCAACAGTATTCCAACCTTCTGGCTCAACAAAAATCTGATGTCTATCTCGTTCAGCAAATCGTGTTACCTTATCTTCAATAGAAGGACAATATCTTGGTCCAGCAGATTTAATAGCACCATTAAACATTGGTGAACGATCAAAACCTTCTTTTAATAGCTCGTGTGTTTCTAAATTTGTATAAGTAATAAAACAAGGTCGTTGTTTAGTTAACACTTTAGATTTATTAGAAAATGAAAATTTTGATGGAAATACATCTCCACCTTGTTCTTCCATTTTAGAATAATCTAGCGAACGACCATCCACTCTTGGTGGCGTCCCTGTTTTCATTCTACCTGCTTCAAACCCTAAATCAACCAAATTTTCAGTTAACCCATAAGAAGCAGATTCGGCTGAACGTCCTCCAGCAAATTGCTTTTCTCCTAAATGAATCAATCCATTTAAAAAAGTACCATTAGTCAAAATTACAGCTTTTGCTCTAATTTCTTGCCCCATTCCTGTTTTAACACCAACGACTTTCCCACCTTCTACGATTAAACCATTAACCATATCTTGCCAGAAATCTAATTTAGGTGTGCTTTCTAATTTCAATCTCCACGTTTCTGCAAACAACATTCTATCATTCTGCGTTCTTGGCGACCACATAGCAGGACCTTTTGAAAGATTAAGCATTCTAAATTGAATAGCGCTTTTATCAGCTACGATTCCAGAACCACCACCTAAAGCATCAATTTCTCTCACAATTTGTCCCTTAGCTACGCCACCCATTGCTGGATTACATGACATTTGAGCAATTGTATTTAAATTCATTGTTATCAATAGGGTAGAAGACCCCATTTTCGCAGCAGAATGCGCAGCCTCACAACCGGCATGCCCCCCTCCAACTACTATTATATCGTAAGTTTGTAACATTTTTTTATTTGTTTTGTTTCACGTGAAACATTAACACACCCTTGAACTACATTATTTTGTTTCACGTGAAACATTTTCACGCCAACTTAATGCTAAATCTTCCTGTTTTGTCATTTCCTCTTGATCCAAACCAGTCTTATCATTAAACCCAATTAAATGAAGAACTCCATGAATAACAACCCTTTCCAATTCATCCTTAATAGACCCATTAGAAAATTCAATCGCGTTCGTTTTTATTGTGTCATAACTAATAAACACATCCCCGCTTATAGCATCACCAACATTATAATTGAATGTAATAATATCAGTATAGTAATCGTGGTTAAGATGCTCTTTATTAACACCCAAAATATACTCATCAGAACAAAAGATATAATTCAATTCTCCAATTTGTTTAGTATGTTCTTTAGTAACTTCCGTTATCCATAAACGAAAAAATTCCGGATTAAAATCCGGAATAACTATGTCCTCAAAGTGAAATTCAATGTTATTCATTAACAACAAAGGTAATACATACTTTTCGACCCTCATCAAAAAACTCAATTTTATCTGACAGGTTCTTCATAAGAAATATCCCTCTCCCATTTGGTTTTTCCAAATTTTCTGGTGCAAGAGGGTCGGGTAGGTTAGTAAAATCAAAACCTCCACCTGTATCAATAATTGTAAACACCACTTCTTTTGCAACTTTATCAACAGAAACAATTACAGTTTTTACAGGGTTGTTTTGATTACCATGCACAATTGCATTAGTTACAGCTTCTGTTACGGCAATTAATATATTACCATAGTTATCCTCATTCAATTTTAAATCTTCACAAACTACATCTATCAACTTTTCAACTTCCGATAGATTTGATATGTCTGATTTAACTTCTAATTTATGCATTCACTAATAATTTACGGCATTAAAATACTCATTAATCAAGTTTTTATAATAAACTCTAAGACCTACAGGAATCGATTTCATCAATTCAATTTCTGCATTCTTCTTTTTTGTATACTCTAAAAAGTCATTAGGGTTACTATTATTGTCGTTTTTTCCAGAATTACTTTCTCGCTTTTCAGAAAAACCTCTTTCCTGCATAGCTTTTTCACTTTCCAATAGTCTAGTCATAATGTCCTGTTGTCTCTTAAAGGTGTTCACATCAATGTTCTGATTTAATAAATCATTCTCCATTTGTTCAATATCTTTAATTAGGTCATTTAACATGTTTCCATTTCCACTGCCATCCTTATTCATTTGCTGTCGCATTCGCTGTAAAGCCTTTCGCATTTCACCCTGCTCATAAGCCATTTTAGCAATTTCTTTACTTGACAAGCCTGGCAACCCAGATGCACCACCTTTTTTACCACCTGGTTTACTGCCACCTTCACCACCTTTACCCGGTTTCTTACCATCTTTACCTCCAGGATTAGAACCACCTTTCATTTTGGAAATTTGTTTCTTCATAGCTTTTTTCATAGCATCCATATCCATTGGTTTAGGTTTACCCGATCCAGAACCAGTTCCACCAGGTTTACTACAAGACCCTTTTCCTTGCATTTTACTTTTAGCCTGGTTCTGCATAGCATCTAACACTTCAGATAACATAAGTGCTAAATTATTATAAGCAGTAACTGAATATTGCTGATGTTGTAATAATTTAGACGTCTTTCTCTCTTCAGAAAACACTAAAGATTTACTTAGATTATAATTTAAATCAGATAATTCATCATTGATAAAACTAGATAACTGAGATACTCTTTTACTTAATGAGATCAAACTGTCTTTAACTATTTGAGTTGCTTGTTCAATTTTCAATTGGGTACGATTCAATTCCAAATAATACGGGTTATTCGATTTAGTTTCTGAATAATCACTCATCAACGTTTCTTGCTGATGTGATAGATTGACAATGTTTTCCAATAAAAAGCGCATAGCATCCATATCCTCTCCTTGTTGTTCAGCCTGTTCTTTAGTTTTCATTGCAGCCACGTCATCTGCCATTTGTTTCATCAACTCTGCAGCTTTTTCTTGTGATTTACTAGATTTTTTAGACTTACCATTATCCAAATTTTCTTTAGAATCTTGCGTTTCTTTTTCGATACTATCTTCCAATTCTTGACTAAAATCCAAATCACGTGGTTTATCCAATTCTGTATTTTTCTCTTTAGTATCCTTTATATCTTTTTGAATTTCATCAAACTTTTTATTTATTTCATCCTGTTTTTTAGCCAACTCTTCTTTAGAAAGTTCTTTATTATCAGTCTGCTCTTTTAAGTCCTCTTGTTCTTTTGCCAATTCCTTCAATTGTTCTTCAATACTCTCTAATTTTTTGTCAATCTCCATGTTTTTAAACAACTCTAAAGTTCTATCCAACTCTTCTTCTAAAGTTTCTGTTTTCTTTTCAACATCCTCTAATTTCTCAATCAAATCATTCTTATTCATATCATCCATAAGCTTTTGAAGCTCTTCCATGAGTGCTTTCATTTCGTCATCCATTAATTCATCCATTAACTTTTGAAGCTCCTCTTGTTTTTGCTTAATTTCTTCTGAGTTTTCCAAAAATTCATCCTCTTGCTTTTTGGTATCATTGAACTCATTATTTAATTTTTCTATTTGCTTTTGCAAGTTTTCTTGTTGTTGCATCAAATTTTGTAGATTCTGTTTATCCTTCCAATCAGGCGTATGTTTATTCAATAATTCATTCTTAATCTCCTTAACTTTATCCTTTATATTTTTCGAATCAGACTTAGCTTTATCCATATCAGCTTTAATATTATCTGATTGTTCGCTCAGCAAGTTATCCAAACTATCCAATGTAGGAACTAAAAACGACTTACGTATAGAGCTAGAAGATTTGAAATTATTAATTCCATCATTATCCGTAACGGTAAAAGAGTATTCCAATTTATCTCCTGGCGACAAGTTAAAACTAGCATAGTTTAATTGATGATAGAAGAATTGTTTAGTTAAGGCCTTACTAATTTTAATAACCTCTCTTTGCTTTTTAGTTTGTCCATCTCTTGTAATAGAAATATGAGCTACCAATGAACTAAATCCATAATCATCCGCAATAGTACCTTCAATAAAGTGCCTAAATACATTTAAACTGTCTTCCATATCTATTATAGCAATAGTGGGGTATACATCCTTAATTATTGATAAAGAATGTTCCAAAGTATCTCCCTTACTAATATCTACAGAACTCAACGAAAGACCATAATTTGAAGAACCAAAAAACTGGTTACTAAAACTAAAACTACCTAATGCATCAGGCGTTAAAAATAAGTTAGTATCTGGTAAAATAACATTCAAACCAATTGAGTTTGAACTTACAATTTTCCATTTAACAATTGTACCCTCAGGTACAGAAACGTCTCCAATATTATTTACCGTTTCATTTTTTAAATGTGTATGTTTAGGATATATAAAATCCAACGACATTTTATCTATTGACGGCTTTTGAAATATATCTACTGAAAACTCCTTTGATGAAAACCCATTAGAGTGACACGTAAAGTTAATCGTCTCATTTACATTTGTGAATTCATAAACAAAAACAATATTAGATTCTTTTTTAAGATTATAAGTTCCTAGATTGGTTTCAATTTTAACCTCTGTAGGTATCTCAGTACCTATCAACTTTACTTCTAACTTGTAATTTTCACCTTGCTTACTTTCCAATGGACTAATCACCATAAATTCAAACGGTGCCTTCTCAACATAAGTTGTATTATAATTTACAATTCGTTCCGTACCGACAGATAAAATTGTAGGTTTTAACAAACCAATTAAACCCAAAACAATAATAATAGGCAGTAAAAATTTCAAATACTTTTTATTCTCTCCAAAATTAATTCCAGTTGCAAATGGTACTACAGAAAGAGTAGAAGCTTTCTGTTCAATACTGGCATTTAACAAAGAAATGTTTTTACCATTTTCGTTTAATTGTTTGTTTAATTGTAATGTGTTTTCAAGCTTATCCGAAATATCAGGAAAAATAGATCCAATCATTACGGATGCCTCATTCAATGATAATCGTTTAGAAATTTTCTTCAATTTGAAAATAGGAATCAAAATATAATTGAAAAGTACAACTAAATTTACCCCAATAAAGGCATAGAATAAAACTAACCGTATATTGTTTCCGAATCTTCCAAAATATTCTAACCCACTAACAACTAAAAAACTGAAAAGAAAGATAGATAAAAACAAAACGATTCCCTTAACCATTTGATTTTTGTAATACTTTTTTATAAAAAGCTCAATTTGAGTAAGTAGATTATTAAATTTTGACATAGTTAGTGTAGCTTCAACCTACTAAGTTAAATAAATACTATTGGAAATTCTATAATTAGTTGTTAAATAACAATAATGTAATAAATATTCAAAGACTATTCACATCTTTTTAAGAGATTCAGTAAATTAAGCTACTTTTGTACTCACAAACAAATTATATATGTCATTTAAAAAAATACCTGAGGCGTTGTCTGAAAATTTAGAGCGAAATGAAATCATGGAGCCAAATGAATTTCAAGCAAAGATACTGTCAAAGATTAAGTCTGGCGCTCACCTGTATGGTATTGGACCAAAAGGGTGCGGTAAAACTATGGCATTAATGATTTCTGTTTTAACTAAACTTAAAAGTAAATCAGAAGGAGATAATCCAAGAGCTTTAATTTTTGTTAAGGATAAAGCAGCAGCTGAATCACTACAAGCTGAATTTAAAAAACTAACTCGTTTTACAAGTGTAAGAGTTGTTTTAGCGATTGAAGAGCATACCTTAGCCAAACAAAAGGATGAAATTTATTTGGGATCAGATATCGTAATTGCTACACCAAAACGTTTAAGTAAATTGTACTTTTTAAATGGAATTAATTTGACACAATTACAAATGATGATTGTTGAAGATGCAGAATTCATAATGAAAAATAACTTTCATACCACAATTGATAGAATGTCAGAAAGTTTACCTAAAACACAATTTTTAGTGTTTGCTAGAGAAAAAAACAACCGATTTGATGATTTGTTTATGTCACGTGCTTTAATTGTTAAACTAGAAGAGTAATTACCTTAAGTCTTGTAATAATGGAAGACCACATAAGAAAAATTATTCATGTGGACATGGATGCATTTTATGCTTCTGTAGAACAACTAGATAATCCAGAATTATATGGGAAACCAATTGCAGTAGGTGGTTCTGCCGAACGTGGCGTAGTTGCCGCTGCTAGTTATGAAGCTCGAACATTTGGCGTACGTTCAGCTATGAGTAGTGTTTTAGCTAAACGAAAATGTAAAGACTTAATTTTTGTAAAACCCCGTTTCGAACGTTATAAAGAAATTTCAAATCAAATTAGAACCATCTTCTTCGACTATACTGATTTAGTAGAACCCTTAAGTTTAGATGAAGCATATTTAGATGTTACCGAAAATAAAAAAGGTTTTGAATTTGCTTCAAAAATAGCGGTTGAAATTAGACAACGCATATTAGATGAAGTTGGAATAACAGCATCCGCTGGAATCTCAATAAATAAGTTTACTGCAAAAATTGCTACCGAAATTAACAAACCAAATGGACAAAAAACTATCCACCCCACAGAAGTTATTCCATTTTTAGAAACTTTACCTATTACAAAATTCTTTGGCGTTGGTAAAGTCACTGCAGATAAATTTAAAAGTTGGGGAATTTACAATGGTTCTGATCTTAAAAAACATTCACTATCCTTTCTAAAAACTAACTTTGGTAAATCAGGCCAACACTTCTATGATATTGTTCGTGGTATTCAAC
>Ga0209395_1006086_pt1 | contig 13244 bp, 9 predicted proteins | sample GOMGulsemesocosm_3_FD_184635 | JGI IMG/M metagenome (GOLD analysis project Ga0209395, IMG submission 184635) | Methane-oxidizing microbial communities from mesocosms in the Gulf of Mexico - GOM9D Gulf of Mexico (SPAdes) (version 2) | ecosystem: Environmental > Aquatic > Marine > Cold seeps... | reverse complement strand
TAACTCATTTTCCTAAAATTTTCACTTACATAGTGCTTCATTTTCCTTAGCATCACAACATTCATCTTCATCAATAATTATTCCATGCTCTTCAACATAAGAAATACCCCAATCATGCATGTCTTTTAAAACAACTTTTAATCTCTGCCCTGCTGGGGTTAAAGAATATACTACTCGTAAAGGAACTTCTGCAAATACTTCTCTATTAATAATGTTCTTTTCTTCTAACTCTCTTAGTTTAACCGTTAATGTCTTTTGTGTAATTTCACAAATGAGTGCATTTAATTCTTTAAATCTTTTATTTCCATTTAAAAGATTCCAAATTATATAAAGTTTCCACTTATCATTAAAGATATCAACAGTTACTGCAACTGTACATTGGTACTCTTTATCATTTATTTTATACATCTTAATCCTTTGTTACATAAGTATAACATAAAAAATAAAAATATCTCTTTACTTACATTAATTACTGTAAGAAGATTTTAAGTTTGTTGCTGTTACAATTCCTTACTTACAAAAATTACTGTAAGAGAATTTAATGTTAACAACAGCTTTTTATTATTGTTTCAATAATAATCTTACAGTAGTTTTTACACTAAATAGGTGTTGAATAGTTCAACAATAAAATTAAAATAAACAGGACAATAAAATGAAAAAATTAACAACAGTAGTATTAGGTTTAAGTGCATTGGTTTTACCATTAACATTAGCAGCAGGAGAAATTAAACTTTCTCAAAATGAAGGAACGATTATTGAAAGAGGTATTAACTTAAATGTTAATGGAACAATTACTAAAAAATCAGAAAATGGTATTTGGGTAGTAGATGGAAAAGAAGTATTTGTTGACAAGGATACTTTTATCTCTTCTGCTACAGACACGAATATTGGAGATACTGCAAGTTTAGTTGTTCAACACCAATATGGTAAAGCATTTGTTATAAGTGTAAACTAAAACACTATTTTTACAAATAAGTTGACGCGAACCAACTTATAAATGAAGTTCTTATCCACTAATTTAATTTCTCTCCTGAAATGAAATTTAAAAGGGAATATCTTAAGTGATATTCCCTTTTTTTTCTCTCCCTATAATAATCTTGTGAATAATTTACACCTAAATTATATAATGTTGAAGTATATCTTTAAAAAAATCTTCAAATTCTTTTAGTTGATATTTTAATGCCATTTTTCTTCAAGATACAAAACGCTAGCTTTTTTGAATACCCTTTTATTTTCACTAAATTAAACGTGAGATGTCCTTGATTTTATTAGAAATAGGGCATTTGAAAAATTATTTAATGTTTGACTGAATATTTTCAAATAGGAGTGGTGATTTTTTTTGTTTTATTGTGTAAATTATTTAAAAGTAATTTATATAGGAGTAAAGAGACTACTTCTTTTTGCTGATTATTCTTATTTACGAGCTTTCTTTCTTCAAAATAAGTCTTAAAAAATTATTTATATAAGATATTGAATATTTGTTTAAAATGTAAATATTATAATTCTACTGTAAATATGCAATTAATGGCTTTTAAATTGTAGTGAATGTAAAATTAAAATAAATTATTAAATTTATTTAAAAGTTTATATTAGAAAAGTAAAATTGTAATTATCAGAATATATTCGATGATTTGGGACTTTGTTTATTTTTATTTTATTTTTATTTTTTAAATTTTCTTTAAGAATGAAAAAATAGCAAGACCAAAATTTTAAATTTAGATTTAAAATTAAATTATATATAAAGTTAATAAAATGTAGACTTCCTTATGAATAAATTTAAAATATTATTAGTTGATGACATACAAAATAATCTTTATTTGTTGGAATTGCTTATTGAAGAGTATTTTGATGATGTGGAAGTGATTCAAGCACTTAGTGCACATGAAGCTTTAGAGCTTGTTCTTAAAACAGATGTTGACCTTATATTCTCAGATGTACAAATGCCAGAAATGGATGGTTTTGAATTTACAAGAATATTAAAAAGTTATCAAAAAACCCTCCATATTCCTATTATTTTAATAACAGCATTATCTCTTGATAGAAAGAACCAAATAAAAGGTTTTGAATTAGGTGCGGTTGATTATATTACCAAGCCAATTGACAGAGAAATTTTAATACCAAAGATTAAAAATTTTAAAAAAATATTTGAACTTCAAAAACAAACGCAAGAACAAAATGAAGAAATTAAGGTACTTGCATATTATGATACGCTTACAGGATTAGCTAACCGAAAAACTATCTCTAAAAGAATAGAGGAAGAAATACATTTTTCACTTAGAAATGGCACAATATCTGCATTGATTTTTTTAGATTTGGATGGATTCAAACATATAAATGACTCACTTGGCCATGATTATGGAGATAAAGTTTTACAAAATATTGCAAAAAAATTAGAACACAGTATTAGAGATTTTGATGTAGCTGGTCGTATTGGAGGGGATGAATTTATAGTTCTTATAAGAGGGGATGAAAAAGATCATAGTATTAGTCAAGAACGTTTTACTATTCTTTTAAATAGAATCTTAGAAAATATCAATGAACCTATTGATGTTAATGGTATACCTTTAACGGTAAGTGCTTCATTAGGGGTTTCACTTATTCCTCATGATGGAGATGATTATAATACTATTATCAAACATGCAGATAGTGCAATGTATAAAGCTAAGAATCTTGGAAAAAATCGTGCTGTATTTTATGATTCGGCGCTTCAAAGCGAAGCGGATAAATTACTTTTTTTAAGAAATGAAGTACTTCAAGCCGTTAATAACTGTGAGTTCATAATGTATTATCAAGCCCAATATGATATAAAAGGTGAAAATATACTTGCTTATGAAGCGTTAATTAGATGGAATCATCCTAAAAAAGGAATCTTACTTCCTCTTGAATTCATACCGTATTTAGAACAGTTTGATTTAAGTCTTATTGTGGATAAATATGTTTTTGAGCGTGTTTGTATTGAGGTTAAAAATAAGCTAAACGTATCCATAAATCTTTCTGCAAAAAGTTTTGAAGATAAGGGCTTTGTTGATTTCTTAAAAGAGACAAGTGAAAAATATAATGTAGATTCCTCAAAAATAACCTTAGAGGTTACAGAAGATGTTTTAATTAGAAATATAAACAAAAGTTTTATTAAAGATATAAAAGACTTAGGCTTTAAAATATCTATTGATGATTTTGGTACTGGATATTCCAGCCTTTCTTATATCTCAGGTATGGAGTTTGATGAAATTAAACTTGACATGGCATTTATCCAAGCCATTTCTAAATCAAAAAGAGATAAACAAATTTGTAAGTTTATTTTACATATGTTTAGAGGACTTGATGTGAAAATAGTTGCAGAAGGTGTTGAAACAAAAGAACAGCTTGCGTTTGTAAGTAAAGAAGGTGCCAATGTTATTCAAGGTTTCATTTACTCTGAACCACAGACCATAGAAACTATTGTAAAAATATAAACAGGAAACAATGTATGCAAAATCAAAATACAAATATTTTTATAATAATTTTTGAATTCGTAAGTGTATTTATTTTAATTGCATTGTTTTATATGATGAACATATATACAACAAGTTTAAATTATGCAGAAGAGAATCGTTTTAGTATGATGCTTGTGGCCGATAAATTAAGACAAAGCTCTGATGATCTTACACATTTTGCAAGAACATATACTATAACAAACGATGTAAAGTTTAAAGAACAATACTTTGATACCTTAGCTATAAGAAATGGTAAAAAAGAAAGACCTGAAAATTATACTGCTATTTATTGGGATTTATCAAAAAGTGTACGAAAATTAAAACATCCTGATACAAAAAAAATATCCCTTGATAGTTTGATTGAAGAATTACCTTTTAGTGAATTAGAATTATCCAAGATTTTACAAGCAGAATTTAATTCAAATGATTTGGTCAATTTAGAAGTCAAAGCCTTTAAATTAATGGAAGAGAATAGTCCCAATCAAGCACTAGCAATAAAATTGCTGCATTCAGATACTTATTATATAGCCAAACACAAAATAATGGATCCCATTGATGATTTTATTATTATGTTAGATAAAAGAACAAAAGAAAGTACGAGTACACTAAAAGCTAAAATTAATACGAATATCGTTTTATTGATTATTTTTATACTTGTGTTTATACTTGGGAATATAATTATTTATATCTATCTTCGTAAAAATGAAGTCAAAAAGCATTGGATCAAAGAAGGAATTGCTTCTCTTAGTGTTGATTTATCGCAAATTAATATTGACAATAATGAAGTTCTAAAAAATATTTCAAACTATGTTAAAGCTGCTGTATCAGCTTTATATGTATACGATAAAGAAAAAAATATATTAATAAGAGAGGGAATGTATGCGTATGCAAAACAAGATGCAAAAGATGAGTATATAGAACTTGGAGCAGGTATCGTTGGACAAGTTGCTGTGCAAAAAGAATCAATTTATCTCAATGCTATTGTAAATGAAAAATTAAGTATTAATTCACTTTCAAATAATGAAAAAACAATGTTTTCTTATACTTTGCCTTTGTTATACCAAAATAAATTGTATGGAGTTATTGAGTTTGGATTTACAGAAAAAATAAATGATACTGTTATTCAGTTTTTAGAGGCTTTTCCTACGCCTTTAGCTACTTTTATATATACAAAACGACAAAATGAAAAAATTAAAAGTTATTTAGAATTTGAAAAAGCAAATAATATTGCGATGCAAGAACAACAACAGCAACTAGAAGAAGCAAACTCTCAAATGGAAGAACAGCAACAGCAACTAGAAGAAGCAAACTCTCAAATGGAAGAACAGCAACAGCAATTGGAAGAAAATTCTTCTGTTTTGAAAGAAAAGAATGAAGAACTTGAAACGTCAAGTAAGTACAAATCTGAGTTTTTGGCCAATATGTCTCATGAGCTTCGTACGCCATTAAATGCGATTATAGTATTGTCCAATATGCTTGAAAATAATAAATCTAAGAATCTTAATGAAGAAGAAATGAAAAAAGCCTCTATCATTCATAAAAGTGGGAATGAACTTTTATTACTTATTAATGATGTTCTAGATCTTTCTAAAGTTGAGGCTGGAAAAATGATACAGGACAAAGAACTGTTTAGCTCAAAAAACTTAAGTAAAGAGCTAAATAACTTATTTTATACACAAATGCAAGAAAAAGATATTTTATTTACGATAAATGATAATTTTAATGCACAAATATACAATGACAAAACTAAAATACTTCAAATTTTAAAAAACTTTATATCCAATGCGCTTAAGTTTACAAAAAAAGGCTCTATTACTTTAGATATAAAAATACTAAGTAGCGAAAAACTTAAAATCTCAGTTAGTGATACGGGTATTGGAATTGCTAGTGATAAATTGCAATCTGTATTTAATGCTTTTGTGCAAGCAGATGGTACGATTAGTAGAGAATTTGGGGGTACTGGACTTGGATTATCTATAAGTAAAAAAATGGCAGAGTTTATTGATGGAGAAATCACACTTGAATCTACTTTAGCAAAAGGATCAACCTTTACTCTTATCTTGCCAATTAATATGCATAATGGAATAGAAGAAGAATTTATTGAAGAAACAAGTCCTGAAGTTACAAAATATACTTCTTATAAAAATGATGACAAAGAATTGAATGGAAGTAAAATTTTAATTGTTGATGATGACATAAGAAATATATTTATATTATCTGAATTATTAACTTCAAATGGTGCAGAAGTTGTAATAGCCTATAATGGGGAAGAAGCTATTGGAAAATTAATAGAACACGACTATAAAGTTGATGTTATTTTAATGGATATAATGATGCCTGTTATGGATGGATATGAAGCGACTCAACATATAAAAGAAAACAAAGACAGCAAACATATTCCTGTTATTGCCTTAACTGCAAAAGCAATGCCAGAAGATAAAGAAAAAGCATTGGATGCTGGCTGCAATGACTATGTTACAAAACCTATTGATACTAATTTATTGATCTCAATTCTAAATGGTTATCTTGGGAATAAATAATGGCACTGAAGATTTTAATAGAGGGTAATTTAAATACAAAAGATATAAAATCCTTACATCTGCAATTAAACGCGGATTCAAGTCATAGTTATATTGATATAGAGTTTAAGGATACGGAATATTTACCTTATCAAATCGTGAAGGATTTACTTACTTTAAAAAACAAATTAGAAATAACTACAACTAAAAAAACCTTGTATATGTATTTATTAAAATTAGGAATTAACAATGACTATAAATACAAACAACATTTTCAAAATACACAATACATACAAAATGTCAAAGCAATTGCCATTGGAGGAAGTGCAGGAAGTGTTTCTTGCCTAATTGAACTTATTAAAACACTTCCTTTTGTAGACATTTCTATTTTCGTTACTTTGCATATTTTACCGGATAGGGATTCTTTATTATCAAAAATACTTAAGGGAATAACTAACTATAACGTGCTTGATGTAGAAGATAAGTTAGTAATAAAAGAGCATACTATTTATATTGCCAAACCCAACAAACATATGTTAATTAAAAATAATTGCATATATTTAAGTGATGAAGAAGCTGTTGATTTTTCAAGACCATCAATTAGCGTTATGTTTGATTCTTTAGCACGTGAATACAAAAATTCACTTCTTAGTATCTTACTTTGTGGGTATGGAAAGGATGGGTCCTCTTCTATGCCTACTTTAAAAAAGCATAAATCAGAAATCATACTTCAAAACCCTGATGAATGCGAAGCAAAAGATATGTTATTACATGCCATACGCAAGAGTGAAGACACACAAGTCTTAAACTTAAAAAATATACAAAGTTATTTGGATTTAAAATTATCCCCTTTAATAAGTATGGAAAGTGATATAAAAGATTTTTTGCAAAAAATTTACGATATATATGGATACGATTATAGAAATTATGAATTAAAATCGATTAAACGAAGAATAGAATTTATAAGCTTACAAGTGAATGCAAATGATTTTTCCCAGTTTAAACAAATGGTATTAAAAGATAAGAATATTTTCAATGAATTAAAAGCTGCATTTTCTGTTAATCTAACTGAGTTCTTTCGAAATACGGAAGTATTTAAAAAAATATACGATGAAATACTTCCTAGCTTAAAAGATTTAAAATACCTAAGAATTTGGTGTGCAGGTTGTTCACGTGGGGATGAACCATATTCAGTTGCAATACTTTTGAAAAGAGCAGGTCTACTTGAACATGCTCAAATTTATGCAACTGATATTAATGAAACCATTCTAAATGAAGCTATTAATGGAATATATCCTCTTGAATTATTTAACACTTTTAACGAAAACTACAATAAATTTGATTCAAATGATGATTTTAAGCAGTACTTTAATTTTAATGAAAAATACTTTGAAGTGAATAAAGAAATAAAAGAAAAGGTACTTTTTTTTAAGCATAATTTAGTGACGGATGCTTCTATTAATGAATTTAATATTATTTTTTGCAGAAACGTACTTATTTATTTTGACAGTGATTTAAAAGAAAAGGTATTTGAAGTAATGAACCAGTCCTTAAGTAAGGATGGTTTTTTAGTATTGGGGGAAAGTGAGGCTATTCCAAAGAGATTTAACTATGAAAGAATAGGAAATAAAAAGATTAAAATTTATAAAAATAATATATAAAAACCTGCAAGAGCTTTTATTTTTTTACTTAGATAAAATATTGTAAAGTTGTTTAAGAATGCAGGGACTATACTTTTTTTAATAAACTCTTCTTGTGTTTTTTTAATTATTGTATAATTACTTATATATAGGAGTCTTTTATGCTAAAAATATTTTTTGTTATTTTGTTTTTTTTATCTTCTTTATTCGCTTCTAAAAGTGTTAAAAATATCTATGATTTTGATGTTTTTGATATTGACAATAAAAAAATTTCCTTATCAAAATATAAAAACAAAGTGCTGTTAATTGTAAATGTTGCCAGTAAATGTACGTTTACTTCACAGTATGAAGGTTTAGAAAAACTGTATACCTTATATAAAAATGAGGCTTTTATGGTGCTTGCTTTTCCTTCAAATGATTTTGGAAAACAAGAACCGGGTAGTAATGACGAAATTAAGTCTTTTTGTAGCATAAACTATGCAGTTGATTTTGATTTGTTTTCAAAAATTACAGTTAATGGAGAGAATACAAATGCATTGTATAAATATTTAAAAAATGAAGCACGAGGTATTTTCTCAACGAAAAGTATTAAATGGAATTTTACAAAGTTTTTAATTAATAAAAATGGAAAAGTCATTAAACGATATTCTCCCTATATCAAACCTTTTTCGATAGAAGAAGATATTCAAAAACTTTTAGCAGATAAATTAATTAAATAACTTTATTCCTCATGTGAAAATATCGATAGACTCAACATAATACACCTTAATTTAATTATTTATTTCTAATATAAGCATATATTTGAATTAAAAGAATTATATTTATCAGCTAATTTAAAACTAAAGTTAATCTTAAATGTAGTCTTGTAGTATTAAGTATTAAATAACTTAATTGCTAAAAGCAATTAAAATACTATTAAGGAGAATGCAATGTTAACATTAAGTATTAAAATTAAAGTAATTTTAGTGTCAGTTTTTGGTTTGTTTTTAATGGCAATCATTCTTGGAGCCTTTTCCGTAAATGAAATAAAACAGGTTCTTATAAAAAATAGTTTCGAGCGTTTAGATTCTGCAAGAGAGAGTAAAATCAATCAAGTTCATACATTTTTTGAAAAAATAGCAGTAGATATTGAAGTTTTATCCAAGAGTGAAAATGTAATTAATTTAGTTACTGAACTGGATACACTCAAAAATGATATTTCAATAAATAAAAAAGCCGCTTTCCCTATTGAAAATGAACGGGTGAAAAGCATTACCTCTCATCATGAAAAGTATTTCCAAGAATATATGAAAAAATATGGGTATTACGATATTTTTCTAATTGATGCTAAGGATGGACATGTCTTATATACGGCAGCAAAAGAGTCTGATTATGGAAGCAATTTATATTATGGTCCTTTAAAAGATTCTCCCTTGGCAGAAGTTTTGTCAAAAACCCTAGAAAATAATAGAACTACTTTTATTGATATGAAGCCTTATTCTCCAAGCAATAATCAGCCCGCAATGTTTGTAGGAACACCTATTACTTATGAGGGAGATGTTTCTTCAATTTTAGTTTTCCAAATTTCAGATAAACAGCTTAATTCTATTATGGATTTTAGAGTTGGTTATGGAAAAACACAAGAAGTATATTTAGTAGGAAAGGATTATTTAATGAGAAGTGATTCGTATCTAGATATTAAACATCACAGTGTTGCTGCTTCTTTTGCTAATCCTTTAAGTGGACAAATAAAAAGTAAGGCGGTTTTAAATTCTTTTAAGGGCGAAACACACAGTGAAATAATCAAAGACTACAAAGGTGAGTCTGTTTTATCTTCTTATCGTGGTTTAAAAATTGGAGAAGATCTTCTTTGGGCTATTGTTGCAGAAATTAAAGAAACAGAAGTGATGATGGAGCCCAATTATATACGAAATATTATTGTGCTAGTTTCCTTAGCACTCTTGTTACTTATTTCTTTTCTTGCTTATTTTGTGATTATGCATAATGTTATAAAACCCTTAAAGAAATTTCAAGAAGGCCTTTTGTCTTTTTTTTCATATTTAAATAAGGAAAAAAAAGATGTGACATTATTAGAGCATAAAAATGAAGATGAGATTGGCATTATGGTTAAAGCTGTCAATGTAAATATAATTAGTACAAAAGAGAATATTGAAAAAGATCAAAAATTAATTACAGAAGCACAAGAAGTAATGTCTTTGGTTAAAAAAGGCTCTTATTCAAGGCTAATTGAAGGTTCCAGTTCAAATGAAAGTTTGGAGAATTTTAAAAATGATGTCAATGACTCTATTGAAAAAACCAAAGTAAATTTTGAAAATATTAACTTATTACTGGAAGAATACAGTCAATATAATTATTTAAAAGATTTAGATATACAAGGATTAGAAAAAGGAGAAGCATTTGATTTAGTTGTTTTGGGAATTAATAAACTACAAGTTGCTATTACGGAAATGTTAGTAGAAAATAAAAGTGATGGTGTAATGCTTCAAGGTAGTGCCAGTACATTATTATTAAATGTTGATGTGTTAAATACTTCTTCAAGTGAGGCTGCTGCTTCTTTAGAAGAAACAGCAGCTGCTTTAGAAGAAATGACAGCGGCTATTGTTTCAAATACGGATACTATTTCGGATATGTCAAAGTATGCGAATGATCTTAATATTGCAGCTGATGAAGGGCAAAAATTAGCAAATGAGACCATGAATTCAATGGATGAAATAAATGAACAAGTATCGCAGATTAATAATGCGATTAGTATTATTGACCAAATTTCTTTTCAAACGAACATCTTATCGTTAAATGCTGCCGTTGAGGCTGCCACTGCAGGAGAAGCGGGAAAAGGTTTTGCCGTAGTTGCACAAGAAGTACGAAATCTTGCAAGTCGCTCAGCAGATGCAGCAAAAGAAATTAAAACAATTGTTGAAAATGCAAACAACAAAGCAATGGATGGTAAAAAAATTGCGCAAAGTATGATGACTGGATATTCTTCTTTAAATGAAAATATTTCAAAAACCATTGAGCTGATAAAAGATGTTGATTCTTCTTCTAAAGAACAACAATGTGGAATTGAGCAAATCAATGACGCGATTACACAGCAAGATGGACAAACGCAAAAAATTGCCCAAGCCGCAGCCCAAGCCCATGATGTAGCAGAAGGTACAAATTCTTTGGCCAATAAAATTGTGCAAAGTGCCGATGAAAAAGAATTTGAAGGTAAGAATGTTGCATCTTCTTCTCATACCAATTCTACACAAGTATCACCCGTAGCATTAAGAGCAAACAAAACGGATATAAATTATAAAGGGAAAGAAAAAAGAGCACTTGAAAATAGTTTAAAACATTCAATCAAAAACAATAAAGAATATATAGAAAATAACAAGGATAAAGAGTGGGAACGTTTTTAATAAAAATACACAATTCCTTTAATAAATCTTACTAGATTTAAAGGAAGTATTTTATAAATATCTGCTTTGTAAAATGGAGGATATTTTTAATTCTAAGGTACTTTTATTAAGATCACGTGCTTGTTTGATAATATAACAATCATTACAAACAATAGCTAGATTTTCTAAATGAAAGGTTCCCCCTTGTGTGATTTCTTTTGCAAATACTAGTTTTGCATCTTCACTTCTTAGTAATAATCCACATCTATCACACCTATATTGAGCTCTTTTCCATGCTAGATTTTTTCTTCGTTTTAAATCAATAGGATTTTTATCTTTAAAAGGTTTGGAATCAACTTCATAAGATGACCAAAGCTCTTCTTTGTTCACAACTTTTTGTGTTTTTACTTGGTAGGGGAAATTACTGTATTGATGAACAATATTTTCTATGATTTTTTCTTCCCTAAGTTTTATATTGGAGATACTTTTACTTTGTTCAAGAATCAAAAATTTAAAAGAAATTTTTGGATAGGTATTTTCAATAAATGTCTTTAAACTAAAAGAAAAATATTCTATATCATTTTTAGTATAATAAGAATTAAAAATAGTTTTTCTATAAATATATAAAGAAATTACAGGTATAAAGATAATAATAGATATGACAATAAACATATTTCCTAATACCATGAACTTCCTTTAAATGATTTCTAAATCAATTTGATGTTGTGAAAGACTTTCTTTCGCTTTTTGGTGTTCTCCACATGCTAATAATTGCAATTCTGAAATAAACAAAACAGGCATATTTATATCTCTTTGAAGTATTTTCTCAAATATTTTCATATTCTTATCAAATAAATTAAAATACTCTTCATTATCAAGCAGAACAAAATCTGCATTGTTATCAAATGCGTCTAAAACAACTCTTGCCGCAAGATGATAAGTGAATTCCTTATTCACATTAAAAGTATTAAGAGCCAAATCTGTTTTCATAAAAGCAAGATTTAGTTTTTTTGCATTAAGTTTGTTGAGTATTTCTAAGGTCTCTTTTTTTGGATTATTTGCATGATAATAGTAAATATTAAAATCTTTAAAATCAAATTTAAAATCCTTTGCTTTATAAATATTATAAATATCTGAACTATTTGGAAATTCTATTTTATTTTTATTTGTATTGATTTTTGTATCATTTAATAAGTCTAATTTTTTTTGTAAATTATTAATACGTTTTTCAATATTTGTATCAAAATGATATATTTTTGCATGTAATGCAGTGTGATAAGAAGCGGAGATAGGAATACTTTTAAGTAGGCGTAAAATACTTTTTTCTTCCTCTTTATATTTTTCAATGATATGGGAAACTAAGAGTAAAAAAGCATCCCCTATATAGTTTGAATGAATAGAAAGAGTATCTGAAGAATAAAAATATTGTTTGTATGTTTTATATGTTTTTTCAAGTTCTTTTATCATATAAGATGGAAGAATATTTATAAAATTATGTTTTTTAATGAAGTCAAACTTTTCTATAAAATCGTCGTCATTAATTAATAAATCTTTGTTCGCTCTTTTTATTGAGATAGGTTCAATTTTTATGTCTTTTCCAAAGGTTTTAATGAGCTCATCTATTTTGATATTAGCATTGGTATGAATACCGTTAATACAAAGTAAAAAATCTTTGTTTTTTTCATAAGCGAAGGGATTAACTTCATTGATAGTATTTAAAATATCCAAGAGTGTTTTTTCTTCTTTGATTTTCAGATAATTTTTTGAATAATAAGGTAAATAATCCATCTTATAATCAAATCTAAAAACGTCTACTTCTAATCTCATTGTTTTGCCTTTTCCTCTTATTAATGTTAATCCCTATACCAAAATATTAACTTATTTTATTCGTTGTGACGGCTAACATCTGCGCCAATTCGTTTTAATTTACCTTCTAAATCTTCATATCCTCGATCTAAGTGATAAATTCTATGAATATTAGTTTCTCCTTTTGCAACAAGGGCTGCTAAAACCAAAGCAGATGAGGCTCTTAAATCTGTAGCCATTACATCTGTTGCACTTAAGTTGCCTTTTTTACCATGAATACTAGCGATATTACCATTTAAATGAATATCAGCACCCATACGAACCAGTTCACTTACATGCATGTATCTGTTCTCAAAAAGACGTTCATCAATAGTTGACGTTCCTTCACCTTGCGTAGCTAAGGCCATAAACTGAGCTTGCATATCTGTT
>Ga0209395_1006084_pt1 | contig 13246 bp, 11 predicted proteins | sample GOMGulsemesocosm_3_FD_184635 | JGI IMG/M metagenome (GOLD analysis project Ga0209395, IMG submission 184635) | Methane-oxidizing microbial communities from mesocosms in the Gulf of Mexico - GOM9D Gulf of Mexico (SPAdes) (version 2) | ecosystem: Environmental > Aquatic > Marine > Cold seeps... | reverse complement strand
ATTTCGTACTCTTAACCTAACAAATCGTTTGTTTTTTAGCCACTTCTTTGCTTCTTAATTTATTTTTGGTTTATTTTTAAAATAACTAAGACTTTTTCTTAAGATTCCTGCTTTAATGTCGATATACTCCTAGAGCGCCAATTTTTTACTACTTTCAAACGATATAAATGTAGTCATCAATATAAGCGTAAATTTTAAGAATTGGCATATTTAAGCTTGTCGTACCAAACCAATAAAAGGGCCATCATGAAGTTTGCAGAGAAACCTACACAATCTGCTGAATATTTACGCCAGGCGATACCGCTAATGGTGAAATATAAAATACCTCCCAATCCTTTGAACTATGCACTTTGGTATACCTACGTTTCTAAAAGAGCTCCCGATTTAAATGCGGAACTAGAAAAAGCCTTAGAAGTATACGGCACCTGCCCTACTTTAATCTGTGAGAAAATGTTCCGCGAACACATGATTAAAGATGAAATTAACAGTGCGGATGGCTTCCAGAATAAAGTTGTAGGACTTGTAAACGAGCTGCATAATAAAGCAGGCATAGCCAGTCAGTGCGCTATAGAGTTTCAAGAAGTGCTCGATACTAGCTTAAGCGAGTTACGCAATGAAAAGAGTAAAATTTCTCGCGAGAAGATCATTGAGAGTCTCTCAGCAAACACCGATAGCATCAGTAAATCTAATCAAGCTTTTCAAGCGCAAATCAGTGCAGCTCAAGCAGAAATAGAACGCCTTAAGAAAGAGCTAAACACACCCACTAACGACCCGAGAGTCGACTTAGCGACTAAGCTCTTTAATCGTCAGGTGTTTGAGTCAGAAGTAGAGCAGTTAGCACAACTTCCCAGTGAGACCACTGCAAGTATCTGTGTTTTTGAGTTAGATAATTTCCAAGCGTTTAATGAAAACTATGGCGATAAAATGGGCGACAAAATCATCCTGTTTATTGCCAATCTACTCAACAATCAATGTAACGCTCCCTCTATGGCCATTCGTTACTCAGGCACTCGCTTTGCAATGATTTTATTAGGCACTGATATTATTCAAGCGACTGAAATTGCCGAATCATTGCGTAGAAAAGTAGAGTCTATCCGACTGCGCCAGAAAAATTCGAACGCGATTAACAACACCCTGACTGTCTCTTTTGGTATTACCCAATTACGAGAAGAAGATACCGGTACCACCCTTATAAATCGTACTTTAAAAGCGCTTAAATCGGCTAAAGATACTGGCCAAAACAGAGTAATACTCGGCTAAGGACTGCGCTGATTTACCTTTGCATATCTGCTGCTCTTGATAATATTACTTCTAAAACAGATTCATTTATAATGAATTAAACTTGCTTAAATCATTATAAATGAAGATATTAAGTAGCACTTAACTCATCTAGAATGCTCATTTTCACCCGTAATCTATTCAGAAGGCTCGCCATCTACGTTTTCTGCCGCTACGTTTTACAGAGCTCTCTTTCATTACTGACAAGCGAAAAAAAAGGCTGATATCCAGCCTTTTTTACAACTCTCTATTTACGATCGAGTCGGCGTACGCATAGTTACGAACTCTTCTGCAGCCGTTGGGTGAATACCAATCGTTGAGTCAAACACCGCTTTTGTTGCACCTGCTTTAAGCGCAATACCAATACCTTGGATGATCTCACCCGCTTCAGGGCCAACCATATGCACACCGAGCACTTTATCGCTCGCTTTATCAACAATCATCTTCATCAAAGTACGCTCATCACTGCCTGAAAGCGTATGTTTCATCGCTCTGAAATCACTGACGTATACATCAATGTTGTCATATTGCTCACGTGCCTGCTCTTCTGACAAACCAACGGTACCGATATTAGGTTGACAGAAAACAGCCGTGGCAATTAAATTGTAATCAACGTCAGCACTGCCTTCATTGTACAGATGGTTCACTAATGCCATACCCTCAGCCAACGCTACAGGTGTCAACTGAACCCGATCAATCACATCACCCAATGCGTAAACGGAAGGCACTGACGTCTGGAAGTTGTTATTGACCACGATAGAACCGTTCTTTGACTGCTCAACACCTAACGTCTCAAGGCCAATGCCTGCAACTTTAGGCATACGGCCCGTAGCATACATCACACAGTCTGCTTCTATCTGCTGATCATTGTTAGTGGTAATTAATAAAGATCCGTCAGCTTGTTTTTCAATTTTGCTGATATCACAGTTAAAGTTTAAATTAACGTGCTTTTTGGCCACTTCTTTGGCGGTAAACTCACGCACTTCCTGATCAAACCCACGCAGGAACAAGTCTCCGCGATAAATAAGATCTGTTTTAGCGCCAAGACCTGCAAAAATACCCGCAAATTCAACCGCGATGTAACCACCACCGACAACGACAGCGCGCTTTGGAAATTCTTCTAAGAAGAATACTTCGTTAGAGCTAATCACATGCTCTTTACCTGGGAAGTCAGGTACAAATGGCCAGCCACCGGTGGCCACTAAAATACGCTCTGCAGTATATTGCACACCCGCAACTTCGACTGTGTGGGCATCAATCATGACGCCGCGCCCTTGAAGCAAGGTACAGCCAGAGTTGACCAACATGTTTTGATAGATACCATTGAGTCTTTCGATTTCTTTGGTTTTGTTATCGCGCAGCGTTGGCCAATCAAAGGTGGTTTTCCCTACATTCCAACCAAAACCTTTTGCCTCTTGGAAATCATCTTGATAATGCGATGAATAAACAAATAATTTCTTCGGCACACAACCTACATTGACACAAGTACCACCGAGATATAAATCTTCAGTGATGGCCACTTTCACGCCTTTTGCAGCAGCCATACGTGCTGTACGAACACCGCCTGAACCGGCCCCTATTACAAATAAATCAAAATCAAAATCTGCCACTGCCTTTCTCCTAAATAATCGGCTCACACATGAATCCGGAAATTTTACGCCTTAAACAAGCTTAGACTCCAATAAAATTAAGCTATTAAATCTATAGTAAAAGCGAATAAACCCCACTGGATTGAGTTGCTGCCTAATTCATACGAATTAAATCTCGAACTGGTTTCAATTGCTGCTAGAATACCTGAAAAATCACAATCACTGGTAGCTATAGCGATGAAAATAGTATCATTTAATGTAAATGGCATACGTGCCCGCCCTCACCAACTGGCTGAGCTAATCAAACTGCACAGCCCTGATGTAATCGGTATTCAAGAGATTAAAGTACACGATGATGAATTTCCGGTTGAGATGATTACTGATCTTGGATATCACGTTGATTATCATGGCCAAAAAGGTCATTACGGTGTTTGTCTAATTTCTAAAAAGCCTGCGTTATCGATTCAAAAAGGCTTTGCAACCGATGAAGAAGATGCGCAGCGACGCATGATTATCGGGCAGTACGAAAGCGATAAGGGCAATGTCATCACGGTACTCAATGGCTATTTTCCGCAGGGCGAAAACATTGAGCACGAGACTAAATTTCCCGCTAAAAAGAAATATTATGAAGACCTACAAATCCACTTAAACGAGCACTGCGATGCCAGTGGCAACGTTATCGTGATGGGCGATCTCAATATTTCACCGCAAGAGATGGATATAGGCATAGGAGAACCCAATCGCAAGCGTTGGTTAAAAACCGGCAAGGCGAGCTTCCAACCGATTGAGCGCGAATGGCTAGCAACGCTACTTGGCTGGGGCTTGAAAGACACCTACCGTTTACATCACCCTGAAGCTGATCAGCGCTACAGCTGGTTCGACTATCGCTCAAAAGGCTTTGCGGACGAACCTAAACGTGGCCTGCGTATAGATGCAGTTTTAGCCACTGATAGCTTGTACAACCTTTGTACCAGCGCAGAAATTGATTACGATATCCGCGCGATGGAAAAACCGTCTGATCACGCCCCTATCTGGGCTGAGTTTGACATTTAGTCTCGCAGCCCAATCTGAGCACTTAGCAATGACTTCCTAAGTGCTCAGTACGACTAACGAAAGAAGCAGCTAACGAGTGCCGAACGCCCCGAGTGCGCGGGATTTTTGGCAATGCTTAAAGACGAGCATAGCCAATAAAATCAAACATTTGACGATACAAGCTTTGCCTAGTTCATCTCTTTTATCCAATTATTCCTACATGATAGGTAGCCCTTGTTTGGCATGTGATGGCTTTTATGATTCATAACTCACAAGACTTTTTTATCGTCTCTGTTATTGTCAGCCCTCAGCAAGAGCAGCACCTATATGCTTAAAAAATATCCTCTAAGCACTGACATGCAACACTTTGTAGAGCGCTGTAGCAGTTATTTTTCCGACAGCGTTATCAACAACTCAATAGCGCAACAGCGCTGCGCATATAATGCGATGACAGCAAGCTTTGCCAGAGCAGCAGAGACTTCGATAACCATCGAAGACCTACAAATGAGTGGTGTTAAAGTACGCAAATTCCAACCCAAATCAGGTGCAGACACTAGCATACTGTATGCCCATGGAGGGGGTTGGTATTTAGGAAATCTAGACAGTCACGCCAGCTTTTGCGCGCTAATAGCCAAACACTGTCAAATATGTGTTATTAGTGTTGGCTATCGATTATCCCCAGAACATCCCTTTCCGGCCGCACTAGATGATTGTTATAGCGTCTATAAATCACTCTTACAACAAGGAAAAACACCGATACTGATTGGAGATAGCGCAGGCGGGAATTTAATTGCAGCTCTAACCTTGCGCTGTCGAGATGATTGTCTAAAGACTGCGCTCGCTCAGATATTGATTTACCCACTCTTAGCTCCTCCTAGGAGTTTGTTTTCACATCTATCATTATCCAACGCTCCTCTTCTTTCAATAGAGGCTATTGAGTTTTCTCTGGAAAATTATAATCCTGCTGCTGATCAAGAGAAGCAACGCGAATACATCTTCCCCCTACAAGCAAAATCTCTCTCGTCACTACCTCAATCCACTATTTTCTCTGCACAGTTCGATCCGCTCATCGATGATGCACGTATATATAGCCAGCGACTGCAAGAAAATAGTGTTGTGGTCGATTATCAAGAAATAAAAGGATTAGTGCATGGGGCTATCCACGCCATTGGGATAAGCGCTGAAGCTGACACTCTGTTTCAGTCAATTTGCGATTCAATAAGACGTTTAAAAAAAGCGAATAACAATACCCTGAATGAGTGACTTCACTGCACCACATAGTGCAAGCTTTTGATTCCACAGCGGTTAGAAAAACACCCACTGAACCTAAGGGTGCATAAGACATTTCTATCCCACTCTTAAACCCATATTTTACACTCTGTTCTCACTTTGAAGTCACGGATTCAGGAATACGATACAACATGCAGCTGGAAAATAGGGCCTTCAGTTTCCTCATGCTACAGTGCGCGTCCTCAAACTCCATTCATTAGCTGGCTAAATATTCAGGATGCTGTGCAAACCAATCGATCAGTAGTGCCTTGAATATCTGCAGCTTCTTTGGCATATGACGCTGTTTTGCATGAACAATAGCCATATCATGTATATATAACTGGTACTGAGGTAACACTAATTGCAATGCGCCACTTCTTAGCTCCTTATCCACCGCGTACAAAGGCAGATTGGCAATTCCCTCACCTTGCATAGCCAATATTTTTGCACTGGCATACTTGCTGGTTGCAATATTCCCCGAAACTAATGTTGACTGCACTGCCTTTTCACCGCGCTCTGATTGCTCAAAGTGCCACATATTCCAACTTTGCTGATGGCTGCTCAAAATACAGTTGTGCTCAGATAGTTGGTTTATATGGGACAACACTGCTCGCGGCTCCAAATAGTCAGTGCTGGCCACCAGCACATTTCGTATTTTCCCAATGGATTTAGCAACAGCTAGGTCGGGTAATGCTTCAAAAGCACGCAGCGCTATATCATTTTCACCGCTGGCTAAATCAAGTGCTCTATTGGAAAAATTCAACTCCAGTACCACCTCAGGGCACTGCTCTCGAAATACCGGCAATACATCTTGAATGATGCGATCGCCAATAGACACCGAAGCCGTAAACCTTAATAAGCCACTGGCCTCTTGGGTTAAATCTGCAATATCGCGCTGCACTTGAGTGGCAATTGAGAATATTTTTTGTGCTTCATTGTAAAGCTTTTGCCCTGCCTCACTCATACGAATAACCCGTGTCGTACGATGCAGTAACACCACGCCTAAGTCGGCTTCCAGATGCTGCACATGACGACTCACTAATCCTTTTGAAACCAGCAACGCATCAGCCGCCGCTGCAAAGCTTCCTGAATTAATGACCGCACAATAACTTTGCAAGTAGGAAAGGTTCATATTGAATCCATTTAGTAAATAGTAGGTTTAATTTTTACGGTTTTTTAGATAATTAAACACATATATAGTTCAAATATCAAAACCAAGCAACAGGAGAACACCATGAAAATAGTTATTATAGGCGCAACAGGTACTATCGGTAGCGCTGTCGTTAATGCATTTGAAGCACAACATCAAGTGATCAAAGTGGGCCACAGCTCAGGCGATTATCAAATGAACATTGCAGACCCTGCTAGCATCAAATTCACTCTGGCGGCTATCTATCAGCAACATGGCAACATTGATGCGCTGATCAGCACCACCGGAAAAGTCAGCTTTAACCTGTTCAACGACATAGATGATCAAGGCTGGGCGCTGGGTATTGAAAATAAATTAATGGGACAAATTAACTTAGTAAGATACGCTCAAGAGTATCTCACCACTGGCGCATCAATCACTTTAACCACTGGTATTCTCAGTGAGGAACATATACTCACAGGCGTGAGCGCGGCAGCCATGAATGGCGCAATTAACGCCTTTGTCACGGCGGTTGCACCCGTTTTGCCGAATGGACTACGTATTAATGCGATTTCACCGACCTTACTCGAAGAATCTGTGGCCATTTATCAAGATTACTTCCCAGGCTTTGTTCCAGTGAGTGCAAAAAAGGTTGCGCAAGCTTATGTACGCTCAGTGCTGGGGATTAATAATGGGAAGATTATGAAAGTGGCTTAAGGTGAATTCGCGGCAGACACATAGCCACCCAAAAGCGCTTTGTTGGATTTTTAGCTTTTAGCTTTTAGCTTTTAGCTAACTTAGCAATGATCAGCAAACATAAAAAAACGCAGACATTTCCGCGTTTTTTTAGCAACTTCATAACACTTAACTTAAGTGATCTATCACCGCAAACTTTTCTGTCGTTTGCGCTGCTGCACTCAACCAGCGTTCAACTAACTCTGGCTTGTCTGGTGCGGCAGTTACACCGCTGGCTATCTCACTGTTTAGCACCGCTTCAACGGCTAAACTAACCGGAATAGAGACCAATTTTGCCATCGCAGACCCTTTCGCATCGCCGATCGCATCGAGCACATAGCTCTTATGCCATAGTGCTTTACCCTCGCGTTCAGCTTTTAGGCTCACCGTTAATACAACACGATCAGCCTCTCCTTCCGCCAGCGCGTTTTCCTGCCATAACTGATCACTCAGCTGATTGAGCGCCTCATCAGTGAGCCCTTGCTCTATCTGTCTAAAAATAGGTTGCCACGCTTGCTTCCAGCCATTGTAGCGCAAGGTTCCGCGTACAAACTGATCAATATTCCAGCCGTCATCCATCTGATACTGTTCGATAAAGGGCAGCGAATCACGGTTGGGATACACTTCAAAAGTCTCATTACCCCAATGTGTCTCTAGCGGAAAACTATCAACCGCATTCCAAGGCTCTGTTACCGTGTACTTTTCGCCTTTCAGCAAGCTGACAGACGTATTGCGTAATGCTTTTAATACGCCCGATGGAGACCAGCTAAACTTATAGCGAAAGTCGTTAACTTGCTCGCTTAAACCCCCACAGTAACTGGTAAATGAATGACTGCTACTTTTATCAAATTCGGCACTATTGCGGTACAGGTCGATCAGTGCATGTGCCATGCTATGATCCAAGCCAGGATCCAGCCCCACTTCATTCACTAAGCACAACTGCGCCGCCTTCGCCTGCTGATCTAAAGCCTTCATTTCATCGGAAATGTAAGAGCTAGAGACAAAATGCGCCTGCTGCGCTAAACACAACTTCGCCAGAGGCACATGAAAATCACCAGGAAGCATAGATACAACAACATCACCAACAGCTACATGAGAGGCGAATGTCGCCATATCAAAAGCGACAATAGCCACTTTTAAATCACCGACAGCTTTCTCAGCTTTATTGACCGAACGGTTGTAAACGACGATGTTATGATCGAGTTCAATCAAGCGTCTCAGGCCTGGGATTGCCGATAAACCCGTCCCGATCCAGTGTATTGTTTGCATTATTCTTCCTTATTTCTTATTAGAGAATGGCCGACATCGCTGTCGATATAGACGGTTCATAACAGTGCTTATAAACATATTTTTACATTAGATGAACCGTATTTTTGCCTCATCTTAGCACTGCAAAAAGTAACCAGCTAGAGTGAAAAGCGAATATGCACATGAAATAAAACCTATAGTTAAAACCTATATACACAGAAGAAAATAACTATTACCACTTAGCGGACACGCGTTTTATCATAGCGCCAAGGGAACGTTTAATGTGGCTTTGCATTGCTTGCGAATTCACGAAATTGTGCGATGATTTTAGCTAGAACAGCTTGAGCAAAGTAGATCAGTTCGCTTTAATTGAGACTCTGTTTTAGCCGTTAATTAAATGAGATTTTATGCGCGATTTCGCGACTAAATAATAAAGAAGAACTAGCGAAGTAGATTCGTTATCAAAAACTACAAACAAAAAAACCTGCAAAAGCAGGTTTTTTTAATGATTAAGCTGTAATCACTTAGCGCCTATCAACCAGCACTCAACAATTCATCCGCCTTCGCTGAGAACTTCTCCAAACCACCCGTCTGGAAAGCGCGTAGCAACGCACTACCGACAACCGCCACATCGGAAATTCCAATAATATCGCTAACATCTTGCGCACTTGAAATACCAAAACCTAAGGCCAATGGCACATCGGTATGTGCTTTGATTTCACCTAAGTAGCTGCGCAATGCATCCTGCGCACTTTTAGAATCATCGCCTTGTCCGGTCACACCTTTACGGCTAACGCAGTACAATAAGCCCTGTGCATGCTCCGCCACAAGCTTGATTCGCGATTGAGCCATACCTGGAATAATCAGCCAGATTGGATCAACACCTGCTGCAACTAACGGTTGTGCCATTTTGTGATGATCGATCGGTAAATCGGGAATAATAATACCTGCTATATTACCCGACATATCTTGTGCCAGTTTTTCAAAGCCATATTGAACCATCGGGTTCAAGTAGCTCATTAATAGCACTTTAGATTGTGGGTAATCTTTAGCAAGTGCACCAACATCCGCCAGACACTGCGCCAGTTCAGGCTTGCACTCCAATGCAGTATGACAAGCGTTAGTGATCACTGGGCCATCCGCTACGGGGTCTGAAAAAGGGAACTGAACTTCTAATATTGAGACTCCTTTTTCCAACAGTGTTTTCATCATCTGTAAGCTTTCGTCAATACTTGGGTAGCCGTAGATAACGTGCGTCATCATCAAGATAGGCTTAGAGGCCAGTTCTTGTTTAATAAATTGTGCTAGTGCAGTCATGTTATTCTCCCTGCGCCAAATAGCTGTGTAGGAACTCATTAAACGGCTTGTCACCTAAGGCTTTTGCGATAGTGAAAATATCTTTATCACCGCGCCCTGATACATTGATAACAATACGCTGCGAGCTATCTAGCTTGGCTGCTTCTCGCAAACCACCCGCTATCGCATGTGAGGATTCAAGTGCTGGGATAATGCCCTCTGACTTAATCAACGTTTTAAGGGCTGCTATCACTTCTTCATCGTTTGCACTCGTCATGCGTACTAAACCGCGATCACCAAGGTCCGCTAATATCGGTGAGACACCGACATAGTCTAAACCGGCTGAGATGGAATGCGTTGGCGCTAACTGGCCCTGCGCATCTTGTAAGAACTTAGTGGCATATCCTTGTGATATACCAAACTTCGCCTGATCGGTATTAAAGCGCTTAGCATGATCTCCAGGGCCCTCACCGCGCCCACCAGCCTCAATACCAATTAATTCTGTCTCTGTACCGACAAATGGCAACATAATGCCACAGGCGTTTGATCCACCACCGACACACGCGTAAATTTTATCCGGCATAGCGCCAAACTGTGCCATCGCCTGCTCTTTTACTTCTTCACCAATCACCGATTGAAAGCCTGCCACCATTTCTGGGAAAGGCTCACAACCACAACTAGTGCCTATTAAGTAATGGGTATCTTCGTAACTTGAAGTCCAATCACGCAGCGCTTCATCTAACGCATCCGTAAGGGTTTGTGATCCCGTCGTTACAGGCACAACGGTTGCACCTAATTGCTTCATCCAAAATACATTAGGATATTGACGCTCAATGTCATGCGCACCCATATAAATAGTACACTCAAGCCCCAAACGCGCACTAATAAGCGCTGTCGCAACACCGTGCTGTCCTGCACCGGTTTCTGCAATGACACGTTTTTTTCCCATTCGCTTAGTGAGTAAGCCCTGGCCAATAACGTTGTTCATTTTGTGAGCGCCTGAGTGGTTTAAATCTTCGCGCTTAAGATAAATTTGTGCGCCACCGATTTGCTCGGTTAAATTAGCACAGTAAGTTAATGGTGTTGGCCTACCTGAATATTGCTGCATCTCACGCTTAACACTTTCGATAAAACTCGGGTCAGCCATGGCCTCGCGATAGTGTTTTAATAGCTCTTGCTGAGAAGAGTATAAAATTTCGGGAATAAAGCTCCCGCCGTATTGACCAAAATACCCCTGATCGCTCATGATAACCTCTGTATTATTTATTAACTAAACGGTATAGTAAAGTTAATGCTTTTTTCACCCTAGGTCAAGGAGAATTTTATGGCGAGAGGTCGTCCATCAAAAAAACAAATAATCTTAGAGACTGCTCAAGATTTATTTGCGAAAAATGGTTATCAAGGAACCTCTATTGATCTTGTTGTGCGCGCAGCCGGTGTCTCCAAGCCCACGGTTTATAACAATTTCCCCAGCAAGCAGGCGCTTCTGCAAAGTTTAATCGCGAGGCAACTAGATGCAAGCACAAAGCGCCAACAAAGCTTATTAGCTGCAAATACTCCAGCGCTTGATAAACTGTTTAATTTATTTCAGCAAATCATTGAGCATCCTTTTGAGATCGCCCTCTATCGCATTTACTACGGTGAGTCCTATAAGCTCAGCGACGACACTATGAATCTGCTAACAGAAATGGACCGTGCTTATAGCGCAAATTGTCACTCAATATTTACCTCAATAACCAACTGTAGAACCACGATTGAAAATATCATTGCACTGTATAAAAATAGTATTTTAATAAATGCGTTAGCCGGAGAAAAAACAGCGCAAGCAAGCGAACTTACAGCTCAAATTCAGGTCTTAGGGCTTATAAATTTCAAATAGTAATACAGTCGTTTGATATTCATTTAAAGTTAATGAATAATAGCGAGTCTCAATGATTGTTGCGCGCTATTGGTCGCAAGAAATCTCGCGCACATCACCAACATGTAAATTTTATAAAAATAGGATATTCAGTGAAACTTCCAATCTCTATGCTAATCGTTTTACTCTCTTTTTGTGCACACAATGCCACAGCCGCCACCCGCTACGTTAGCGATCAACTTTTTACCTATATGCATTCAGGTCCTAGTTCGCAATTTAGAATTATCGGTAGCGTCAATGCTGGCACTATCATTCAACTCGTTGAACATAATAGCTCTGGCTATAGCAAAGTAGTGGATCCAAAAGGACGTAGTGGCTGGATAGACACCAAATTCGTCACTAAAAAAACACCCGCTATGCTGAGACTTCCATTAGTGGAGAAAACGCTTAGTGTGGCACAGAATGAGCTAAAATCCATTGGTGATAAAAATAAACAATCACTGGATAGCAAGCAACAAAGTTTAAGCGAACAGATCAAAACTAACGATCAATTAACGGCTCAGCGTCAACAGTTACTCGGTAAAATCCAAGCGCTGCAATCTGACAATAGTGCGTTAAAAAACCGTATCAGCAACCAAAGTGAAGAGGTTGAAATGCAGTGGCTAATCCGTGGTGCTGGGATTATTATTTTAGGTATTTTCATCGGCCTGATCGTGCCGCATTTACCTAGACGTAAAAAGAAAAATGATCAATGGTCATAATTTAGCTTTTAGCTTTTAGCTTTTAGCTTTTAGCTTTTAGCTTTTAGCTTTTAGCTTTTAGCTTTTAGCTTTTAGCTTTTAGCTTTTAGCTTTTAGACAGTATGATTTTAACCAAATAAAATCAAAAAACGCTTTTACCACAGCGAACACAGAGGCGCTTCGCTACATAGAGACAATCAAAACAGGTTTTATCTTTTCTCTGTGCCCTCTGTGGTGAAACATGGTCAGCTTTTAGTCTCAAATAATCTTCTATGCTTTATCCGTAACTAATGCCCACCAGACCTGGCCTTTATAGCGCAGGCCGAACATTTCTCGCTAACCTGATTATCTTCACTTTGCTTCTTTAACTGTTTTCAGCTATTAATTCATCGTTTAACACGCTTGCCCTTCTAGCTCACTCTACACCAACTACCCCTTGCCTCTTTTATTGTTTACACTGCATTAGCCTCAGGATAGAAGGCTGAAAACTCACAAGGAGCCCAAGGATGAGAAAAAATATCACTTTCGCTATTTTTATGCTGGTTTTATCAGTGAATGCCAACGCTTTTTCATTAAACGCCGTGCAAAAAGTGACCGACGCTATGAACAACAATATGCAGTTCCTCTCATTAAATGAGTTTCAAGAACTGCAACGCTTCCCCGAACAACTTGCTCACTTCAAAAGTGTCGAAATCATCAGCGCCAATGGTAATCATATTGCTGACATAGAAGTTTTAGCGCAGCTAAGTGCCCTGAGGCACCTTTCGATGAATTACACATTTGTTAAAGATGTCACTCCACTGCAGAACTTACTGAAGTTAGAGCGCCTTGATTTAAAAGGAACCCATGTCACAGATGCATCACCACTGGCCAAATTAACGAACTTACTCACCCTTTCACTGTACGCCAACGACATTAGCGACTTCTCAGCGCTTAAATCGTTAACGCAACTAGAGAGCCTAAATATTGGATACACCAAAGGCACTGACATTTCATTCTTGGCAAGCTTAAAAAACTTACGCAGTTTAAATCTAACATGGATGCCCATTAACGATTACTCAGTATTAACGCA
>Ga0209395_1006083_pt1 | contig 13247 bp, 9 predicted proteins | sample GOMGulsemesocosm_3_FD_184635 | JGI IMG/M metagenome (GOLD analysis project Ga0209395, IMG submission 184635) | Methane-oxidizing microbial communities from mesocosms in the Gulf of Mexico - GOM9D Gulf of Mexico (SPAdes) (version 2) | ecosystem: Environmental > Aquatic > Marine > Cold seeps... | reverse complement strand
TTGCACTTTCAACTCCCTGAATTTGACCTCTTAGAGAATCTGGTAGATTTTCTACAGAGATGTTTACCTTTGGTTTCATGATTTTTACCGTTATTTTTATTAGACAGCTAATAACAACATATATTCAGCTTAATGTTAATCTTTTAAGTTGGTATAAAACTGATCTCAAGCAATTAATTATTTACAGATCATATTTATACTAAGCTAATTCGTTTTATGGCATTTCAGATCACAATTTTACTAAGTAAATTCTACAAATCAAATTTTTACTAACTCAGATTGATAGGTTCTCTAAATTATTGATGATTTTTCACACTAACATCGATGATTTGTGAATAAAATCAACTTTCACTTAGTAAAAAATTGATCTAATTCCATTTATTTAACTTCCTTGTTAATAAGATCACATTAAATTAGTAAAGATCTGATCTTAACTAGGTGTAGATCAGATCTTTACGTACATTTTTGCTTTCTTTTATTTAAACTAGTGGATAAATGCTCAATCTAAATTGGTATAATATTGATCTGCCCTGCTTTTCTGTGGATAAAAACCTTCACAATCTGTTAGTAAGTCAACAATATTATTATGAGTTAGTATTTTATTGATCTATGAGTTATTAAAGAACTGATCTTTACCAAGTAAAAGTATGATCTATTTATTTCAGTTAAATATATAAATAACAATCGCTTAGATGTACTTATTACTCTTCTATCCTTTAATACCTATATATTTAACCAATTTTAAACTTATATATTATCCTTTAGATTTATTTTAAGTTATAAATGTTTTTCTTTTTAATGAATGTCTATCAATATAACTGTTTACTTCTATAAATAGCGACATTATAATAGCTGTTCACTTGTAAGGATATTATGATGACAGTAAGTAAAAGTGCGCTAGACACCTATAAATTGCTCAAAGCAACAGCCACTGTTGCAGAAGACTCATTAGAAGGGCGAATTCAACATTATCGAGCTCATCTGAAAACTGAAGAAAAAGAGCTGAGAACATATACACAAAAAGCCGCAGCTGATTTATTAGGTTGTAACAATCGTACTTTAAAAAGACGTCATGACCAAGGTGACTTCAATGACCTCGATATACGCCGTGGTGCAAATGGTCATTATGCTTATACCCTTTCTAATATCCATGAAATGGCCCAGATCCTTGGTATTCAAGCCCAAAACAGAAAACCGAGTGATAAATTACAAGTTATCATTGTTAATTCACTAAAAGGTGGTTGTGGTAAAACGACAAGTCTCGTTAATATTGCAGCTGCTTTAGCGACAACTAATATAAAACGTTACAGAATCGGCATTATAGACTTAGATCCGCAAGGTTCATCTTCAAGTTTCTTTCCTCCTTCAGAACCGGATCCTATTACCGTTGGAGACTTAATGCGAGATTGTGTTGAATTTGAAGAAAATGAAACTCAAAAAGATGTTGTTTCAGGTGCTTTTTTACCAACGCATATTCCAAATATTCGTGTTCTTCCTTCAGGCATGGATGATTTTTATTTTGAACATGAGACGGCTACTCAATTAAATGAAAATCATAAATATTCAGAAAACCGTCATTATCATAAACTGTTAGAAAAAGTGATTCAGCCTGTTGAAGATGAATTTGATATTATTTTGGTAGATACGGCACCTTCACTTAACTTTATGTTTTACAATGCATTAATGGCATCTACAGCTATGCTTATTCCTGTGCACCCTGAAGCAGTTGATTTTGATGCCAATAACAAGTTCTTAAAACGCTTAGCTGAAATTTATCATACTGTCGCTGCATTAGGACACGAAGGCTGGGACTTCATGCAGTTCGTTGTTACGAATTACGTTAAAGGCAATCATTCACAAAGAGACATTGTAAAAGATATCCGAAGTGCTTTTGGTAGACAGGTTATGAGTTATCCAATTAATCATAGCTCAGCTATTACAGCCAGCTCTTCTTCTTTTAATACTATTTTTGATCAAAAAACCTCTGATAGTTTAGCAAGTCGAGAATCTTTAATTAAATCACAAGAAAATATTAAAGATGTTGTAGATGAATTAGAGATGTTAATTAGATCAAATTGGGCATCTACGCAATGCCAATTAGAAAGTGCTTAAAAGGTATAAAAAATGGCTAAAAAACGTAAGAACGATACAAGAATTGACCCATTTGCTTCCGCTGTAGAAGCAAGTAGTTTAGATCAACTGCTTGAGAATGCAGCTGTAGGTGATGAGATCACCATGCCTGCTCCTTCGGATCCAAATCGCACAATCCGTCTTAGTTGTAAGATCATTTCTTCTGACAAAATTGAACAAACAACACTTGTTTATGGAAAAAATAGAAGAGAACAATCACTGTTGTCTAAAGCTTCGGTTGCAGACATATTGCCAGCAATAAGTGCAGATGGCAGAAATCAACATCCCGCTTTAAGTTGGCATAAAGACGGATTAGAGCATGTTCTGTCAGGCTCAAGACGTAGAAAAGCATGTTTATTAAGTAACGCTGATTACATTGTTTTAACTTCAACTGATTTTACAGATGAAGATGCTAAAATTCTGGCTATTTCTTCTGATCAATATATTGCTCCAAGTTTATGGGAATTGGGTAAAGCATATGATGAAACCCGTTCAGATCTTATTAATCAAGGAAAAAAAGGGTCATATAGAGAGATTGCAGCAATTGAAGGTGTTTCACATACAGCCATTGCTGACTCGCTAAAAGCTTTTACAAAAATACCAAGCGAAGTATTAGCCTTATACCCTACAGCTAATCACGTTGGCCGTGAGGTTGCTAAAAAGCTTATGTTATCGATTGATCTTGATCAAGATAGCTTTTTAAATCGAGTTAATAACTTAAAAAGTAACTTAAGTGAATTTATCCTTGATTCTGATGATAAAACCTCAGCTGTTATTACTAAACAACTCACTGAAGTTAAAACTGACTCTAAATTGAAGCGTGAAGCACTCGATTTTAAAAATAAATATATTAATGCACACCGTAATGCAAAAACTGGTGATCTTGTAATCAAGATAGATAACAACGTGATGACAGATAAAAGGTTTGAGCAATTATCTAAACTATTAACGCATTTTAATTAGTAAAATACTGATCTATTGATTTTATATACTTAGTATAAACCTGATCTAATTGCTCAATTCAGCGTTTTAGATCAGTTTTATACTAGCTTTTTCACCCCTCTTTTGTACTCTTTTTCTTATTAATCTTCTTTAAAGCCCTTTTACAGCCGACGTTAGTAAAAATTTGTCCTGTCATCAATCTTATCTGTTTGTATCTTGTGGGTAACTTGTTGGGAAGTTGTTTTTAGTTTGTTGTTAACTTTTTTGTAAACCCCCATTACACTTTTTGATTATTTTATAATTTACTTAGTAAAAATTTGATCTGAAGATATATTTTTGTCTTTGACAAATTTAATGCTTTAGCTTGAATCCCATAAGCTCTATACTGGAACAATCTTTGATTTTTTACTGGTTGCAGATGTCCAAAGGCTTAACTAAAACAGATCTAATCGCTTTGTTTGATGAAATTAAAAAAGAGCAAGAGGTTGCTTTTCCAATAACTGAAGGTTTTCTAAAAAGATACTTTAAACCTGCTGTATTTGAAAAGTCTAAACAATGCTTAACGAAAGATCTTGTTAATTGGGTTGAAAGTGATGAAAAATTTACCCAGGTAAGTGCTGAAGTTTATAGTGAATCTGGTGACATCTTCCATCAACATATACAAATTAAAAAATCTCATTCTGATCTTTCAATTTCAGGCTTGTGTTCGTGTAAAATTGGCAAAAAGTGTCATCATATAGGGGCTGCACTATTAAAATTAAAAACACAACACTCAGGTCTATTTGGTAAACACTATTTATTGCATGATTGGTTTAATCAACTTGAGCAATTAAAAAAACAACGTCAAATAGCTAAAAAAGATGTCATATTATTTGTAATTGAAAAACATGATACTGGTTTAGTCTTGGTACCTAAGCAATCTTCTCCAATATCAAATGGACGTTATTCACAAGGTAGGCCGCTTACAAAGCAGCAATTAAATAGTTTGGTAACACCCGAACATATCAACGAAAGCGATTTTAGGTTATTAAGTTGGATCCGCTCCCAAAACTCTTTTGGTCAACTTGTATTAGAAAACCGTTGGGGTGTAATGGCTTTAGTTCAAATGGTCGCAACTGGACGGTGCTTTTGGCAAGATTCCAGACAAGCAATACGCTTGTCTGCACAAAGACCTCTAGATATTTCTTGGTCCGAAACGGACACAGTTCATGAACTTAATCTAACATTGCCACAATGTGAATCTTGGCAAGTCTTTAATACTACCCCCCCTTATTATATTGATAATAATAATTTTGAAATCGGTGAACTTGAAACATCATTAACTTCTGCTGAAGTATCTCATTTATTTTCGATACCGCCTGTAGCGGATGAAATGTTCGATCACGTTAATCAACAGTTTAAACGTATATTTGGTTCTGCTTTAATTCAAAAATCTGAATCTAAAGTCATTACAAATGAAGACGTTGTTCCACGTTTAACACTTGTTAAGCATGAAGACCGCTGTTTATTTCATCTGCAATTTGCTTATGGTAAAAAAATTCATGAATTAAACTTAGATGATCAGCAAGACGCTCAGATCAAAACTGCTTTTGAAGATACGTGTTTAAATCGTTTACAAAACTGTGGATTAATCTTAAGCAAAGGCCCTGTACAAAAAGCGTGTTATTTAACTTTTAATGCGTCAGACGAGTCAACACCACAGCATCATTGGTTTGTTAATGAAGTTTGTAAGCAATTATCAGGTGAGTCTTGGGTTATCAATACCAAAGAATATAAAGACCCTGATATTATTTTAACGTCACTTATTTTATCTATGAATAGAAGTAGTGTTAATAAACTTTCTGTTGCACCTTATTTTGAAATAGCAGAAAAAACGGTTTATTTAAGTGATTTATTGGCTCTTGCCGCATTATGTAATAACAAGTCACATCTATTTAATTATTATAAATATCAAGATACTTGGCTAGCTGTTAATAAACCTGATTTAAATTGTGTATTTGATCTATTAACTCAATTTTATGCCAATAAAACTGTGCCAAAACGGTTAAGCTTGCCTTTATCGTATGCTTCCTCCTTCTCTGATTTTGATGAATCTCAAATTGATTGTTCGGATAAAGCTTTATTAGAGCTTATTACTCATGTTTCTAACCCTGATTTTCATGATTCACTAGATACGCCGAAGGGCTTAAATGCGACCTTAAGGGATTATCAAAAACAAGCTGTTAATTGGCTTCAGTTTTTAAGAAAGCACCAATTAGGTGGGATCTTGGCTGATGATATGGGGTTAGGTAAAACCCTACAAACCATTGCTTTTTTATTGCTGCAAAAGGAAACTACTGGCCTAAAATTACCTACTCTGATTATTTGTCCTACCAGTTTAGTTTCAAACTGGGTAAAAGAAATAAATCGTTTTGCACCAGATCTTAATGTACTTGTTAGCCATGGCGCGAGTCGTAAAAATATATTTAATCAAATAAGTAGTGCTGATTGTGTTATTACAACATACCCATTAATTACCCGTGATAATACTGTGTATGAAGAGCTTCACTTTAGTCATGTTATATTAGATGAAGCGCAAACGATTAAAAATAACCAAGCTAAAATATCGCGTGCTGTTAAAGCCTTAAATAGTGATTTTAATTTATGTTTAACGGGAACCCCCGTAGAAAATAATCTAAAAGAGTTAAAATCATTGCTTGATTTTGCAATGCCTGGGCTTATTGGTTCAATGGCTCAATTTAAATCATATTACCAAATCCCGATTGAAAAAGAGCAAAATGAACAAAGAGCTGAACAATTAAAGAATTTAGTATTACCATTTGTATTACGTAGAACAAAAGAACAAGTATTAACTGAACTGCCTCCTAAAACTGAGCTGGTTCGCATGATTGAGTTAGCTCCCAAGCAGCAGATGGTCTATCAAGGTATTCGCGCTAACATGGAGCAAAAAATTAAAGAGCTCTTCAAAGAGCAAGGTGCAGATAAAAGTCGTTTTGCATTCCTTGAAGCGCTTCTAAGATTACGCCAAGCATGTTGTGATCCTAGGTTGGTAAATGGTGTGGAAGATTTAGGTGCTCCAGACTTAATACCTAATAAAAGCAATACAGCAGATAGTGCAAAATTAACTTGGTTATGTGAAAACATACCTTTAATGCTCGCTAAAGGCCGAAAGATTATTATATTTAGTCAGTTTACAAGTATGTTATCAATTATTGAGCAAGAGCTTGTTCAGTTAAATGTTAAATACAGTATTCTAACAGGAAAAACTAAAGATAGAGATGAGGCGGTAAATAGCTTCCAAAATGGTGATAACCCGATATTCTTAATTAGCTTAAAAGCAGGTGGTACTGGGCTCAATCTTACAAAAGCGGACACTGTTATTCATTATGACCCATGGTGGAATCCAGCTGTTGAAAGACAAGCGACTGATAGAGCACATAGAATTGGTCAGTTAAAACCCGTATTTGTATATAAACTAATTTGCCAAAACTCAATAGAAGAGCGAGTTTTCCAAATGCAGCAAGATAAAGCAGAGCTGGCTGATAGTTTCTTTGATGCTAAAGGCGGGAAATTTAATACGCAAACTGAAGATCAAATGCTGAATTTACTTTCTGAAACTATTTAATTTATTTTATTTCATTTTTTTTGAACTAAATCTAAAAAGCTTAGTCTACTTAAATAGGCGTTGATAATAATATTATTAATGTCTATCCCTGAAAGTTGAATGTTATTCCCCATTGATTACAGAATTTTGTAATATTAACCAGTCTATATAGGCTGGTTTTTTTATGTCTGTTGTTCCTAATAGTGACTTTAAAACCCGTTTATGTAAGAATAATTTCTTTGAGTATTTATTCGGTTTTTCTGTGCGCAAAGTAAGTTTTGGCTTTTCACTTATTGAATTAATAATTGTTATTCTTGTTTTAGCTATTGTGTCTATAATCGCTTTACCTAAATTTTTGAATATTCAAAAAGACGCGCAAATTGCTATATTGGAGAATTTTTCAGGCAGTTTTAAAGCGGTAACTGATCTGGTTTATGCTAAAGCTGTTTTACAAAATAAAGATAAACAGTCTAATGTTTCAGTTTCTATAAATAACCTCAATATAAATACCTATTTTGGTGCTCCGCAAGAGATTTGGAATAATGCTTTGGGTGAGTTACTCAACAGTGATATTTATTATACTGGTAATGGTTATTATGATTTTAATGGCGGAAATACAGCTGATACTGTTGTATGCACCCAAGCAAGTATATGTGTCATAGATCAAACTCCTTCAAGTACTATAAAGTTAGGGTTAGCTGGTTGGGGGATGTTTTTTTTCCCTAAAGGGCGATCATTAGCCGATGATTGCTACGCTTATTACTCATTTTCACAAGATGGAAGTAAAGTCACTTTTAAAGAAATAGATACAGTAATTGTAGGTTGTTAAATTAATTTCATTTTATTTTGAACTAAACCTAAAACTCTGAGTCTACTTTATTAGGCGCTGATAATAACCTTATATTATTAATGTCTATCCCTGAAAGTTGAATGTTATTCCCCGTTGATTACAGAATTTTGTAATATTAACCAGTCTAAATAGGCTGGTTTTTTTATGCCTGTTGATAAATTTAGATGTCGTGTTAGCAAGTCTATTTTCAAAAGTAGTGCTTAAATTGCGTATTTTTAAAAAAAATTTCATTATATTTTGAACTAAACCTAAAACACTGAGTCTACTTTATTAGGCGCTGATAATAACCCTTATATTATTAATGTCTATCCCTGAAAGTTGAATGTTATTCCCCATTGATTACAGAATTTTGTAATATTGACCAGTCTTTATAGACTGGTTTTTTTATGCCTTCTTTTAACCTTATCCTATAATTTCAATTGTATGTTTGTTTTTTGAGCTTCTTGTACTTTTTATGGGTGCATGTGTTTTATTGCGAACATTTTAACAATAAAAAATCTTTAAATTCAAAGGTATATATATTTAAAAACAACCTTTTCACATTAATATATTTAGTTAATTTCTGTATATTAATACCTGTGATATACGAAAGCTCGTTATTTATATAGCATTCAGCAATTTAGTTATCATGAAACATCCCTACGTTTTAAGCTCCTTAGTGCCCCTTTGGAGCTTTTTTTATATCTAAAGAAAAGCAAGCTAATTTGTAGTTACGCTTCATATATCTCTAAAGGTAAATTATCCGGATCGCTAAAAAAGGTAAACTTTTTACCTGTATGTTCATCAACTCTTATTTCTTCAACTTCAACTCCATTTGATTTCAAATATCTTGAGACCTCTTCAACTGAATCAACTAAAAAAGCGAGGTGCCTTAAGCCTAGTGCTTCAGGATAACTAGGCCGTTCTGGTCTGTTAGGAAATGAGAATATTTCTAACTGGGTACCATCTTGAAGTTGTAGATCTAATTTATAAGAGTCTCTATCTTGTCTGTAATTTTCGGCGACTATCTCTAAATCTAAAATCTTGGTATAGAACGTTTTTGTTTTTTGATAATCCGAGCATATGATGGCAACATGGTGCACACCTTTAAAATATGATTTATTCAATTTATATTCCAAGCACTTGTTTTAATTTATCAGCTCCAGCTCTACTGGTGCTCAGTTCTGATTTTTTATCATCAGCCATAATCACCATTAACTTTCCGTTAAACCAGCGTTGGATCTCTTTAATTTTATCTATATTAACTAGGTAGCTTCTGTGAATGCGAACATATTGTGATTCAGATAATTTGAGTTCTAATTGATCTAAAGTTTCATTTAAATAGTGCTGTTTTTCACCATTTACTGCAAAGCTATTTCCTTGTTCTGATTTGATATAAAAAATGTCATCGGGAGATAAAATAATCATGCGTTCACCACTTTTGCTTATTAACCTTTTGATAGGCAGTTGTGGGCTTTTAACTGGCTCAGAATGAACTTGTAACGCTTCTTTTTGTAAAAAGGCTGTATAAGCTTTATCTATGGCGCTTTTTAGCCTTGCTAAAGGAAATGGTTTTAATAAATAATCTGTTGATGCCTGTTCAAATGCGGCGATAGCGTATTGATCATAAGCAGTCGTAAATATCACCATAGGTTTGTATGTTAATAAGCTTAATAAGTCCATACCATTAATTTCAGGCATTTGAATATCCAGTAGTACTAGATCTGGCTGTTCATCATTAATAAGCGTTATGGCTTCTTTTCCTGTTGTTGCAAACCCGACAACTTCAATGTTTGGAATCAAACTCAATTGATGGCTCAGCTTTTCTCTTGCAGGCAGTTCATCATCAGCAAATACAATACGCATTACGGGCTTTTCTTTATTCATATCGCCATCTCCAATGACACTTGTGCGCCTTTTTTATTATTTAAAGTCATTTTACCTTGATTGAGCTGAGCAACTCTTTGTTGTAAGTTTTTCATCCCTACACCTTGCCCATACCCCTGAGACAACACTGTCTCATTAAAACCTGAACCATTATCACTAATAATAACTTTTAGGAGATCATCTTGTTTTTCAACTTTTATATTTATGACTAATTCAGTTTGTTTTGCATTATGTTTGATCGCATTTTCAACTATGGGTTGCAATAATAAAGGTGGTATTTGATGCGTTAAAAGAATGTCTGGAATGTCATAATTAACAATTAGCCTATCGCCAAATCGTGCTTTTTCAATATTAAAATATTTATTAATAATATCTATTTCTTGTTGTAAGGAAATGCTTTTTGTTTGAGCTGTATCGAGAGAGTAGCGTAAAATATCCGCGAGCTCATGTAATACTTCATCTGCGAGATCTGGTTTTGTATGTATATAAGCAGATATTGTATTTAAACTATTAAACATAAAATGTGGGTTAAGTTGATATCTCAGGGTTTCTAATTGAGCTTGTTTTCTTGCTGATTTTTCAGATGCAATGTTCTTTTTACTTTCTATAAATCTGCAAACAAAGTAAATAGGGATGGCCCATGTTATTCCGCCAAAAATAACAAATGGACCCATTGATTTATATTCGCTAAATGTAAATTGCAGTATTTTATCTGTCATCATCATACCGAGCGTTAAAATGATAACTGAAATGCTCAACTCTAAAATGGTATAGCGAATGTTTTTTTCTCTTAGCTGTAATATGATTGCTGCACTTAACCAAACAGGTAACCAATAAAAACACACAAACCAGATTGTTGTTGCTTTTAATGTGCCCAGTGAAATATCACTTGCCCCTGTTAATATTAATCCTGCAGTAAAAATTAAATCGATAAGTAATAAAATGAAAAAGCTATATTTAAAAAAGGGATGGCGTAGCATTGTGTTCTCTTTGAGTTATTGTATTTTTTAAACAAGATAGGCATGTACCTATCTTATTAGCATATCAAATTTAAAAGTAAGATATTTCTCTAACTTGGATTTTATTTCCTTTTTGTGCCATTTCTGTATTTGGTGCTGTTCTCCAAACAAAGCTTAAACCAGATAAACTTTTAGCCGACCACTGTTTTTTAGCACCATAACCAAACTGTTTAAGGGTATTAAATGGTATTTTTACAGTTTGCCATTGTGTACTCGGCTCTATATTAGTATAAAAGTGATCCCAATCTTTAACTTCACTATGATAAACTGATATTCCAAAAGGAATGTTAGATCCTTTATATATTACTTTTATACCTTGATAATTTGAGGCATCTGCAGGTTTATTGAACATTAATTGTGTGCCAGCCCACGCTCCAAAACCCGTTGGTTTTCCTAATACGGTTTCTATAATTAGCTCATTTTCTTTGCTATTTACTTGTGAACTTGATTGTCCTCCCATCATTTTGTCGCTTATTGCTTGCCATTTTAATTCACCTTTAAAGTCATCTATTACTTGCGTTGCTGTATGAGCAATTTCAGTTTGGGCATGACACTTTTCGCCTTGAGGTGAAATTTCAGCATTTCTTGCAACTAATTCATCACGATTTACTTCTTTACCTGATTTATATACCGAGTTGATTGTTGATAATTTTGATATGTCTTTTAAAGGATTATCTGCTAGTAAAATAAAGCTGGCCTCAAAACCTGGTTTTAATTGCCCTATTGAGTTTTCTTGATTAATGACTTTCGCCGCATCAGATGTTGCTGCGTTGATTATATGCCCAGGTTTGAGCCCTGCTTTATTTAAAGCTTGTATTTCATTATGTAAACCTGAGCCATGAAGGGTGTAAGGATTTCCAGCGTCAGATCCTGTGCCTATCACTACACCTGCTTGATATAGGGCGATTACATTTTCATATGCAATATTATGCTTTTTCCATACCTGTTTTTTCCAAACTGAAGGTTCAGGTACATTTTTAAATAAACAATGCTGTAGTTTTTTATGTACTGTTTTTAATAAATGGGTTTGGTTACTAATATTTTGATTTTCATGCTCTTCATTGTGATTATGGTAAACTGCTAATGTAGGGATGTAAGCCACTTTATTATCGATCATTAGGTTTATAAACTCTTCATCAATAAGTTCTGAATTAATACCGTGTGCTAATGCTGTCGCACCTGATCTAATTGCTCTTTTACCATCTTGTAATGTAGAAACATGCACAAAATAAGGTAAGCCAGCGGCTTCTGAACGTTTTCCTATTTCTGTCAATTGGGCATCAGTGAGAGATTTACCATGGCCTCCAAAAGTTTCAATGACCGCTTTTGTGACATTTGGTTTTTTGGCCATATGTTGCTGCCATAGTGTTTCTATCGCATCATCACTTGTTACTTCAAGTGCAGCACCACCAAATTGTGTACCATGACCTCCTGGATTGGTAAATAAAGCACCTGCATAAAATAAATTTGGTGTGATTTGTTGTTTTTTTAATGACTTTGCCTCACTTAAAGTATTGTCAAAAGAGAATAAATCAACAATATTTGTAACTCCTAAATATAAGTTAGAGTTAAAATGTGACGCAACTGGTAGATATTGAAATTCAGCACCATAATTGCTGCCTGAAGCACCTAAGTGAACATGCAAATCGATTAAACCTGGTACAACATAGTGATTGTTTGCATTAATTACTTTGTCTGCAGACTTTGCTGCTTGAGCCATATTTGATGTATCAACGATCTTGCCATCTTCTATATATAAACGACTAAGCTCTGAAAATGTCTGACTTTCATTTTGATATAATTTTACGTTATCTATTCGTAAATCTATGGCATTAACATTTAAGCTCATCAGTAAAATAGCGATTGCTGTTAGTTTATTTTTCATTATTAAACTTCCTTGTTATTAAATTTAGAGAAACCATGCTTACTTATGTGCATCACTAATAAAATGAGATTTAAAAAGATAAGAGATGAAAACACTGTATTCATTGAGATCAGATTTATACCTAGTACGTAGTTAAGTACTGATAATACAAAAACGATAATTCCAGCTAGCTGTGCTATTTTTTGTTCCATTATTAGTTTCCCGTTGCTTAAAATTTGTTATGTCATTGGTTTTGTTGAGTCAAATGTAGCTTTAATGCTTAGGGTTGTCGGTGTGATTACTTTGAACTGACATTATTTCCTTTTGAATCGACAGAAAGTTTATTTAAGGTTCTCAGATCATAATTTTACTAAGTTGTTTCTATTATCGGATTTAAAGTTTGGTTTTAGTATAAAAATGATTCATGGATAATATGTTTGATATTTTTTTAATGAATGAAGGGTCGTGTTTTTGTCTTTTTATAATGATTTCTGTTAAATAAATATGAATTTGTATGGTTTTTATTCTGAAAAGGTGCTTTCAGTTAGTAAAAAGTTGACCTGAAAATGATGATCTTTATCTCTAGTTAGTAAAAAACTGATCTCTGATTAATAAAATTGCTTATAAAGCTCAATAAAACAGGAAATATCTACAGTTTATAAGGGATTCAAGTCACTTTAAGCCATAATATCGCTATATTTTCACCGATTAGTAAAATACTGATCCGAATACTTGATTAGATAGTTAACTTAGTAAAAAAGTGATCTGAGATAGATCTGAATAAATCGCGCGAGTAAACTCCCGCCTACACCAGATGTTGAGATGAATGTGATATTTGTTATGTAAACTCATTGTTGACGGGGCTTCAGCCACGTTCACCACCTACAAATATATAATGACTTTAACGTCATGACGGTTATTTAAATTGACTGTAGGCGATGCTTTAGCTTTGCTAAAAAGTTGAACACAGTG